>Ga0164241_10000048_pt1 | contig 290945 bp, 235 predicted proteins | sample OricomyardsoilBY_FD_108780 | JGI IMG/M metagenome (GOLD analysis project Ga0164241, IMG submission 108780) | Backyard soil microbial communities from Emeryville, California, USA - Original compost - Back yard soil (BY) | ecosystem: Environmental > Terrestrial > Soil > Unclassified | place...
ATCGCCTTCGATCACGCCGTTGCCGAGCTGTCCTTCAGAATCACTGCCCCAACAGACAAGGCGACGATCGCCTGGGAGGACCCAGCAGCCGTGCTGCCCGCGCGCGCTTAGCAGATTCACGGGAGGCGTTTTGCACGAATCAACCTGATAGCTGACCTCGTTGTCGTCCTCGCAGAACATCCTCACCGTCTGCTCATCAACGCATTCCACGGAGCAGCTTGTCCCCGCTTCGCCGGTAGAGCCGTTCTCGCCTGGCGCGCCGTTTTCGCCGGTAGAGCCGTTCTCGCCTGGCGCACCATTCTCACCCGGAGCGCCGTTCTGCCCAGGGCTGCCGTTCTCGCCCGGAGCGCCATTCTGCCCAGGGTTGCCGTTCTCACCTGGAGCACCATTCTCGCCGTTGGCCCCGTCTTGTCCGTTTTCGCCGTCCTGGCCCTCGTCACCGTTTTGGCCGTTGGTTCCCTCCTTGCCCTCGGCACCGGGCTTTCCGTTCTTCCCGCTCTCACCATCCTTGCCGTCGAGGCCGTTTTCGCCGTCGCCGCCCTGGTGGACCGTCACAGAAGAACCATCCGGGCACTCGATTGTCACCGTTCCATCATCATGCTCTTCGACGCTGCATGAGGTTTCGTTCGTGGTGTCGTCGAGGGACGGCTTGTCGCCCGACCCGCAGCCCGCCGTCAGGGTGGCGATGGTTGCGATACTGAGGGCAATCTTACTCTTGTGCATGCTCTCTCCTGCTTGGCTCCGTCCCGGAACGCCTTCTCGGCGTAAACGCGTGTGCGAGCTGAATAGAGAACCTGTTCGACAGGACCTCGACACACGCTTGACGTTTTGACTCCTTCTCTATGACGCTGCGCTTGGCCGGACAGGGATCGGTCCTGCACTCAACGCTCAGCGGGAGCTGCAGCGGCCCCGCTTACTCGAGCAAAAACACCTGGCTGTAGGATTTCTGGAGACCGAGTGCGAGGCTGGAGGTCGTGCCGGTGCCGTAGAAGATCGCGCTTCCGCTATCGGTCACCAAGCGCACGCCGCCTCCCAATTGCAGGGGATTCGGGATGCTCACAATGCTCTCCCAGTCGCCACCAGTCGTCGGGTTTGGGTTCGGGAGCTCACGGTTGAATACCGCTGGCTGTCCGGCGCCGGCCCAGGTGTAGAGAGCCCAGGTGTCGTTCACACCGGCCGTTGCATTGCCGGGCGGACTCGCCACGATCAGATACTCGCCGCTCGCATTCCTTCTCATCTCGCGAATGCTGCGCCCCCCGAGGTCCAAGAGAATCGGCGCGCCGAACTGACTCAGACCCGTCTGTGCCGCAGGGATTCCGTTCACCAGGTCAAGGATGTTGGTAACGGGTACAATCAGAGCTTTCTGCGTGCCGCTCACGTTGATCGTCGGAGCCCGGAAGCCCAGATAGCCCGTCGTCCCGTTCGCCGCGAACTCGAGACCTTCGAGATTGAACCCGTTCGGTGCGGTCGGAACCGCGCCGCTTTGCGTCGCAGCCGCGAACCCCAAAGCGTTCGCTCCCATGCCGTGTCCGTTCGCCTGGTCCCAGGTGATCAGATCCACCCATAGGCCCCGGTTACCTTCCGTAGTCGGGTTGCCTCCACCTCCCCCGTAGCGACCGGCGAATGAAAGCTCGACGTGCGCTCCGCTGCCGGTGATTGTCGTGGCGAGAATCGTACGCTGCCGCTGCTGCAGAGCACCGTTGGTCAGTTGGTTGGCATGCGAGGTAGCCCAGACGATCGTATCCCCCGAGCGAGCGACCGACTCGATACCGCGGGCAATGAGTGCCGACCCGAAGAGCACGGATAAATCCCAGACCTTGAGCGGCAACCCGGCGGCCTCTTGTTTGAAGAGAGACACGATGTTCGTTGTATCGTCGGCCAGCAGCATGTAGCCGTCGCCGACATCGATCGCGGTCGAAGCGTCTGCGATGTGATGATAATAGACGCCCATCGGATCGGCCGACACCCCGGACGCTCCGTACTCGTAAGTATACGAGACCTCGTCGTCGCTGCTGGCCACAAAGACAGTGATCGTAACGAGGCCGCTGGCGATGGGCTCCAGTGAAAGGGAGCGCTCCCTCCCAGTCCCGAGGACCGTGATGTTCGCGCTCGGAATGACGGCTTCATCGGACGACGTCGCTGTTACGGTGAGCTCCTCAGCCGGGCCGCTGAGTGGCAAAACAATGAGCTCCTGATGAAGGTTGTTGGCATCGACAGCCCCCGAAAACGCGGAGTAGCCAGGCAAGAACCCGATCGTAGCCTTCACAGGATGCTCCGGCCTAAGCTGAGCATCCGAAAAGGTCGCGCCGTTGCCGAGCTGGGCGCCGCTGTCGCCGCCCCAGCAATAGACCTCATCCTTCGTCGTGAGACCGCAGGTGGATTCGAAGCCCGCGCTCAGAGACTTCCAGGTGGTCCCCGGAGGAAGCAGACTCACGTCCACGGCGACGGGGCTCTGCGCAAGCCCGGTCGTGCTCCCGTCTCCCAGGCGGCCCGAGGTGCGATCGCCCCAGCACCAGGCGGAGCCGTCGCTCAGGATGCCGCACGAGTGCTGAGAACCCGCGCTTAGCTGCTGAAAGAACAGACCCGCGGGGAGCGTAGTCGTATCGACTAGGCCGGGGCCCGAGGCAAAGCCGAGCGTGCCGTTGCCGAGTTGTTCGTACGTGTCGCCGCCCCAACAGTAGACCACCCCCTCGGGGGTGAGCGCGCAGGCGTGTTCATAACTGACGCTGATCGTCGTCCAGGTGGTTTCCGGCGGCAGCCCGCTGGTATCGATGGGAGACGGCGAGGCCTTGTTGCCCGTGATCGCCCCATTGCCGAGCCGTCCGCCACCATCACTGCCCCAGCAATAGGCGGCTCCTTCAGATGTAAGGGCGCAGCTATGAGTAATTCCGGCGCTGATCGTCGACCAAGTCGTCTCCGGCGGAAGGGCGCTGATATCGACGGGAGACGGCGTGAGTTGAGCTGTCGTGAGTCCTGCTCCGTTGCCAAGGTATCCGCTCGTATCACTGCCCCAGCAGTAAGCCGCGCCCTCGGTGGTGAGTCCGCAACTGAAACTCGAGGAGGAGTTTCCCCCGCCTGTAGATATCACGGACCAGGTCGTCCCTGGCGGCAACGTGCTCGTGTCCACGAGGGACGGGACGACGCTCGGAATCCCTCCGTTTCCGAGTGCATTCGCCAGACTGCTCCAGCAATAGGCCGTACCGGCCACCGTGATCCCACAGGTCGAGAACTGGCTGGAGTCCACGGAACGCCAGCGCGTATCGAGTCCGCGCTCGAGCTTTTGGGTGTCGACGAGATTGGGGCTCTCCTGATTCGGGTCGTAGACGCCATTTCCGAGCGTCCAGTTGGCGTCACTGCCCCAGCAGGCGAGGCGACGGCTCCCTGGGAGGATCTGACATCCGCTCAACCCGCGCGAGCTGAGCAGATTCACGGGAGGCGTTTTGCACGAATCGACCTGGTAGCGAACCTCGTTGCCGTCTTCGCAGAACATCCTCACCGTCTGCTCATCAACGCATTCCACGGAGCAGCTTGTCCCCGCTTCGCCGGTAGAGCCGTTCTCGCCTGGCGCGCCGTTTTCGCCGTTTTCGCCATTCTCGCCTGGCGCACCATTCTCACCCGGAGCGCCGTTCTGACCAGGGCTGCCGTTCTCACCTGGCGCGCCATTCTGCCCAGGGTTGCCGTTCTCACCTGGAGCACCATTCTCGCCGTTGGCTCCGTCTTGTCCGTTTTCGCCGTCCTGGCCCTTGTCACCGTTTTTGCCGTCAGTTCCGTCCTTACCCTCGGCACCGGGCTTTCCGTTCTTCCCGCTCTCACCATCCTTGCCGTCGAGACCGTTTTCGCCGTCACCGCCCTGGTGGACCGTCACAGCGGAGCCATCCGGGCATTCGATCGTTACCTTGCCATTGTCGTCTTCTTCGACGCTGCATGAGGTTTCGTTCGTGGTGTCGTCGAGGGACGGCTTGTCGCCCGAACCGCAGCCCGCCGTTAGGGTGGCTATGGTTGCGAGGCTCAGGGCAATTTTACTCTTGTGCATGGTCTCTCCTGCTTGGCTCCGTCCCGGAACGCCTTCTCGGCGTGAACGCGTGTGCGAGCTGAATAGAGAACCTGTTCGACAGGACTTCGACACGTGCTTGACGTTTTGACTCATTCTCTGTGACGCTTGGGTTCGTGCGCAGTCTCGGCACCGTTCCCCCGCACTCGGTGCGTCCGGGGAGAGCCGCGGCAGAGCAGGATCGTTGCTAGGCGCGACAAGGCGCCGCCGCTTCAAGGATTCGGGAGCGGTGGACCTGAAATGGGAAAACCCCACCCCTCGTTCGAGCGTCGATCGCTCAACCGAGAAGCGGGGGATTCAAGTCAAAGAAGTGGCTGTCGATTAGTAGTAGTAGGAGAAGTTACGCTCGTAACAATCGAGGCCAGCGGCGCCTCCGAAGCTGCCAGAGGTGCTGGTACTGTCGCAACAGCCAGTGACGACCCCGCAGGCAACGTTGCAGAGGGCATCGAGGCTCTGAATCCCCGTACCAGCGGACCACACGTTGGGCCCACCGAAGGTGCTGCTGTCGCCGTCTTTGTAGTTAGTGTTGGTGCCAGCGCCGGGCGCGACCGGGTTGGACTCTAGCTTGCCGACTTCATTGTTGCTGATACCGCCGCCGTTCCAAGTGGCTGTGCCCAGGCTGCCGGGACAGGATGGATTGCTGCCTTGGTTTTCACCAACCCAGCTCTGCACCACAGTGGTGTTGTTCATGATCCGCCCGCGCCAGCAGTCGTTGTCTGTTTTGAGGCCGGGTCCCTGAGACGAACTGCCATCGAAGGTATCTGAAACAATGTAGTCCGGATCGGTCGCGTCGACGACAATCAGCCAACGACTGCTGTCGCCAGCACAGGGGTTGTATGCGCTCGCTCCTCCAAAAGTAGGGGTTCTAACGTTGATAGTACTGCTGTCCTGCACGACGATAACCGTACCGGCGTCTAGGTTGTTCCACATGCCAGCGTCGCCGTTCGGAGGATCTACGAAGGTAAAGTAACCGTTGTTTGTGTGACCGCCGCTGTCAGCGTTCTTCCACTGAACCGTCCAGTCCTCAATGTCGAGGCCATCTTGAGTGACGACTAGCTCGATCCAGTTCTCGCCGTTGCCGACTACGCAGCCGAACATGTGGTCGCCTTCGTCGTCGCACTCATCCAACTTCTGCTCGGGACCCACCCCATTGTACTCGTTGATGATGAGTTCCTGGGCCGCCGAGGCCTGCGTGGTGAAACCGAGTGCGCCGAGTGCAATGGCCGCTCCGGCCAGGTTCTTCATGATTTTGAAATTTTTCATTTTGGTCCTTTTTGCCTTTAGTTTTCGTGCCACTGCCAAAAGCAACGCAACCGCTGGATTCCCCCTGAGGGAAGTCCAACGCACGCCCTTCGCCAGCGAGATGCATCTCATCATCGGTTCATGAAATCTTGGTGATGTCACCGAAACTCAAGTGAAACGATTTGCCGCAAATGCTGAGCGATTTGGATGACGGGCCGAAAGGTCTCCGTGTAGATACTGAGCGATTTGGATGACGCGCTCAGGTCGCCATCGTGCCCGGAGGCGTCATTCACGCGTACTGAGTGATTTGGACGCTCGTCCGACGCTTCGCCAATTGTTAGGTGAGCTGCGTCATAGGTCGCGACTTAGTCGAGCTCTTTGATGCGCATGCACTCGAGGGCGATGCGAATGCCTCCATTAGGCTGCGCTCAATTGTTCGACGAGCCGCACGCGGAGCGCGTGGCTGAGGTCGGCTTGGGGCAGGCCGAGGGTTTCGTGGAGCTCAAGCGGGAACGACGGCCGCGGGGCTGCGCGGAGGGCGCATAGGGCGTCCGAAAGAGCGGCCTCGACCTCCGAGCGCTCGGCCGGTTCGAGTCTCTCGAGGAAGGCCGCGTGCAAATCCCAGGCGAGCTCGGCGTGTTCGGTCTCGTCTTTGGCGATCGACTCGAAGAGGGCGCGATGCTCTTCGGACTGCGCGCGGGCCGCGAGCGCGTGCATCTCGAGCGCAGAATAGGTTTCGAAGACGCAGCCTTCGCGAGCGTTCTCGAGGGCGATGTCTTTGAGGGTGCGTCGTTCGGAGAGCGCGGAGAAGGTTTGTTTCGGGCGGCGCGACCCGTAGCGATGCGCTTCGCGTTCCATCAGCCGAGCGTGACGGATTTCGTCCTTAGCGGCTTTGCGGAGCCGTGGTGAGAAGTTGCGTCCGATTGGGGTTTGGCGGAGTTCAGTCGCGAGCGCTCGGAAGCTTCGGACGCTGCCCGCTTCATTGCTCGCGGCGCGCGCGAACCAGGCGCCGAGAGCATTCGTCGCGCGCCGGGACTCACAAGGACCCCACGACGCGTGCCTTCGGCCTTCACAGGGAGATTCGGCATATCCAGAACAAGAAACGAGCACGCTCCACGAATCCGGAGGCCGCATTCCTCCGCCCGAACCCGCACTCGTCGTCAGGCCGCCCGTGCCGGTCGAACCTCCCGTGACCTTGCCACCCGAACCTGCGCCGCCGGTCGAGGCAAAGGCGCCGCCGTTCGAGCTCCCTGCTACGCTGCTGCTCCCGGCCTCGCTTCCGGCGCCGCCTTCGCCCTGCGCTCCGCCGTAGCCTTCTTCGAGCGATTGTCCCCGCTGTCGCAGGTCTTCGGCAGCCTCTGCTGACTCGAGGGCTCCGGGATCGAAGCTCAAGGTGCAGGAGTTGTCGTAGAAATATCGATACCCTTCGCTGCAGAGATCTTCGCAAACCTTGCCGCTCGTGATTCCCCCGTCGGCTCCACTTTCGACGAGGGTTTGGCTGTTCACTTCCACGGTCCACTCGGAGAAGGGGGGCCTGTAGCCATCGGGATGCCCGGGGCAGCTGCTCCAACCCAGCTGGCAGCCGGTGAGGGGCTGCACACCCACTCCCGCGAGGACACCCCCGAGAATCACCTGAAGCGAAGGACGGATAGGGCGAGCCATGGAGCACAATGGTAGCAGGTGCGTCTTCCCTGACCATTTGCGCGCCCGTTCACGCGCATTCCCACGCGATTTTTGGCTCGACGGGGAACGGAGGTCCAGCGGGCCCCCCCCCCGAGAACCCGCGCGCGCCGCGTGCTCGGTTCTCGCCGCTCTCCGGATGGGAGCCGTGCGCAGCTCTTCGGACTCAGACGAAGGCTCGGTCGGGCATGAGCTGGGGGCCAATTGAGGCTAGCCCATGCTGGGCGGCCGGCGCAGCGGCCCTAAACGGCGCTAGATGGCCGCGTTGGGCGAGGCGTCGAGGGCGAACTTCCAGGCTTCGTCGACGACGATGAACTAGCCAGTAGTCGATAGTCGAAAAATCACGCAACCTCGCGCCCGGGGGGCCGAAGAGCAGCCTGGCTGCGTGAAACCGCTTGGATTGAGCTCTGCCTCGTTTTGAAGGAACTACTATGACTTTGCTAACAAACTTTACCCTATCGCCGCGGAGTCGGCGCGTCGCAGCGGTTCTTCTGGGGACGAGCTTCGCGATGGGCGTGGCATGCACCCCCATTACGAGCTGCGAATCGACCTTGAGCTGCGGGTCGGAGGACGACGAGGGAGGGCAGGCTGGGGATTCTTCGGGTGGCCGAGCGTCGAGCGGTGGGTCCAAGTCATCGGGGGGCGCGGCTGCGGGTGGCAAATCTTCATCGGGAGGGGCTGAACCAGCCGAGGGCGGCGCTCCGATGGGTGGCGAAGGGGGCGACAGCGGCGTTGGAGGGAGTGAGCCGATGCCAAACCCGGGGCTCGAGCTGGAGGCTCCGGTCCGCTTGCGCATGCGAACCGGTAGTAGCGTCGCCGTTCCGTTTGAGATTGAGCGAACCGGCAGTTTCGAGGGCGGCGTGCTGGTGAGTATGGAAGGTTTGCCGCGAGGCTTGCTCTCGGACTCAGCGACGCTGACCGGAGCCAGTTTTTCAGGTGGCCTCACTTTGATCGCCGCTGGCGACGCGCTCACAGGGGGGCCGTTTTCGGTTCGCATCAAGGCAACGAGCCTTGATGGTGAGCTCGAGAAGAAAATAGACATCGATTTAGTAGTGGCCGGGGCGGCTGGGTCGCTCGATCGAGATTTTGGTAATAACGGCCTGATACGGCTAGATGCGAACGCCTTCGCCGGAATGCACGTGAATGCAGACGGCGGAACTATCGTCGCATATACGATCGGTAACCGTAGCGGCACAGGTTCAACAATCGCTCGTTTCGACGCGTCAGGCCGAATAGATCCGAGCTTCGCGCCGCCCTTGGACGGAAAGTTTGGGGTGTACTCGGGTTTCGCGGTGGGCGGCGATCAAATCGCGCTAGCGGTGGGAAACTACGGCGGCGATACGGCAAAGGATGGCTTAGTCGTTCTTGACCAGGAGGGTCGGCCTGCCGAGGAATTTGGAACCAACGGGTTCGTGAATTTCCCCTTTGCCGAATTCTTGCAGCGGCGAGTCGATGGCAGCCTCTATGTCGCGACGGTGCAGGACACCATTACCGTGCTGGATGAAACAGGTGAAACGGACCCAGCTTACTCTTTCTATGGCGACGATTGCTTGGAGTTTGTTGCCGACGGAGCCAACGACCGACTAATAATTGGCTGTAGCAGCGAGACGGAGGTTACCTTCGCACGGGTTTTGGAGGATGGCTCGCTCGACGAGAGCTTTGCTAGTAGCGGCGGGCCTACCGTTCCATTGAACAGCATCCATGAATGGGTGAGGTCCGTTGTTACGGCTCCAGGAGGGGCCTTCTTGGTCACAGTCCATGGAGAGGCGCCGCGCTTGCTCAAGTTTAACGAGGACGGCTCTCCGGATCTGAGCTTTGGGGCCCAAGGGCAGTTGGCCATGTCGAGCGCCCACGAAACCTTGAGCGTCTTCGCTCTTGGCTCAGGATTCTTGGTTTTTTCGCGGGAAACCATCGACTCAGCTGGCGTTGTCCAACTACTCGATTGGAATGGAGAGGTCGTCACAAGTTTTGGCCAGAATGGGGGTATCGACCTCGTCAGTTTGAGCGCTCCTTTAGAATACAGTCCTCATTACGGGTCACCGCGGATTCACGCGGAAGACGACGCGCGGGGCCGAGTCGTGATCGCGATCCAAAACAGCGAGTTTACGAGCGTCTTGCTTCGCGTCTGGCTGTAGCTTGACTCATTCTGTTTGCGTAACTTGAACGATGGGCGCGAAGCGTTTGCGCCCTGACGCGCCTTGGATTCTCAAAACGATACAGTTTGACGCGCGCCGTTGGCGTGCAAGACCGCAACAGATAGGCACGGGCGCGCGAGATATATTTCCCTTCTTGAATGCAGAAAAATAGCAATCTGATAGCGTCTGGGCCGAGGGGAACTCGGCCGCCAGCGATGTCGTTACTCGTCCCTCTTTTGCTCGATAAGACTGTCTTATGCTTTCTGCCCCCAATACCTTAATCCTTCGTTTTCTTGCCCCATTCGGCTTGGTCCTAGGCAGCAGCATCTGGATGCCCGGCTGCACACCTATTGGAGTCTGTAGCGACAGTTGCGCTGAGGGTGGGGAAGGAGGCGAGTCCCCCGTCGCTGCCGGTGGCAAGATCTCGAGTGCCGGTGGAGCGCCGGTCACAGGCGGTGCGTCTATGGCTGGTGCGCCGGCCGCCGGTGGCCGCCTTGCGGTGGGCGGTGCGCCTTGGGGAGGAGAGGGAGGGGACAGCGGGGCCGGTGGGCGCGTGCCGGTCGTTGAAGAGGGACTTGAGGTTCGCACGGCCTCGCCGCTCTTGCTCGTTCGCCGTGGGGAGAGTGTGCAGGCCTCGATTGAGCTCACCCGGCTCGGAGATTTTGACGGGCCCGTTCAGGTTCGGTTCAGCCAACTGCCCGGCGGTGTGATCAGTGGCACTGAGCTCCTAACCGGAGAAGTCGGCAAGGTAGATATAAGTTTGTTAGCTGCTGGAGACGCAGCGCTAGGAGGGCCGCATAAAGTTCGTCTCGAAGCGATGAGCCTCGATGGCGACTTGTCGGCCGAAGCGGAGCTTGAGCTAATCGTTGCAGACGAAGTGGGCACTTTGGATCGCGATTTTGGCGATGACGGCGTTCTTCTTGGTGAAGGAAGTACCGTAGCGGGCTTGAGTATGGATGACGAACGGCACATCTATTTGGCCGTAAACGTTCAGGCGGATGAAAACTACGGCCTCGTGCGCCGAGCGAACGCCGACGGTGCATGGGAAGAGGCGCCTTCGTTCGAACCGCCGAACGAAGGACATATCGGCACAGCTATCTCGGCCTTTGCTTTCGATGCCGAAAGCATGTGGCTCGGGGTCCAAGCGTACAATGTCGGGGAGGCTACGAAAGATGGAGTCTTACGCTTGGGTTTAGACGGTCATCCGATCGCCACGTTCGGCGAGGCAGGCTTCGTGGAGACATCGTCAGCACCTACGTCGATCGTGCTGAGGCCCGAGGGGGCATTTGTGCTGGGCACCGACGCAACGCTCCTCGCGCTCACGAACGAAGGCGCTAGCGACGAGAGCTTCAACCTCTATTCTGGCGACTGTTTGAGTCAAATCGCAGCCGACAACAAGGGGAACCTATTCGTTAGCTGCATTGACGAACCCGGGATGGCCCTGCGGGTCCTCAAGGTTCTTGGCGACGGCTCGCTCGACGAGTCATTCGGCGAACGAGGAGAGTTGGCTATAGCTGTCGGCGGGACGTTTGGCCTGAGGTTTAACTCGATTCTCGATCAGTCGGATGGCGCTTTTCTCCTCACTTACACAGAGAGCACATCGGGCAAGCTCATCTCCGTCAACGAGGCGGGGGCCCTAGTTGGGTCGTTCGGTAGCCAGGGCATGGCGACCCTCGACCCAACCTATATCAATCCAGGTGTACCCTTCAGCACAAATTTCGTAACTGCCGGCATCCTGACGAGCGCGGAGACCTTCGGTGGAATGGGCGTGCTCCATTTGTTTGACGAAGGCGGCTCGTTGCAGACGAGTTTCGGTTCGGGAGGCGAACTAACTATCAACTCATTGATTGCGGAGTTGAATGTTGAGCCGGATTTCTCTGGCTATTGGCGTGTCGCTGCTGACCCCCTCGGTGCGTGGGTAGTGCTCGCGGGCGGCGTTGTCGAAGACGAGGTTGGTATCGTGCGTATGTGGCTTTAGTCGGCGCCCTCGCTGCCCCTCAAATGAGACCACGTGGTGCTCGGGCTGGCTTCGAGTCGGACGAACTCCAGGGGCCAAGCGCGGCGGGCGATGAAACCTACCTTTGGGATGAGGTGTGAACTAGCTTGGCCCTCGTGCTTACGGCTCGCGCGACTCTGAATCTGGTTCTGTGCCTGGTTGGGTGCATTGCATGTAAGGGGCCTGCCGCGCCCGAGTCGGGGTCGACCGTTCATTTTTCGGTCGGCGGCACCCCTGGAAAAATAGACCAGGGGGTCCCCATGGCCGACGTCACGAAGCCGTCCCCGGGTGCAGGAGGGGGAAGCGATGGTGCCAACAAGACGGTGAGTGAAAGAGATGCGGAGAAGTCGCAAGTCGAGGGCGCCAGGGTCGATGCGAGCTCCAGCGCTTCCTTCGACCAAGAAGCTCCCTCCTTGCTCGATGCCGCGGGTAACCCATTGCCCCAAACGGAGGATAGGCCGAGCGCGGAGAGCGGCGTGCTGCATCGACGGCTCGAACTCCTGACCCGCGCTATTGCTGAAAATGCGCCAGAAATTGCGCTTCCGGCCTTCTTCCCTGTTGAAGCCTACGTTCAAGTCAAAGCGATCGAGCATCCCGAGCGGGATCATCAGAAGCGTCTCGTCGCGGCCTTCGAACGCAATATCGCCGACTATCACAAGCAACTTGGCCCGACCGCCGAACAGGCACGCTTTGTTCGCCTAGAAGTTCCCGATGTTTCCGTGAAATGGATGAAGCCTGGAAGCGAGGGCAATCGCGTCGGGTACTACCGGGTTCTTCGCTCGAAACTCGTGGTCGGAGTTGCTGACGGTACGGAACGCGCGTTTGAGGTCACTTCCATGATTTCCTGGCGAGGCGAGTGGTACGTCGTTCACCTGAACGGCTTTAAATAGTTTCGGCACCGGCCGGTGGCCGGCGGAAAAGTCTCCGTGCGCGGAGCGCTCAATCGACGGCAGCGCAAAGATATTCGCAACGCTGACGGCGCCTGGCCGAGGGGGACAATCTTGAACGGATGCCGCTCACTCCATTTGGGCTTGGGGGGGCATGGCACCAGCGAAAGGTATTATGTCGCCATTTGAGAATCTCGCGCTTTTTCGAGCCGCCTCCGGCTTTGGTCTCGTTGCATCCCTTGTTGCCATCACCGGCGGAGTAGCTTGCACACGGCTTGAAACGGGTTGCGAGGCCGGCCCGAGCTGCGATTCGGACACGGCGCAGGGCGGTGAAGGCCCGAGCGGAGGGATGGCTTCGGCCGGTGCGAGTCCGATGCGATCAGGTGGAGCATCGTCCGGAGGAGGCGGCCGCTCTTCAGCCGGCGGAGCTGAACTCGGCGGCGAGGGTGGTGAACCGTCGCAAGGCGGAGATCATGCGGGGGGAGCCTCGGCGACCGAAGCCGCAGATATTTCCGTTCAAGGTCCGGCGCGATTGCGCCTGCGTCAGTCAACGACGGCTGAGGTGGCAATACGAATCGCACGCAAGGGAGAGTACGACGGGCTGGTCGAGGTGAGTTTCAGCAACCTACCTTCGGGGGTAGTCGGTAGCTCAGAGGTACTGCGCGGCACTGAGACCGAGACGACGTTGCGACTGATCGCAAACGAAGACGCGGTCACCGGCGGTCCGTTCTCGATTCAGCTCAAGGCCGCGAGCCTCGAGGGGCAACTTTCGAGTGCGAGCTCGCTTGAGCTGATCGTGGCCGGCAAATCGGGCTCGCTCGATGGTAACTTTCACAATGCCGGGGTCCTTTTCAGTTCCTCGACGAAGCCCGTGGGGATGGGCCTTGACTCGACGGGCCGCATTTATCTGGCTAGTAACTTCATTGATGGGAGCGTGAAGTACGGGACGGTTGAACGCTCGAGTTCCGATGGGCAATGGGAGCTTGCACCAGTTTTCGAGCCGCCTTTGAGTGGGCAGTTGGGTACAGACCTCACCGCATTCGCGATGGGAAATTCTGAGGTTTGGTTGGGTGTCCGGGGCTACACGGTGGAAAGCGCAGCAAGCACGGGCCTGATTCAGCTTGGACTCGACGGAAGGCTAGTCCCTGCTTTTGGTTCGAGTGGCTTTCGTTCTACGTCGAGCGACCCACAGTATATCGTTCCGCGGCCCGACCACGGTGCGTACTTAGTTACCGAAGATACCGCGTCTTCCGTGTTGGCCGACGGGTCCGACGCAGATCTTTCGCTCGATTTTCGCGACTGCACGGACAGGTTGGCGCGGGCGTCCCAAGGCCGTTTGCTACTCGGATGCCTCGCCGGAGACAATACAGACAATCAGATTGTTCGTGTTCTGCCCGATGGCTCGATGGATGGGAGCTTTGGGGACGGAGGCAAGGTCTTGTTGGAGACGGAGAACTATCTACCGGTCCTTTTTAGTCTTCTGGAGGCTTCGAGCGGGGACATCTTTGGCACCTATAACGAACTTATCTTCAAGCTAGACCAACAGGGCCTCGCCGTTGCTGATTTTGGACAGAACGGCCTACTCGATCCCGGACTTGGGTCGAACCTAGACGTGATGGAGATTCAGGACGGGCTAGTGATGTTCCGTGCCTACTACCGAGGGGCGCCTCTTCTGAGGCGCATTGACTTCAACGGAAACGTTGACTCGACTTTCGCTAGCGGGGGCACTTTGGACATGACCGACTATTTGGGAGCGCTCGACATCAATAGCGCCAACGTAACGATCCATTCGGTCGTCGAAGATGAGGCTTTCGGTCGCCTGCTGATTGCAGCCGATGACGGAAAGCACGCATTTATCCTGCGATTCTGGCTGTAAAAACTAAGCCTGTGCCAAAACCGAGTCAGGGTCCTCTACCCACCCCGCCGCCGTCGAACTAGGGTTGTGGGGCGAATGCGGACCCTGGTGTTTGAAGCTCACGTTGGAGGGCACTTCCTGAATCACGCGGGGCTCGTCTCAGCGGCGCTGGCCGAGGCGGGTGCAGAGAGTCATGTTGCAGTCGCGACGGGGGCACCGGGCAGCTTTGAGTTCGAGAGTTGCATTGCCCCACATCGGGGTCGCGTTCAGATTCATCCCAGCATCGCTATCGACGAACGAGCAAACCCCGGAAAAAAGGCGAGGGCGAAATACGCAGCGCTATCGTCGCTGGTTCGCGAGCTGAAACCAGATCGAGTCTATTTACCGACCTCGGACGGCGTCGTGCAGACGATGGCGCTCTTTCGCCTCGTCGGTCTGGATGACGTCTTGCGGAGCACGCATGTGGAAGCGTTACTGATGAACGGCGCGGTAGGGCATCCAGAGCTCTTGAGCCAGCGAGAACATTGGAAGAGGCGAATTTCATACCGCGTAGCGAAATGGGGCTGCCATACGCTGTATCATCTCAATCCGTTTGTTCGCGACTGGGAGATGGCGCAAGGCATCCCGGAGGAACGCCTTATTCGGATCATGCCTGACCCGGTGGAGGTGGAAAAAATTAGTAAAGCAGCCGCGCGCGCTCGCCTGGGGCTGCCTCCAAACGGACGTTTCGTTGGCATGGTAGGCCGGTTGGACCGGCGGAAAGGCGCTCATGTTTTGATCGAAGCCTTTCTGTCGGCGGACTTGGGCCCAGACGACATGCTGCTCTTGTGGGGGCCTTGTGCTGACGAGATCGCTCCGGACGTGAGGCGCCTTTTGGCCCGTGATGATCTGCGGCACCGGGTCTGGTTTCGAGACGGCGTACTCAAAGATGAAGATTTCTATCAAGCCATAGCCGCGATGGATCTACTAGCTTTGCCCTATACGACGACCATCGGCTCCTCCAGCATCGTCATTCGTGCTGCAGCAGCGGGGCGCCCTGTCGTGACCACGGGCGGGGGCTGGGCGGAGCGCGTCATGAAACGGTTTCCGCTGGGGTGGACTTTGGCCGGCCCCGACCCACAACAACTTGCCGCGATGCTGCCGAGGGTCCTTGAGCAGTCGGCAAATTGGGTGCCTTCCGAAGCGGTACGACGTTTCGTAGAATTTAGTTCGCCCCAGAATTTCGTTGCGCATTGGACGGACGGACTTCGAGCGGCCACGGGATTACCGAGAGCTTCGGCATTTCGATCGTGGCAAGAACTCTGGGATTCGAGCTCATGAGCGAACGCGACGTGCCAGTCTGAGAGCGCGAACTCCGCGTCGGGCATCGGTGATGAGCGCATTATGAGTGCCACGAAAGAGCAAAGCCTCAAAGGTTGAACGCGCGCCAAGACGACGCGAGGTGAGCTCACTCATCCAGTCCTCGTCTACGAACACCTTGAAACCGGCTTGCTGGAGTGCCTCTGCGAGCTGCCCGCGGTGGACGCCTCGCGCGAGCGTGGTTTGGGCGGCCACTAGGGCTCGCGACGCGACAGCCAGCATTTCATATTCTTGCTGATGGCGAGCCTGCGCTCTGTGGACGTTCTGGCGCAATTGGGGGAGCGCAGCGATGGCTTGCCTACACACAAAAGCAAGCCGTCGGGAGCTGCCCGCAATCCAGCCGCCTTCTTCGTGGCCGATGACTTCGACTCCGCCGATATCTCGGTGAAGTTGCAGCGGCATCACGACGGGCGTGCCGACTGCGATGGACTCAGCCAGAACCATGCCGAAAGATTCGCCGTTTGCGCTCCAATGCAGCAGGAGATCAAACAACGAATAGTACTCTGCCAAAGTGCGATCCTCAGCCGTCGCGGGGAGCAAACGACAGTCAGTTCTTACTATTTTCGGGAGGCTCGCGATGAGCCCCCGGGTCTCTTCGCTCTCGATCGCTACCCAAAAGACGCGAACCTGAGATTTGCGCTCTGAAGCAATGACCTCTTCTACAACCTGAGCGAGCCCAGGGTGAGTCTTGCCGATGGTACCAAGAACGACCGCATCGTGAGGTATATCGAGTTGAGCCCTCCACCTTGCTTTGGCTTCTGGCGCGGGCGGCGCCCAAACCTCATAGTTGAGCAAGTTGGGCAGATAGAAACCAACACCGCGGCTCCGGCCACCTTCCAAGCATTGCCAACGGAAGAGGCCAGCCAAGGTGAGCTGGGCATGGAGATCGATAAATGCATCGGCTTCTGGGTCAAACCTCGAGAACACGTTGGTCTCGAGGACGCAATTGTGCGGCCGCTTGAGTTCGGCCAGTAGCTGTGTCTCTCGCGCGTTCGTCACACCCGAGCGATGAATATGAATGAGCTCTGGCTCAAAGGTGCGCACTTGGCGTAGCGCCTCTTCCGGATGCGTTGCGTAAGCCGGTAGGACTTCAACGCCCTGTTCCACGTAGTTTCCGTGTCGTGGTCCGTCGTGCTCGAAAGCCAGCACCCGCACGTCGTGTTCGAGGCGCGCATAGGCTGCAGAAAAGTTCTCGGCGACACGTTGGGTGCCGCGTTGGCCGAAGTTTCTGACGACTGTTAGGACTCTCATGCTGCAGTTTAGGTGGAAAGCATACGCGATCAGAATTCAGGGGAGCCCTGGGGACCAGGCGGTGACGTTGGCCGGGGAACAAAACAACGCACGCAACGCCGCTGAACTCTAGTCGAGAAAGTCTTTCGATTGGCCCCTGGTAAGAGCTCGCGCTACCGTTCGGCCCCGCCGGCCGAACCTCGCGGGGGCGATTTGGGCCCGGGGGCCGGACCGCAGGCGCCGTCGAGGGCGCTTGCCCCGACTTTGGCTAACTTTTGAGACTTTTGTTCGTGCACCTCACCTTACCCTTCCACCGCCCGCACCGCGCGAGCTGGTTTCTAGTGCTGGCCTGCGCGGGGAGTCCTGCTTGCGAAAAATTTACCCATTCGAGCTGTAAGGACTTTCCGAGCTGCGCTGGCGAGTCTTCAAGCGGGGGGAGAGAGCCGACGGGTCCCTTTACCGAGGCTGGCGGAGCGCCGACGGACGGCGGGGGCGCGGAGGGGGGCGAACTGTCGGGGACGCCCACAGGAGGCGACAGAGCGTTGGGTGGCGAAGGGGGAGTAGTCGAATCCGTTCCTCCCCAGATCATTAGCGTTGAAGTAGAAGGGCTCAGCTTCAAGTCTGGCCAAAGCGTCGCAGGCATAACGAGCGAAGCTACCATCACGTTTCGATTCAATGTGCCAATGGATCCGGTGGCGACGTGGCAAGCGTACGAGGCCAAAGGCAGCCCGATCGCTGAAAATGAAGTGACGTACCGTTGGTTTGAAGGTGAGACGGTGCTCGTCATCTATCCGAACCAACCTCTTCCCTACCCAGACGTCGACAGCGAAGACGAACCTACAGAGGCGATCGAGTTCTCTATCGGAGAGGGGGCAGTCAGCCTTGCCCAAATACCCCTTGAGGACCACTTTTTTGGCTCGCTTTTCATGCTGCGGCGTGTTCATCGCACGATATCGCCCAATCGCAGCCGCTCGACTGACCGCCTCGGCTATGCGGGCGAGGTTCCCGTCGCTGGATTTCGAAGCAGCTCGACCTGCCCGTGGCACGAAGATGTTCCGGCCGTGCTCGACGACAACGATTTCTTGGAGCGTGCGGCTGGGCTCGAAAGTTTGATCGCAACTGGCGAAGAGGGATCGGTTGGTATCTACGCCTACGATATCGACTTTGCCGATGAGCTGGTCAAACTCGAATCGGCCGAGCTTGAGCTGGGCAAATGGGCTGACCCGAGTTGGTCTCTGTCCACCGCTCAGTATCCCGATTACGAGTTCCGAATGAACCAACTCGACTTCAGCGTGGACGCGCTCAAGTCAGGCGCCTTGAGCCCCGCGCAAGCCCTCGCGACACCCCTTCGCTCAAACATTAAAGACCAAAGTGGGCAGGAATTTCAGCGTGGTTTTGGGCTGTTTTCGCTGGACGTAACAGATTGGCTAGAAGAGCGCCTCGAGGCCGAAGACCCTTCGCTCTCATTTCGCCTCGAGTTTGATGGACAGAGGCAGAACCCGAATACTTGGCAAAGTTGTGCTGGCTTGCTCTTTCATGTGAGCTATTTGATCGAATAGGCCGAGTTGGGCAAAATGATGACTTTGCGTCTGTGCGATAGGGCTAAGCAACGTTCGAGTAGAGGAAGGTTCCGAGCTTGTTGGCTTGGATTCGTTTTGGCGGCGGGAGCTCCCTATGGATGCTCACAGCCGGATTGCAACGCCACGCTCTCGTGCTCCAGCAGTGATGCCGACTCAGACGAGTCTGGTGGCGAAACTGCCACAGATGATATGGGGGGCGCATCGGAGTCGGGAGGAAAGGCGTCGTCGTCAGGCGGCGCGAGCGAGTCCGCGGGAGCCGGCGGAAACGCTTTGAATGCCGGTGGTCAAGGCGGGGAACCTGCGAGCGGAGGGAAGCCGAGTTCGCAGAGCGCCCCAGAGATCGTGTCGGTCACGGTTGGGGGAGAGCCATTAGAGGCAGGAGGGTATGTCGCGGGCCTGCTCACCGGCCCAGAGATAGTGTTCCGCTTTAGCGAGCCGATGCAAAAAGGGCCAACCGAGGCCGCCTACGGCTCACGCGAGGCTGCGATCAAGAACGCGAACGTGAGGTTCAAGTGGAATACAGATACTACTGAGCTAACGGTCACTCCCGACGAGCCTCTCAGCTATTTCGAGACAGATGATCCGTTGAAGGCTGCCCCGGTTCTTGGAATTCGCTTGTCTACGGTGGCGCGAAGTGCAGGGGGATACGAGCTCGCAGAGGATTTTGAAGCTTCGTTCAGTTTGCTTCGGCGCGTCAGCTATTTTGTGCCGATCGATGGAGAAAACTCAGTTTTTTCGGCTGATCCGCTCGCTACCGATCCGGGGGTCATCGCGTATGGAAGCCTGCCCCACGGCATTGCTCCTTGGTTCTATTGTGGAGGCGGCTCGGATCCAGTTGATGGGGAAGTTATTCAAGAGCTCGGCTATGAGTATCCCGGTTTCTACTACGCCCTCACTGGATACACCGTGAATGTCGGCATGAAGAACGTCGGCGTCATGAGTTTTTCCCTAGCAGATATCCGCGCAGTGGAGGTCGAAACGGCCAAGCTGAAGCTGCTCAAATGGAGGAGCACCACTGGTGACACTGAATATTGGCTGCAATCAGCAGAGGAGCCGTTCAGTGTGGATGCGCTTCAGTCGCAAACTTTGACGGTGGAATCGCTGAGTAGTCCGAGTTTGCGTTCCAACCTGGTTAGTTCGGACGGCGATGCGTTTCCCATGGGCTACGGGCTCTTCGATTTTGAGGTAAAGGGCCTGATTAAGTCAGCGCTTGAGCAAGGCGACGAATGGGCGATGTATCGCCTCGAGTTTGACGGATCGGCAGAGTGGAACGTCGATGAGTATGAATACAGCTCAATGTGCGCTAGCCTCGCGCTCACGATTCAATACTTAGCCGAATGAGAGCTGGTGCGTGGCTCGCGGAACAGGCTCGTTTCGGCCGAGCCTTGCCTTTCGAGGCAAGGCGAGTACACGCGGAGGATGCGCCTCTCGCCTCAGGCTCTCCTTTCAAGTCTTCTCTTCCTTTCGGCCTGCAACTCGACCAAGGGCGATAAGAACGGGACAGACGGCGTTGGGGGTACGAGCGCGGTCGGTGGCGGTGGAGCCCCATCGGGCGGAAGCTTGAGCAGCGGCGGGGCCCTAACTAGCGCAGGTGGACAGAGCGTCGGTGGTTCCGCGAATGGTCCAACCGGAGGGGCAAGTCAGAGCGGAGGCGCGAGCGCCGCAGGAGGTAAGGGCGAGATGAGCGGCGGTTCCGGTGGTAGTGGCGCAGGCTCGGGGGGGGGCGCGCCCCGGGAGACTTTCGCGTACGTAGCGAGCGGCGCGTTTGGTGCGGCTGAGGAAGGCAAAGTGACAGTCTTCAAGCTAAACCGCGAGACCGCCTCGCTGGATAGCGTGGGCGACGTTCCGGCGGGGGGCCTGGCCAGCTTCATGGCATTCGATCTGGAGCGGCATCGGGCCTTCGTCGCCGATGAAGAGAATGGTGGTGTAGTAAGTTTCGCTGTTGAGGTGTCGACGGGAAAGCTCAGTAGCCTCGGTGCCACGCCCCACTCCAATCATCCGGTGAATTTAGCGATATCTCCGGACGGAAAGTTCTTACTCGGGGCCAACTACAATGAAGGCTCGGTTGACCTCTATCCGATATCCGTCGAGGGCAAATCAGGCGCGAGCGTTCAAACGCTAGCCACGGGCTCGCACGCTCACGGCCTCCTCTTTGACGCACAGGGTCGGCTCCTTGTTTCGAACGAGGGCTCCGACAACATATCGCATGTGCTCCTCAGCGGAGAGAGGCTTTCGCTCGGCACACCAGCAACGAGTGATTCATTTTCACCTAGGCACATGGCTCTTGGAGCGGACGGCAAGGTTTATGTAGTGAGTGAGCGCGGTGATTCCGTCACTGCCTACTCCAGCGGAGCTAGCGGCCTCGCCCAGCTATGGCAAGAAAAACGCCTGGATCAAGGTTCACCAACCGATAATACTGGCGGCGATATCCATTTGACGCCGAACGGTAAGTTCTTATACGCGACCAATCGAGGCACCAGTAACACGATCGTCGGCTTCGATATCTCGGGCGCCGCCCCCGTTCTTCTCGGCCATGTCTCAAGCGAAGGCACGACCCCGCGCAATTTCACGATTGATCCAGAGGGTGAGTTCCTCTTGGTGGCCAATCACGGCACGAAGAAGTCGCTCGCCATCTTTCGCATTGGCAGTGACGGCAAGCTGACCAAAGAGAAGGTAGTTGAAACAGATTTTACTCCGTACTTCGTGAGCTTGGTTCAATATCGTTGAAACGTCCGCGCCAGACGGTCTTTCTGACCTCGGTCGATGGGCGCGTTGTTCCCCGGCTGGCCCCAAGGCGTAGTCCAGCGTCGATTGGGCTACGACAAGCAATGTCCGAGAGGCATGGTCCGCTTGGCCCCTAGCTGTTAAGGGAGCTGAGTGTTCGTCCACCGTTCGAACCGACTAGATCTCTTGGTCGATGACCTGGCCGAGGAGCTGCGAAAGCCTGCCTTGGGTCTACTCGAGCGCGAGCAGATCCTCATTCAGAGCGCGGGCATGCAGCGCTATCTATCGCAGGCGCTCACTTCGCGGCTTGGAGTGACGTTTGGACTCGAGTTCCCGTACCCTCGAGCTTTCGTCCAACGAATCCTCGACGTTGCGCTCGGTGTTTCGGTCGAGCAAGAGCACTACGAACGGGAGACGCTAGCTTTTCACATCTTCTGTGAGCTCGCGACGCTAGACCATCCTGACGTAGTTCGTTTTTTGAAGGACGATAAGCAAAGCGAAGAACGGCTCTTGCTCGCGCAGAAGCTGGCACATCTCTTTGACCAATATATCGTCTACCGCCCACGCCTACTCGAGAGTTGGGAAAAAGGCGAAGCGGAGCATGACTTTCAAGCGCTCCTCTGGAAGCGAATTCAAGCCAAGCTGGGGCCGCACCATTTTGCTTCACGTATCCGAGCGCTCCTCCGAGCGCCCGACGAAACGCTGCGGGCTGCATTGCCCAAGCGGCTGTTCTTGGTGGGCGGTGCAGGACTTCCTCCGCTATTTCTCTCTATTTTGGCGCGTTTCGGCCAAGTTGCAGAGGTGCATGTTTTTTCCTTTACCGTCTGCAGCGAGTACTTCGCAGACGCTCACCCACTCGAAGGAGAGTTCCCTGAGCTCGGTGTCGGCATCCATCCGCTCCTCTACAAGATGGGCCGCGTGGGAAGCGACTACCAGGCCCTCCTTGAGCTGGTTGGTTATCGAGAAGGCCCACCTCGCTTCAAGATACCCGAAGACAGGACGCTGCTCGGGCACCTCCAACGAGATATCGTGCAAAGTCGCGAGCGCACCCAAGAAGAAAAGCTACCCCTAGCCATCTTGGGGGATGGATCGCTTCGCGTAGTGAGCGCGCATAGTCCGCTGCGCGAGGTAGAAATCTTACGCGATCAGCTACTGCAACTCTTCGAACAAGATGAAAACTTGTGCCCCGAGCATGTTGCGGTGCTGGTCTCGAATATCGAGACCTACTCGCCGGTAGTACGCGCCGTTTTTAGCGGCATTGCTGGCCAAATTCCCTTTCGAATTAGCGACGAGAGTGAGCGTGCGCTGAACGGCGCTCTAGATGCGCTTCTACTCGGACTTGAGCTCGTACGGGGTCGATTCAAGGCGCGCTCCGTGCTCGACTTGCTCCAGGCGGATCCCGTGCGTGAGAAGTTCGGTATCGACGCCAGCGCGTTTGAACAGATCGTGAGTTGGGTGACGAGTTCGGGTATCCGCTGGGGGCTCGACGTCGAGCATCGCCATGATTTTGAGCTCACTCACCTAGAACTTAACACCTGGGAGTTCGGCAAGAAGCGCCTGTTGCTGGGGCTAGCGGCGGGTGAGGAGGCTCCAAGCTTCGGCACTATCGTCGCTCAAGAAGGAGTCACCTTCAGCGATGGCCTTTTGATGGGGCGGTTTTTTGATTTTCTCACTGCGCTCGAGGTGGGTCACAAAGAGCTCAGCGGAGCTTGCACCATTTCAAGCTATGCGGAGAGAGTTCGCAAGTTTGCGCTCGCCTTGCTGGCACCGAGCGAAGACGAAAGCGCCGCACTAAGCCCGATTTGGAACGCGCTGACGAGTTTGAGTGCTCGAGCAGAGCGGGGTGGGCTCAGCGAGCCTCTTAGCGCCTCTTCTCTGGCGAGCCTTCTCGCAGAGGAGCTAAGTGAGCTCAGGTCTACAGAGACATTTTTATCGGCGGGGCTGACCTTTTGCGAGCTCCTGCCGCTTAGGACCATTCCGTTCCGGGTAATCTGCGTGCTGGGTCTCAATCAGAACGATTTTCCGCGCCCTGATCGTACGCTTTCGCTCGATCGCATGGCTTCTCACCCCATGCGTGGGGATCGCTCGCTGCGTGGCGACGATCGGTACTTATTCCTCGAGCTTTTGCTTGCAGCAGAGGAGAAGCTGATTCTTAGCTATACTGGGCGGAGCATCCAGGATAACAGCGTTCGTCCCCCGTCGGTGGTGGTTTCGGAGCTGATGCAAGTCGTCGAGTCGATGCTCGCCGAGCAAGGCGCGCGGTTTCCTATCATCGACCATCCGCTCGAGTCCTACAGCGAGCGCTATTTCTCAGCCCATCGAGATGGTCTGCGCAGCTATTCTGAGCCGTATTTCCGCGCCGCTTTGGCCAAACGGCACAAGAAGCTCGAGCTCTCCGCAGCTCCGTCGTGGGCCCTTGCGCTCGATGCTGTGCCGCGTGCCATGCGCTTATCGGACTTGGAGAACTTCTTCAAGAATCCGAGCCGCGCTTTTTTGCGCAGGCTAGGCGTGGAGCGCGAGCTTGAAACTGTCGACATCGAGGACAGAGAGCCGATTGCGCTGTCGCCTTTGCAGAATTATGTAATTGGGAGCGCTGCGCTACGAACCACGGCGCGCGGTGAGCTCTTAGACTGGCAACGAGAGTCAGGGCGAGGCACGTTGCCGAGTGGGGCGCCTGGCCTCCTGCTCCGAGCTGATATTGAAAGAGAAGTTGGGGCACTTCACGACACTCTTGCCGAGCTAACTCACGGCTTGGTTCCGTCGGAAGTGCATATATCACTGGAGTTGGGGGAAACCATTGGCCTTGAAGGGCGCGTGCAAGACGTGTTTGGATCCCAGCAGGTCATGGTGGCCTACGGGGCGCCGGATGCTCGTCGTCAATGGGTGCTTTGGGTGCGCCACTTGGCGCTCCTTTCCCAAGGGCAGAGGGTACGGAGCCTGCTTGTGGGCCGAAAGGCGAAGCAACCCAAGGTAGTGGCTTTCGGTGCTTTGCCCATGGAGTTAGCGAAACATTACCTATCGGAGCTAGTCAACGTTGTTCGGACGGGGCTTTCGGTCCCGATTCATTTCGAGCTTGAAGCGGCGTTTGAGGTGGCGCGTTATTGGCAGCGCCAGGCGATCCGAGGGGAGCCAGTGAGTTTCGAGAAAGCTACGGAGCGCGCTCAGAAGCTGGTTCAACGAGCCGATTTTCGAGGGAAAAATCGCGTTGAAGCGTCACTCGCGTATCTATTTGGAACGGACGATCCGTTGGGCCTCGGTGCGGTTTCCCCCGCCCTTGGCGATGAACCAGAGTTCTTTCGCCTGACGCGCTTGGTGGTGCTGCCTCTGGTCGAGAATCTGAACGAGTCTCTTCAATTCACGGCGGAAGAGCCATGAGTGCCCTTCGACGCACGCTCGAGCTCAGCGCGCTGCCCCTTTCCGGGGTGCACTTGATTGAAGCGAGCGCTGGCACGGGCAAGACCTACACACTCGCAGCTCTCATACTGCGGCTGGTCGTCGAGCGGGAGCTGCCCATCGAGCAGATCTTAGCGGTGACCTTCACTACCGCTGCCACGCTCGAACTTCGGGCTCGAGTGCTCGATCGCCTGGAGAGTGCGCGTCGCCATTTCGCTGGTGAAGCGCACACTGAGGGCGACCTGGTGCTGAGTGCCCTGGGCGAGAAGGTGAATGCTACAAGGGCTATCGAGCTCCTGGAGCGGGCCTTGGGGAATTTTGATCGGGCTTCGATCCACACCATTCACGGCTTCGCGGCGCGAGCGCTAGGGGAGAACGCCTTTGAGTTAGGAGCTCGGCTCGACCTGGAAGTGACGCCGCAGATGGACGAAGTCATTTATGACTCGGTGGCGGACTTTTGGGCTGAGCGGGTCGCGACGCTCGAACTCGACGCATTTCGGCCATTGCAGAAGAAGCTGTTCGAAGATTTACGCCGCGTGGCCCGCCTTTCCGTTTCGAGTCGGGAAGTCCCTTGGGTGAAGCTGGACGACACCGAAGCCTTGCTGAAGAACGTGTCCGCGCTCGTTCTGACTCTCAACCAGCGTTTCGATGAAGCGCGCGATTCGTTTGAGCGGCAAGGTACTGAAGCGCGCGACCTCTTGTTGTCGGGCGCGGTAAACCGGAACTCTTACCCAGCAGGCAAGGTTCAGTCGGTTTTTGACGAACTCAAGAGCTATTTCGAGGCCGACGAAGCTGAAGCGGAGCTGAGCGAACCGTGCGAACGTTGGACGCAGAGTGCGGTGAGGAGGCGACTCAACAAGGGCAAAAGCGCCGAGCATCGTGTGTTTGTTCAGCTCGAAGCGCTGTGGGAAGTAAGATTAGAGTTGGCGCTCGTCATTGACGCACGTCGAGCGCTCCTCTTTCGCGAGGCGCGGGACTACATGCTGAGCAAGATCGAGTTCGAGCACTCGCGCGCACGCACCCAGTCCTTTGACGATCTCCTGGTTTCGCTGAAGGACGCGCTCTATCGACAAGGCACTGAAGGCTCCAAGCCGTTGATGACGCTGCTGACGGAGCGCTATCGGGTCGCTTTGATCGATGAGTTTCAAGATACGGACGCCGTTCAATACTCGATTTTTCGCAAGATATTCGTTGAACGTGCCGAGCCGAGCTTGTTTTTGATCGGCGATCCGAAACAATCCATCTACGCATTTCGCGGCGCCGATATCTTTTCGTACTTAGCGGCACAGAAAGAAGCCGATTCCGTCTGGACCATGCCGTTCTCCTATCGCTCGAGTCCAAGCGTCGTAGGAGCTCAAAACGCCCTTCTCGGTCGAGGGCCGAGTCCATTCTTGTTCGAAGACATTCGGTACGAGGCGATGCAGTCTTCGCCCGGCCGGGAGGACCGGCTGCTCACGGCCCAAGGCTCGTCGCTACCCGGTATGGCGGTCATCGAGTGTGACGGAACTGTCCCGATACTTACCCAAGCGGCGCTGGAGATAGCTCGCATGCTCGAAGAGGGGCTGAGTCTTGCTGGCGAGCCTCTTTCAGCAAGGCATTTTGTGCTGCTCTGTCGCACGAATGCGCAGGCCGAGCAGGCCCAGCAAGCGCTGGCGCGCCTAGGTATTTCGGCCGTGATGCATGGCGATCGCAGCGTGTTCGAGTCGGTTGAAGCCAAAGAACTTCGGGCAGCGTTACGCGGACTAATCGAACCAGGAGACCGTGAAGCGGTGCGCTCTGCCCTGGCAACGCGGCTCTTCGGCTTAGATGTCAATGAGCTGGTAGAACTCGAGAAAGAGTCCGAACGACTCGACTACTGGACCCAGGTGGTGCGTGGACTCAGCGAGACTTGGAGAAAACGCGGGATCTTCGCCACGCTCGAGCGCATCTTCGTGGAATTGGGAGCCACCGAGCGCCTCTTGTCGGAGGTCGGTGGTGAGCGAAAGGTGACCAACCTAAGGCACCTTTCGGAGCTTCTGCATGCGGAAGAGGTTACGCGGCATATGGGGCCGCTGGCGCTGTTTCGCTTTTTGGAGGCCGCCGTCGTAGACCCGCTGACGTTTGGCTTTGCCCCTGAGACCAGGCAAATTCGCCTCGAAAGCGACGCTGACGCTGTCATCTTAACGACCGTTCACAAGAGCAAGGGTCTTGAATACGACATCGTCATTTTGCCGACCTTGGGTGATGTGGACAAGCCCTGGGACGAACCAGCATTTCGTTTTCACGACTCCGCGGGGGATGAGCGCATTGAGGTGCGCTCCGCGGCGCTTGCCCCAGAAAGTCATGAGGCAAGAAGTCGCGAACATTACGCCGAATCCTTGAGGCTCGGTTACGTTGCTCTTACGCGGGCCCGGCACCATGTACGCGTGCTGCTCTCACCTTTTAAGAAGGGCTTTTCGAGTTTTCGTTATTGGTGTTCATCGCCCGCAGTTTTGACGAATGGTTCTGAGGATGCTCTCGCGGCTATGGAAGGTCACGACGCCTCGGCTCACAAAAGATTCTTGGTTCAGCTCGTTGAAGCGAGCCATGGTACCATCGATAACTTGCACCCAGCTCGCGCCGAAGAACGTCAGATTCAGACGACGGTGAGCGAAGAATCCCTGCATTTCGTGCCCCTCTCGCCGTCAACGGCACTTCGGCTCGAGCGAACCCGTCGCACGGGCAGCTTCAGCTCCATCGCTCGCTCACAGCGCTTCGAGGCGCGCAAGATAGGGCGAGACGTGGCGGACGCCGAAGGCCACACGACTCCCGCTGTGCTTTTGCCTCCAGCGCTCGAGGTGGGCGCGCTAGAGTTTCCGAGGGGCGCTGATGCAGGGGAGGCGATCCACCTCGTCTTCGAGAAGATGCCGTTCGAACGAGATGCGACGGAGGAGCGTCGGATTTTGATTCGAGACGTCCTTCGTCGCTCGGGGTTTGACCTCTCTTACGAGTCCACATCCCTCGCTTTAGTGGAGCGCTCACTTCAGACGGAGTTGCCGACGGGATTTGCGTTGTGCGAGCTGAAGCCCGAAGAGCGCGCCCCTGAGCGAGAGTTTAATCTGGTAGCGGGCAATGAGGCCCGTGAGTTAGATGCGAGAGGGCTGCTTTCCATTTTGGCGAGCGCCCCAGAACTCCCCGAGAGTTATCGTCGCGAACTTCACAGACTCGAGTTTCCTGGCTGGCGTGGCTACCTGCGCGGCTTCATCGATCTCACTATCGAGAAGGAAGGAAAACTTTACGTCGTTGACTACAAGTCGAATTTTTTGGGTAGCGACGAGAAGAGCTATGAGCCTCCCGCACTCGAGCGATCTATGGCGGAGCATCACTATTTCATGCAGGGGCTACTCTATGCAGCGGCAGTGCATGCCCACGCTCGAGCTCGCCGGGCGAACTACGATTTTGACGCCCAATTTGGGGGAGTTCTCTACTTGTTCTTGCGGGGCATGAAACCAGAGGCGAAAGGCAGCGGTGCGTATTTTCTGCGCCCAAGCCTGAACACGCTGGAGGGCATCCTGCGTGTGCTTGGGGGAGGTGCCGCATGAGTCAGGGCAGTGGCATTGAGTTTGAGAGTGTCGACTATCACCTCGGTGAGCTGCTTGGCCCCAGAGCGACTCCTGAGGTTCGGGAGCTGGTGGCCCTTTTGAGTCGATCCGCGAGAGACGGAGACTCGTGTCTCAATCTGACCCATTGGGCCGGGCGCGAGGTCGATGGCGCGCGCTATAGCCAGGCTCTTCCGGCCCAGGGTGAGCTCGAACGTGCTCTTGCGGAGACAGGGGCCGTCGCGCGAGCGGAGGGAGTTGAGCTCGTGGCCGATAAGGGACAGCCCTTCGTGCTGGATGATGGGGAGCGTCTTTACTTGCGCCGCTTCTATCAAGCGGAGTGCGAGGTCGCGAAGCATTTCCTGCGCCTGGCAAGCGCCCGGAGCCGCGATGTGGATCTCGGTGCAGAGCGTCTTGATGCAGAGCGTCTTGATGCAGAGCGTCTCGATGCCTACTTTGCTCCCTCTGCTGAACCGGACTTGCAGCGTCGAGCTGTTGAAGCAGCGTTGGGCTCGACCGTAACCTTGATCACGGGCGGACCGGGTACGGGTAAGACCACAACTGTGGTGAAGTTCTTAGTTTCGTATGTGGAACAAGAGCAACGAAGGGGACACGCGCCGCGCATCGCCCTTTTGGCGCCCACGGGAAAGGCAGCGGACCGGCTATGGCACGCGACCGAGGGCTCGCTGCAAAAGATGGACGTGCCGACTGAGGTAGCTCGCGCTCTCCCGAAGGAAGCGAGCACCGTGCACCGAGCGCTGGAACCCGGATTTCGAGCTGGATTTAGCTTTCGGCGCAACGCCGATAGTCCGCTGCCCTACGACTGCGTCATTTTAGACGAAGCCTCGATGGTGGATCTCACCCTCATGGGGCATTTGCTTCGCGCGCTAAAAACCGGCACTCGCCTCATTCTGTTGGGCGATGAAGACCAACTGGCGTCGGTAGAGACGGGAGCCGTGTTGCACGAACTTTTGCGAGGTATCTCCCTCATGACAGAAAATGGCATATCTGTTCCGTTCGGTGCGGTACGGCTGACCAAGAGCTACCGATTTACCGACGAAGGGGGGCTCGCCACACTTTTTTCCGATGTGCGCGCGGGGAAGGCGAAGTCGGCACTTGCGCGCTTCGGGGAAGCCAATTCGTCTGCGCGCTTCATCGAACGCGAAGGAAAAGAAGCGTCCTCGTTTTCGAGCGCGCTCTCCGAGTTCGTGGAGCAGTACGAGCCGGTGGTGCGAAGCTCGGATCCAGAAGAAGGTCTAACAAGGCTGTCACGCTTCAGGGTGCTCTGCGCTGTCCGTCAGGGTCCTTTCGGGGTTGTGGAGATGAACGCGTCGATAGCTTCCCAGTTTGCACCCCGGGCTGCGCCGGGCGGGTTTTTTTCGGGGCAGCCGCTCCTAATCACGCGCAACGATTCACGTCTCGGCCTCTTCAATGGCGACGTCGGTCTTGTGGGGCCCACGCGTTCGGGCGAGCTCGCTTGCTATTTCTCTAGCCCGGAAGGCGGATTGAGGCGCGTTCCATTGGCTGCGCTACCGGAACACGAGTCAGCTTTCGCGCTAACCGTTCACAAGAGCCAAGGCTCAGAATACGACCGCGTAGCGTTCGTCTTGCCAGAGCTCGAAGGCTCGGCGTTGCTCTGTCGCGAGTTAGTCTACACTGCCCTGACTCGGGCGCGACGTTCGCTCGTCGTGCTCGGTAGCAAAGCGGTATTCTTGCGTGGAGTAGAGCGGAGGACGAATCGCGCGTCCGGACTCGCGGAGCGTTTGATTCAGGTGCCGCGCATCAAATTCTCTACGCCTTGACGCAAGACGAGGTCTTTGACGCGATCCACCTCGTTATGCAAAAGGCGAATCAGCATGCTGCTGCCTTCGGTAGCACCTTTTTTGGCAATCATTTCGAGGCGCGCTGCCGTGTCGCGAACGCGTACAGCTCCTATGTTCGCGCTGGCACCCTTGATGGTGTGAGCGGGACGAACCATACCGCCGGCACCCTCGCCAGCGAGCGCGACGTCGAGTTCGGCCAGGTACTTGGGCATCTCGCTCAAGTAGTCGCCGATGATGTCTTGGATGAACTTCGTGTCCCCATCGCAGACCTCGATGAGGTATCGAAGATCCAAAATTGGCGGCACTGCTTCACCCATTACCCCCCAGAACGACCGTCAAAACGTAAAAGTAAGCGCCATGAAGAAGCGCGCGAGCGAGCTAGACACCGCGAAAGCTAGCTAGTGGAAACTCCTCGAGTCTTGCCTCAAAACGGTGCGGAGCGCCCTCGGATCGCACACAAAGCACTCCACGCGACCAAAACGGATGCGGTCCATCGGCTGAAGCCAAACCTTAACACTGGGCCGCAGTTCAACGCCGTTGTGCGTGGTGCCGTTTTTGCTTCCCAGATCCGAGAGTCGAACACCGCCGTCTGCCAGGATGAATTCGGCATGCTGGGCAGAAACGGTGCGATCGGTGAGACGTAGATTGGCGCTGAGCGCCCGACCGATACGCACGGCTTGCGTCGCTCGGCTGCGTTCGGTCGAGCCGCCATGGGTTCCAAGCGGGGCGATCCAGTGCTCGGCCGAAGAGAGCTCGGCCAACATTTCCGCCTGGTCGATATCGGCCTCGTCATCCGGCGGCGCGTGCATCGTGGGAATTTCAGCCGTGATTAAGCTCTGAGCGCCGATGCGAGGCGGAGCGGACTCTGACGTAACAATCGAAGCCTCCAGCGTGGGGCCAAAATCAGGTTCGCTGTCAGTTGGTGTGCGGACCACCAACAAGAGCGAGCCAAACCCTGCTAGTTCGGCTCGAGTTGCCCCGAGCAGGTATTCGACGACCGTCGCCGGGCCCAGGCTTTGCGGCGGAAGCAGACGCACCTCTCGATCTTAGCCATAAACGTCGGGCACTGAAACCCTTCCTTCGGCTACCTTTCCGTACATCGAGCCTTCTCGGCTAGTACCGCGCCTTCCGCGCCTGCGTGAGCCAGCCAAGGGCGTCCTACGAAAAAAGCCCACCGGGTCTGAACTCGGTGGGCTTTTTTGCGAATGAATCAGAGCGAACGAATCCCAGGAGCTCAAGACTCGAGGTAAGCCCGGAGCGAACGGGACCGACGCGAGCTCTTCAGCTTTTGCAGGGCCTTCGCTTCGATCTGACGAATGCGCTCGCGCGTTACGTTAAACTCTTTGCCGATCTCTTCGAGCGTGTGCTCGCTCTTTTCGCCGATCCCAAAGCGCTTCTGCAGGACGCGTTGTTCGCGGACGCTGAGCGAGTTCAAGAGTTCGCGCGTCTGCTTGTTGAGGTCGTTCGACATCAGGCTGTCCGAGGGGCTCGGAGCCTTTTGGTCTTCCACGAAGTCACCCAAGGTACAGTCGCCATCTTCGCCGCGAGGGGTCTCGAGGCTGAGAGGCTCCTTCACAATGCGGAGCAAGCTGCGCACCTTGCTGACGGGAATATCGAGACGAACGGCCAGCTCTTCGGGAGTCGGTTCGCGGCCGAGCTCTTGAACGAGATCATGCGCCGTGCGGTGCATCTTGTTCATGGTCTCGACCATGTGAACGGGAATACGGATAGTTCGCGCTTGGTCAGCGATAGCGCGAGTAATCGCCTGCCGAATCCACCAAGTTGCGTAGGTGCTGAACTTGTAACCGCGCCGGTACTCGAACTTATCGGCGGCGATCATGACGCCAATATTGCCCTCTTGAATGAGGTCGAGAAGTTGGAGGCCTCGGTTCGTGTAACGCTTGGCGATAGACACGACGAGTCGCAGGTTGGCCTCAACGAGCTGGGCCTTGGCGCGCTGGGCGCGGCGCTCACCGGACCCTACGATCCGAGAGAGCTTGCGTAGCTGCTCGTGCTCCTCAAGGGCGATGCCGTTATCATCGCTCGGGCGCAAGATGCTCTTGGCCTTGAGCGCCTGAGCCATTCGCTCCAGCGATCGCTTGTTGAAATTGAGCTCAAGGAGCTGCTTCTCGAGATCGGTCTGAGCCTTCTTGAGAGCCTTGGCTTTGGTGGGTTCTTCCGTCGCGACCTGCCAGGCCGGGCCACGGCGACGCGCAGTGCGCTTGATCTTGTCGATTTGATCGATCAAGAGGGCGCAGGCTGCTTCTTCATCGAAAGAATCGTCATCGGCCTCGACGTTCAAGAGCTCGCGAGCGCGCAGGCGATTTTCGGCCAGCTTCTCGGAGATTGCGACGAGTTCGTCGATGACGACGTCACTTTGAAAGAGCGCATCGCGAACCGCGTTGGTTCCTTCTTCGATCCGCTTGGCCAGATCGACCTCACCTTCGCGGGTGAGGAGGGGAACGGTCCCCATTTTTCGCAGGTAAACGCGGAGCGGATCGTTGGAGTTCGGTTCGACTGACGGCGGTGCGATCGAATCGGAGGCGGTCATGTTCATGGGTACGTCTCAGCGGCCCCCCTCGACTGTGGGGGGCTACAATTGAGGCCGGACCGTAGCACGGACTTTTGCGGCGGGGAGACCAAGTCCACATACATCCGGCTCGGGAGTGAAAAAATTCGCCCGGCGAGGCTCTTCAGCGCCCGCTTCGCATCGGGTTGACGAACAGGAGTCCGGTGACGCAGTATTAAATGCAGTGAGGCTGCATCTTAGCAAGAATTTCCTCGGATCGCTCGATCCGCCATAGTCCGGTCGTGTTTGGGGCACCCTGGAAGATTCGCAATCATGCTGAGCGTCTGCTGGCCTGGCCGTGGATACGGCTCGTGTTTTTCTTGTCCGGGGTGAGCTGGGGCCGTTCGTTTCGTATTTTTGGTGCGCCCATTTTTCAGCGCCACGCAGGAAGTCAGATTGTGCTGGGGGCCGGACTCGAGCTCCGTTCGACCCGGCGTTCTAATCCACTCACGCCGCACCAGCCCTGTGTGTTCTCAACGCGCCGTCCTGGCGCTCGGATTGTGGTGGGGCAAGGGTGCGGATTCACCGGCGCCGTACTCGTAGCGGAGGCCAGTATTGAAATAGGGAACCGAGTTCTACTGGGCTCGAACGTGGTGATCATCGATACGGATTTTCATGCGCTCGATCCTGCCGAGCGCGCGCGGGGAGCTCCCTCCCAGTTGCCTCGCTCGGTCCGGATTGAGGATGATGTATTTGTTGGAACGCAGGCCCTCATCCTCAAGGGCGTGACGATTGGGCGCGGCGCGGTAGTCGGTGCAGGCAGTGTCGTCACTAAGGACGTGCCGCCGTTCACGATTGTAGGCGGAAACCCGGCCCAAGAACTCGGAAAGACCCCTGGTGGCCCGAGCGGGATGGGGCAAGGCGAGTGAGCCGAGTGAGCCGACCGGGCTCGGCCCAGCCTAGCTCGGCCCAGCTCAATTGCGCCGAACGACGGCCAGCGTTTTGAACAAATACACGAGATCCTTCGAGAGCCGCACGTCGCGCCCGTACTCGAGGTTGATGCGTACTTTCTCAGGGAAGATGACCTCGCGGTTATAGAGGTCGGGGTCCGGAGCTTTCTCAAGCAGCGCTTCTTCGTTAGCGAAATGCAGGGTCGCCGGGCCGGTGACACCGGGCAAGAGGTCGAGGACCTTGCGATCCTCTCCGCTCAACTGGTCTGCAAAGCCGGGCACGTCGGGACGCGGACCCACAAGGGACATCGTGCCCGAGAGCACGTTCCAGAGCTGGGGGATCTCATCGAGCTTGAACTTGCGTACGCGGTGACCCATGCGAGTCGCGCGAGGATCGTTCGTGACGGAGACGGAGCCACGTAGCTCTGCGCCGACAACCATGGTGCGAAGCTTGTACATCCGGAACAGCTTGCCGTGTTGCCCCACGCGCATTTGAGCGAAGAACACAGGGCGACCCGAGCTCCAAAGCACGACCCCAGCGACCATGAGCAAGAGGGGCAGCAGGAAAACCAGCGCGAGCGCGGCAAGCGTTACGTCAAGCCAGCGTTTGCCGTGACGAACGTAAAAGGTGGCACGGACTGGGCCAGCGCTGGCTCGTTTTGACCCGGAGATAGGGTCCAGGTTTCTGCCGCTTTGCATGAGGCGGGCGGCATACTGCAACGCTTCGAGACACTCGGCCACGTCGCGAAGAGCTTTTCATCGATAATAGGTGACGCAGACGTGGCCTTGCTGCTCGGAACAACCGGAGCTGCCAAGCGAGCGTACATGCTCGTGAACCGGGTAAGTGGAGAGGCTCGTGGTCTGGGCTCGTGGACCAGGAAAGTGACTTCGATATACTGCGAGTCTTCACCCCGTGTTCAGCCGTTCCCTCGAGGTATCCCCCATGTCGCGGAGGCAAGTGCTCCGCTCGTTTCAGATCAGCATTGACGTTCTGGTCTTGCTAGCGTCGCTCTACGTCGCGCTTTTGCTCCGATTCGAAGGCGACGTGCCCGTTGACATGATGAAGCGTGTCGTCTTGAGCACCCCGCTCGTGCTCGCAGCTCAGTATGGAGCCGTCCTGCTTCTCGCGGGGCACCGCATCATTTGGCGTTACTTTGGTTTACGCGACGCGACACGCATTGCGCTGAGTCTATCGCTTGCCACCGCGCTCCTGGTCGGCGTGCGCGTCGTAGCGGGCTCAGTCGAGGCTTTGCGGCCCATTCTTGTGCCGTACGGCGTGCTCGCCATCGACGCCGTCTTGGCCTACGGCGGCTTGGTCGGTGTTCGTAGCGTGCGACGACTCGAAGCCGAAGCGCGAGAGCTCCGAGAGCGTCAGCCGCGCAACGTTCGGGCCGTGCGCGTCCTCTTGATCGGGGCAGGGCGCGGCGGACTCTTCCTTTCTCGAGAACTGCGTTCGAGGCCGGATCAGGGTTATGTGCCCATCGGCTTTGTCGATGATGACCCCGCAAAACTGCGGCAAGTGCTGGATGGTTTGCCCGTGCTCGGTAGCACGAACAACCTCGAAAACTTGTGCCGAGTCCACAAAGTCGAGCGGCTGATCATCACCGTGGCTTCATCGGGGCCCGAGGAGTTTCGAAGACTCAGCGATCGAGTGAGCGAGTCGGGAGTGCCGGTTATGATCGTACCTCGATTGGTCGATCTTTTAGACGGAGCCTCTTCGGGCGCCCTACGGATTCGAGACGTTACCATCGAGGATCTGTTGGGCAGACCCCCGGTCGTGCTCGACATGGAAGGGCTCGAACGCCTGCTCGCGGACAAAGTGGTCTTGGTGAGCGGGGCTGGCGGGAGCATTGGCAGCGAGCTGTGTCGGCAAGTGGCTCGCTTCGGGCCACGTCGGATCGTGTTGGTGGAACGGTTCGAGAACGCGCTGTTTGAAATTCATCGCGAGCTCAGTGAGCTCGTCAAGGGCTCCAACATCGAGCTGGTGGCCAGAGTTTGCGATATCACCGATTCGCGCCGCGTGGCCCAAGTTTTCGCCCGCGAAACTCCCGAGATCATCCTGCATGCTGCTGCGCACAAGCACGTCCCGATGATGGAAGACAACCCCGGGGAAGCTGTCAAAAATAACGTGGGAGGGACGCGCATTCTCGCGGACGCCGCGGTTGCCCACGGCGTAGAGCGGTTTGTCATGATCTCCACGGACAAGGCCGTCAATCCTTCGTCTATTATGGGGGCTAGCAAGCGCGTCGCGGAGCTCTACGTGCAGCACAAGAATGTCCTCAATCAGACTCGCTTTTCGCTCGTGCGCTTCGGCAACGTGCTCGGTTCGGCGGGCTCGGTAGTTCCGATCTTCAAAAAGCAGATCGCGAAAGGCGGCCCTGTCACCGTCACTCATCCGGAGATGGTTCGATTTTTCATGACTATCCCCGAGGCTTGTCAGCTCGTCTTACAGGCAGGTGCGCTCTCGAATGGCGGCGAGATCTATGTGCTCGACATGGGCGCGCCGGTGAAGATCGTCGATTTAGCCAAGGACCTGATTCGGCTCAGTGGTTTTCGCCCAGACCGCGACATTCTTGTTGAATATTCGGGGGTTCGTCCGGGCGAAAAACTCTATGAAGAATTGAGTCTGTCGGGAAAAGAGGTGCTGTCGAGCCTGCATCCGGGCATCTTTAGGGTGACGACGCAGGGCCTCTCCGGCGAAGAGCTTGTGTCGGGCATCGAGCAGCTTGTGTCGACGGCGCTCGATGGGGACGTTCCAGAGCTCATCAGGCAGCTCCAGCTACTGGTTCCCGAGTTTTCTCGTACTGCGACCGCTTGAGAGTCGAATGAAGCCTCGCATCTACCTCTCGCCTCCTCACATGTCAGCACTCGAGCGCCAGCTTTTGCTCGATGCGTTCGACTCCAATTGGATCGCACCGCTCGGTCCTTTCGTTGATCAGTTCGAGACCGACCTTTCCGCGCGCCTAGCTGGACGAGCCGTGTGTGTCACGTCGAGTGGAACGGCGGCACTCCACCTCATTCTCATCTTGCTGGGCGTGGGTCCGGGGGACGAGGTCCTAGTCCCTAGTTTAACGTTCGCGGCCACGGCTAACGCGGTCCGCTACGTCGGCGCGGATCCGATCTTCGTGGATTCTGAAGCCGAAACTTGGGCTATTTCGCCGGAGCTGGTCAAAGAGTATCTGGCGGAGTGCCAGCGAGCGGGGCGCAGCTTGCCCAAGCTGGTGATGACGGTCGATCTGTATGGACAACCCGCCAACTACGAGCGCCTTCGCCAAGTCGTTGAGCCCTTCGGTATTCCGATCGTTCAGGACGCTGCAGAAGCGCTGGGTTCGTTCTATCGCGGAGAGCCCGTAGGCGTGCAAGGCGACTACGCCGTACTCTCCTTCAACGGCAATAAGATCATCACGACCAGCGGCGGGGGCGCCTTGGTGGCCCGCGATGTGGAGTTCGTTGTGCATGCGCGCAAGCTCGCCTCGCAAGCCAGGGAGCCCGTTCCTCACTATGAGCACACAGAAATCGGATATAACTATCGTTTATCGAATCTGCTGGCGGCTCTCGGCGTGGCACAGCTTCGTTCGCTAGAAGCGAAGGTGGCAGCGCGGCGCGCAAATCACGAGTTTTATGAGAAGAATCTTGGGGGAATGCGCGGAGTTGAGTTTTTTAGGGAACCGGATTTCGCTCGCTCCAACTATTGGTTAACGGTGGCGACCATCGACCCGAGCAAGGCGGGTTTCTCGCGAGATGATGTCATTTCGGCACTGTCGGCGCTCAACATCGAAGCGCGACCCACCTGGAAGCCCATGCACCTTCAGCCTGTCTTCTCTCAAGCTAGGGTCCTGGGCGGTGTCATCTCCGAGCGAATCTTTCGGGAAGGCGTCTGTCTCCCTAGCGGTTCAGCCATGACAGACGCCGAGCGGGGCAGGGTAGAAGCAGCAATTCTAGCTTTGGCCCGCGCGAGGTCGTAGGCAGCCCGAACGTCTACTCGTTCAACGTGCGGGCGAAGGTATAGTTCGCGTTGCCCGAGGTATGGACCAGCTCATAACCCCTACTTAAGATCCTCTGCACTCGGTCGCGGATCCGGGTCTTAAAGGCGGCGTCGAGCGGATGAAAGAACTCATCAAATTCGACGCATAAGATCTGAGGAAAGATGCTGTCCTCCTCGAGCGTACGCAGCACTTCATATTCCGCACCTTCGATGTCGAGTTTGAGCAGTCCGACGCGCGTGTGGCCAAGTTCACGTTGAATTTCAGCGAGCCGCTCCACTTGAGCCTCAAAGAAGCTCTCGGTCTTCTGAACGTTCAACAAGGAATGGGAGACGTGGCGGGGATCAACAGGAGCGAAGAAGCGCATCAGCTTGCGCTCGCTCCACAAACCGACGGCGTGGAAGACGTATCGGGGTTGGTCCTTGGCTACGCGTTCTACATGTTGAATCGCTCGAGGAGTTGGGTCGAAGCCATGAACTTCGCAGCCGAACTCGGCGATGAGGGCCAAGTCGAAGGAAATGTCTTCTCCGCAGCCAACACAGTAAACGACACTATCCGAGCTCAAGAGTGCGGTAGGGATGGTCCATTCAGCACCGCGATTTCCATATCGCTTGAGATCGGCCCGCCTCCGGATGGGGGTACCCGTGAGCGGGTCAAAACCCGCTCGAACTGCGAGTTCGCGATAGAGCCGAGCCAGTACGCGACGGAGCAAGGACAAGGGTTTCACGGTAGAACTTCCTGGATCAGCATTACTTCGAGCGCGGAGCGCGATAGACGGTTTGAATGGCCCGCTGCATGCCCTCGACCATTTGGTTCAAGGTATACCCGCCAGGACGAGTTACCGTTTCGAGTGCACCTCGCGAGAGACGAATCCGGTGCGGTTCGTCCTCGAGCACCGAAACCAAGACACGCGCGAAGTCTTCTGCGCTTCCGTCCACGAAAACCTCTCCGTTTTCCCCCGGAATGAGCGCTTCGATCTCAGGATTATGGCTCGAATAATCATCTGAGGTTATGACCGGGAGGCCGTAGTGAAACGCGTGAAGCAGTGAGAGTCCGATCGCCGCCGGGTAAGCAAAGACGTGTGCGCGCCGCATGATGGGGGCGATCTTCGTCTCGTCATACTCTGCGCCCAAAAACTCAACGTGTGGTTCGAGCCCGAGCCTCTTCGCTTCTTGCTTCAAGAGCTCGAGCAGAGGCCCGTCACCCAAAAAAATAAGCCGCGCGGGTAGGCTCTTTCTGACCAGAGTGAGGGCCTCGAGCAAGAGGCCTGGCTTTTTATCGGGTTCGAGACGCGATGAAAAAACTATGACCTTGTCTTCGGCGGGGATCGTCTTTAGCCGCTCATCTTCTCGAGGAGCGCCTAGCGCCTTTTCGATCGGCTCTCGATCGATGGCGTTCTGCGAAACAAAAACCTTTGCCTGGGGGAAGCCCTCGGCGAGAAATACTTCCGCTTGCGATCGAGCATACAGTACGATCCCTTGCCCGAGGCCGGCCACCCAATTTCGAAGCTTCCGCCGGAGCGGCGCTTCGTGCTTCGAGTAGCCATGCCCCCAAAGGAGCACGGGTATTCCTCTCGAACGCGCGAGCACCAAAGCGGGGACTAGCTCCAAATAACGGGTGTTCCAGGGGAAGATTAAGACATCCGTGGCGCGAGTGGCGGCGGCTCTTAGGAGCGCTGGCTGAGAGCGGAAGGGGCCAAACGTTCGCTCTCGAAAATGTGCGACACGAAAATCGCTCGTGACTACCGAGCGCAGGCTACCTCTGTCTTCGAGGTCGCACCAAACTTCGACTTCCACGCGACCGGTCTGCCCGAGCTTCCTAAAAAAGGGGACTCGGTAGGCCGGCAGGCAGGGTTGAACGAAGAGAGCGCGCATGGGGCGTATTCCTGCTTCGTTCGTACTCGATGGGTACATACCCAACAAGGGCGTTGGACTTCGCTTTCAGCAAGCGTTCGTCAACGAAGCTCGGGCCCATCGGGGCGATGATCCAAACGTCCGTGAAGTTCCAGTCGAGTTCGCTGAATGCCGTAGACGATTGAAAAAGGCTGGTGGCGAAACGGCTAACGCCGGACGAGTTGGTTACGTTTCCGACGATGGGCAACGAGGGGTTGCTAGCGCTGAGCACTGCGGAGGTCGTGTAAGTGGCAATTCCGCTCTGCCAACCCACGAAAGCCGCGGAGCGATAGGTTGCCGCAATGAAGCGAACGTTGCCCGTTGAATACGAGCGAGTGACTGTGGCGCTGACGAGCGTGCTGCCAATGAAGCCTCCTCCAGAGGAGTAGGCGAACACGTCACCTGTCGAGTAGCTGTCCGTGATGGACGAAGAATTAAAAATTCCTATGAAACCTCCTATGGAAGTTCCGTTGGGGGACGTGACCGAGCCCGTCGCACTTGATCGGGCGATGATCAAATTCGCGGCGTGACCGATCAAGCCGCCAGCGCCCCAGTCCGTTTTGTAGGTGCTTCCCGATACGGTCCCTCTGGCTTTGCAATCGGTGATTTGGCCGTTGGTGGCGCGACCAATCAGTCCACCCAGCGCACCATCGCCCGTCACCGAGCCTGTCGCGCTCGAATTCGTGACATTGCCAACTGAGATACCGATCAGTCCTCCGACAAGGCTACCAGTGCTTGCGCTCACATTTGCGGATGAAGTCGATCCTGATATCTCGCCGCCTGCGAGTACTCCGACGAAGCCTCCGGCATATCCATAAGTTGAAAAAACGGCCCCTTCGCTTCGGCAATTCTTTACAGTTCCGTCGATGGATCCAAGCAAGCCGCCAATGTAATAAGTAGCGGTTTCTATACGAACACCTAGCGCCGCGCTATCGACAACACGGGTGCCAGAGGTCGCCCACCCAACGAGCCCGCCGATTGAGTCCGCCGTCCCCTTAGCGCGCACGTTAGTGGCTATGACGTTATGGATACGAGCAGACGTGGCGCGGCCCGCCAGCGCGCCGATCGCGTAGGCACCACGGAGGTCAGAGTTTTCGATGCGGAGGTTTCGCACCATGCCGTCCAAGGTTCCATCTACGGCTCCGTTCCCCTCGATCCAGCCAAAAAGCCCCACATACGCGCCGGCGATCTGGAAGGTGTGGTTGCGAATGGTCCGTCCTTGCCCGTCAAATGTACCTCGAAAATATGCGCCGGGGGCGCTAATCATGTTGTTCCAACCGGCAAGATCAATGTCTTGCATGAGGATGAAGTGGCTATCGCGAAGGACCGCAGAGTTACGTATCGTCGTGAGCTGCGCCGCGTTGCAAATGGGGTAGGGCCTTTTTGCGGTGCCGTTGGGCGGCCCAGGCATGTTGGTTAAAAAGGGCGCGCTACTAGAGACCGTGTAGCTGGTGCAGGGCGTCTCCGATTCGAAACGGAGATTGTCGTAAAGGATAGCCACGCCAGATGCTTGACCGCTGAGCTCACTTTCGAGACGCAGAGCACAGTTGATGCCCGTCGTGTCGAGGTTGCTTTTCAGTGCGCGAGGAAAGTTGAAGCGCGCCCTCGTCCATTGGTTCTCCGGCAAGGACTCGAAGCTTACAGCGTCGGACCACCAAACGTTGGCAGAAGGACAGGCGAGTACGAGTCGAATTGAGCCGCTCAGTGTCTGATTGGTCGCGAGAGCGGGGGTTTTTACGTCCAGCGTGAGATTTTGCGTTAGTCCAACGGGGAACGCCGCCGCGAGGGCACTGGACGCGAACTGGGTCGACGTGAAGGTGAGCTTGCTTCCACTTGCTTGCGTCACGGAGAGCGAATTCGTGCCGAGAGTTGGATCCGCACTAGTGACGACCGATGCGGTAGGGTCGCCCGTCCAATTCGAGGTCGATTCGAAGCTCAGTAAATCTGTGATTGAACTCGTCGTGCCTGCCAGGCTGATTTCAGAGGGGCCATTCACCGCCCCGCCCGTTCCGTCGTAGCAATTGGTGATGGGCGCGGCGTCGCCACCAAAACGCAGGTTGTCGAAGAAGGTGTCTGTGGTTTGGGTGCGATTGACGCGAATTTCAAGCTTGAATTTGGCTGAGCGTGAACGGAGGGCCGCCTGCAGACGAGTATCGACGTCGCCTTCGAGCGTCACCCAGCCCGGGTTGACCCCTTGGAAGAAATCGCGAGTGGGCACCAGCGTGCTGGTCGTCCCGTCGGCGAAGACGATGCGAAGCTCAATCGATCCAATCCGCGTATTCGCTGCGGGCGGTGAAATCGCGAGGTGTTTGACGTCGAGGTAGACTTTGGAACCGACCGCATCGAGCTCATCGGTCGTGAAGTCTTGTGACCAGAGTTCTTCATAGGTCGAACCTGTTGACTTGAGGCTATAGGTTTATCAATATTCAAACGGGGATGACGATTGGACGAGTCCGTTCAAGGAAGAATGACGGCGTCGCGAGCAGCGCTCCGCTCGATCCGAGGCGGGCGCTGCCGAGCCCGCACGTCGACTTCGACAAGCGCATTCTCCGTCAAACCTACGACTACGATTGGCTCGGGAACACCGACAAGACGACCGACGACGCGGGGGGCTTTTACGACCGAAGCCTCGGCACGGTCACGAATGACGGAGCGGCTAACAAGCCCTACCAGCTCAAGAGCGCGACCCAGAGCGGCGCCCGGGGCGGAACGGTCCGCGCAAAATACGATGACGCCGGGCAAATGGTCCGCATGGATCTCGGGCGCAGCGGTCCGTGCCTGCCGACGGGCGCGACCTGTAGCCAGCGCTTCGCCTACGAATGGGACGAAGTCGGACGCCTCGGCCGAGCGCGCCGCTGGGACACGGCGTCCGGTTCGAGCATCGACGATCCGCTCCCCGGAGGTACGCCCGCGGCCGACCTCCGGTACATCTACGATGCCGGTGATCAGCGCGTCATCAAACACGCCGTCGACACGAGCGGCGAGAGCTTCACGCTCTACGTCTTCGACTCGCTCGAATTCAAGCGAAGTCAGTTCGGGACTGCCTACTCCGACAGCGGCAGCGGCCCCGCCGATTACGAAGCGAGCGTCTTTACGGTCGTCCCCTACCTGCTCGCGAACGGCGTCCGCCTCGCGCGGCTCGCCTACGAAGGAATGAGCGAAGTTCCGGAGGTCACACCGGGAACGGCCGCGGGCCAAGTCAATGCCAGCGTCTCTCAGGTGCACGTCTTCTTCGAGCTCGGGGATCATCTCGGCTCGACCAGCGTCGTGCTCGACAAAGCGACCAGCGAACTCGTCGAACGCTCGACGTTCCAGGGCTACGGCGCAACCGAGAGCGACTACCGCCCCGGCCGCTGGAACGCATTCCGGGAGGACTACAAGTTCACGGGGAAAGAAGAGGACGCCGAAGTCGGGCTGACTTATTTCGGGAAGCGATACCTGAATGCGTATCTCGGGAGGTGGATTTCGGCGGACCCGCTCGCCATTCACGCGCCGGGCGAAGCGGACCTGAATGTTTATGCGTATGTGAGCGGAAGCATTCTGAAGAATGTGGATCCGTTGGGGCTCGAGGAGGAAGCCCCTGGAGCCGGCGGAGCCTCAGACGGCGGACCATCCGGGGCCGAGGGAGCCCTAAGTGGACCGGAACCCGACGAGCAGAGTTATCTTGACGCGTGCGCGAACGGAGCCTGTGTACTGGCTGCTCCTGATCAAGCCGTGCCTCCCGCCTCGCCGACGCCGGCCCCAGTCAGCCCCTCTGTTCCCAGACTCTCGCAGGGTCCGTTCGCCAAGGCGCGGGACCAGTTGATCCAGCAAGCCCAAAAAGCCGATAACGGCCTCGAAAAGGCGACGGGCTATACCCTCGCCGTCGTCATGGCCGGACCAGCGAGCGTCGAAGACGGTCTGCGCGGGGTAGCCAACGCTCCGAGCAAGGCGGAAGAGGCGGGGCAGCACTGGGCAAGGGCGGCTGAGTTTGAGGCTCAGTGCGAGAACGGCGAAGCCTTGGTAGAGAAGCTCAAGGCGGTCGAGTCGTTCGCTGATGCGTTGTCAGCGGGCCTAGGAGCTGCAAGTTTCGCTACCTCTCGTGGTGGCGGCTGGCCGGCCGATGACGGGTTCCTTGGGCCTACGCGCAAGAAGGAACTAGCCCCAGGAACATTGGTTGATCGCTACGGCGGTGACGATCGGTCGGTCTTTTTTGCGCCAGCGGGAACCCCCCTTGAGGCAAGAGCTTTGCGACTCGAAGGACGACTGGAGCCGCTTCGGACGTTTGAGGTTATCGCTCCCTTACAAGTAAGGTCCGGTCTGTCGATGCCGTGGTTTGGCCAGATCGGGCTCGGTACTCAATACAGGTCAAACGTGAGGCTGAAGGAACTGATCAACGCCCAAATCCTTCGGGAGATCACCAAATGATAGAGCGATTTGATGGTGTTCCCGACTGGCGTTTCTCTTTGACCGAGAAGTCGGCGGGGATGTACCTCCTCGAGGCGTCCGACGAGGTTGGTCGCCGATTCGAAATGAAGGGGTCGAACGAAGCGGAGATGATTAAGCAGGCACGGGAGACCGCCATTGCAATGAGCAAGGAACCAGTGCGCGCCCCGACATGGTGGGAGCGTCTCAAGCGCGCGCTTCGCAAAGAGGTCTTTTAGTCAGTAAATTTGATTGCCCGCGCGACACCGTCCCACAGCGACCGAATCCCCAGCTCCCCCAAAGTTTCGCACCAACCCCCGCGCCAATGAGAAGACCCCCGACCCGTCGAACGGCCACCCCTCGAACAAGTGGCTCATGCTTCAATGTCTCTGCTGCGAAGCATCGCCCGCTCGGAGCGCTTGGGATTGGGAGTGTTGCCGATGCTGGTCTTCCAGGCAGTCGAGCTTTGCGCAACAGGGGCCCGACGGCGGAGGGCGTCGGTCGCTGTTCGGCGAATAGCAGACGCGAGGCGTTTCTCGACACGGGGCCTCGCGCTCTGCTCGCTTTGGTGGGGCGTTCCGATTCGCGGCAGAGTTGGCGACTCCCGCCAGGCAGCGCGCCGTGCGCCTCGAGCCAAACCGACCTCGGGACCCTCCGCCGCGCGGACCTCGGCCTCGGGGGCGATTCGTCATGGAGAGATTTCTCGGACTCCTCGAGGTTCCTTCGAGGGGCGAGGGAGCACGGCGAAGAGGGACCCTTGGCGCGCGCAGCGCGACAAGAAATGAACACGGGCTCACTCGAGGGGGAGCCCTCAAAGACTCACAGAACTGACACAAGATATCCCGCTTGGTCCCCGCCGAGCTCATGTGAACGGAGAGAGAAAAGATGACCTTATTGACAGAAAATAGAGCTTCTTGGTTCGAGCGGAAGGCCGTTTGGACGGCGCTTGCGCTGGGCGTGGTCGCGTTGGGACGAAGGATGATCGACGGTTTCGCTTCTAGAGAAATGGATACTCGGGACGGCAGTCATGCCGGCGCGTATTCCATGCCTTTGGACGCAACGGAACGTCCATCCCCAACAGCTAACCACTCGTGGAGTCAGACATGAATAAATCACGTTACTTTAATGCGAATCTTCGGCATGCCCTGTGGATTTGGCCGACTCTCTTGTTTAGCGCTCCCCTTAGCTGCGGAAAGTCGTCCGACGATAGCGATGGAGCGACTACGGGCGGTCGAGGCGATGCTGGCTCTGACTCAGGTGATTCGGGCGGCCATGCGGCTGGCGGCGATGCGTCGGCTTCCTTGGGAGGACGAACGAGTGGAGGTGCTGCGAGCGGCGGGAATGGAGCTGGCGGTGAAGGCCAGACGAGCGGAGGAGCAGCTACGGTTGGCGGGTCGACTTCCGATGGTGGCGGTTCGGGTGGGAGCGACGGACATCTGCATGACCTTGGCGCCGAATGCATGACGCCCGGTGACTTTGGCTGCTCGGCGGCCAACGAACTTTTGGCCATGATTTGCGACGGTGACAAGAAGTGGGCGCTTCGCGAGACGTGCGAGGACGGAAAGAAGTGCGATCCTACCGACGGATCGGGAACGGGGCTTTGTCGCTTGCCGGTTGCCGAATGTGAGGACGACCACGAAGCGACATTCTGCTCGGAGGTGGGGGTGGAGAAATGCCTGCCGGGAGGGTTCGACACGGAGGTGCTCGAGGAATGTGGCCCAGGATCGAAGTGCCAAGGAGCTGAGTGTGTGCTCGTTGATGATGCGTGCCCGGATACGACACGACTCATCGAGTGCGATGAGTCCGCTGAGTGCGGAAGCGAACTGTCAGAGTGCGGCCCGTCCGAGGAGTGCGCCTTCTATGTTCGCGAATATCACATTAACGACGCGATGCATGACAGTTACTTTCGGACTCCCACTACCCCGATTTGTGGCCAATTTAGCTCTTATCGTGGGTGCGTGAATGAGCGCGGGATGGTCGTTGTGACGGGGGTGGCGAGCGGGATGGTTCTGAAGGCGACCATCGGGTCTGGCTGGGGGCTGTCCGCTTTCGCTGTGGACGATATGGATTTCGGTGAGTGCGTTGGAACGATTCAGAAAGGGTGCATTATCGTGCCGCCTTCGGACACAAAGACTCACGTTGCACTCGTTCCTCTGACGGAGCCGCCCTTGGCCCGTAACGTGCATTTCCAGGCCGTTCCGGAGGGGACGACGTGCGACTAGCCGTTATCGGCGTTGTAGATCGTTGAATCCCGCCTTTGGATGAGTTCGGTTTCCGCAACGAAGAACATGTTAACCTCCAGATTCTCGATCGTCCGTGCCATAGGCCGTTTACTGACACACGTAGTCGGTGCATCACTCGTCTTCCTGGGCGACGTGAGCCCGGCTCTTGCCTATCGCACCGTGGGCGATTTGGAAGATTTTGCGGGCACCGAACGCATTGGTTGTTCTGGTGGCATCACGAGCTTCGTGTTGGTCGATGATGTGCCTGGTGCCGTCGGCGGAACGGACGTGAACGCCGAGCTGACTCGAATCGCCTTGCGTTCCTGGAGCGACGCAGAATGCAGCTCGGCTATCGGTTCGCTGAGAAGCACGACGTCTGCCAAGGCGGTTCATGGCGATGGAGTGAATAGCATTCAATGGGTGCGCTCAGGTTGGGATAGCCTTGGCTTTCAACCGGGGCCTCGGGCGCGACCGACATTCGCAGAATCTCCATCCCCAACAGCTAACTACCACTCGTGGAGTCAGACATGAATAAGTTACCTTACTTTAGTGCAAATCTTCGGCGTTCCCTTTGGATTTGGCCAGCTCTTTTGGTTGGCGCTCCTCTGGGCTGCGGAAAGTCTTCCGACGATAGCGATGGAGCAACTACGGGCGGTCGAGGTGACGCTGGCTCTGACTCAGGTGATTCTGGCGGAAGCAAGACGGGCGGTGCGTCGCCATCGACCGGGGCGACAACGAGTGGTGGCGCGTCGGATGGCGGCAGCGGCACTGGGGGTGAGGCGGTGGGTGGTGCCGGCGAGGCGGGAGGAAACCTGAACGATTCGGGCGGAAATGGATCCGTCGGGGCTTCAGGGGGAGCGTCAGCGGGCGGCAGCGCAGGCACGGGCGGTAGCAGTGGCGGAGAGCACCTGCATGACCTCGGCGCCGCGTGCGCGAGTCCAGGAGTGTTTGGTTGCTCGGCCCCTAACGAATTACTCGTGTTGATCTGCGGAGCAGATAACACCTGGCAAGTGCGGGAGACTTGCGAAGGAGGCGAAAGATGCGACTCTCGCGATGGCTCGGGGGCAGGTCAATGCAAGGCACCGGTTGCCGGTTGCGAAACAGTGACGAGCGACCCTATATGCGGCGAGACAGGCATCGAAGTCTGCAACCCGGGTGGATTCGATACGGAGGTCGTCGAGACCTGCGAGGCTGGTTACGGTTGCGTCGACGCCGAATGTGTGTTGGTGGATGATGAGTGTCCCGAAGGTCACGTCGTAGAATGCGAAGAGACAGCTGAGTGCGACCTACAACTCACTCAATCCTGTGGGTCGGCCTGTCGGGCTGGCCTAGGCGGGGGACCCTTTCGGACGCCGGCGACCGGACCGTTCTGCACCATGTTCAATGGGCTCAGAGACTGTCCGCCAGAATTGCGCTTGACACCGGCCTTTCAGCTCGAGGCGCTTTTTTTATCTTCGCAACCCATTAAGATTACCGTCGGCCCAGGTTGGGAGATCTATCCTCTCGATACTCGAAACGAGCGGTTCCCACGGGCCTGCGCGGGTACCCCTCAAACAGGTTGCGCCATGCACCGAGCCGACGACGACGGCTACGTCATCGCTAACCTGTTACCGCTCACGGATCCTCCCGTTGTGAGGAATGTTCGGTTTGAGGCGGTTCCCGAGGGGACGGCGTGTGATGACTAGCGGCATATCGACATTATTTCGGAACCGCAGCTGGGTCATTAGAGGCAGTGTGGTTGGCGTGCTTTTGGTGAGCTCCTCGGCTCATGCTTATCGCACCGCGGGCGACCTGGCGGACTTCTCAGGCACCGAACGCGTTGGTTGGTCCGGTGGCATCACGAGCTTCGTGTTGGTCGATGATGCGCCAAGCCTTCCAATGAAGAGGCACTCTGGGATGCTCTCGAGTTGGTATGCGATGCCCAGGAGTATCGCAAACAAGCTGGACTCCTAGATTGCTCAGCTCCTCTCTCGGTCCAGGACAAGGGCGACCTTGGGGTCGTAGCGGAATACCTAGACTGCACGGCGGACGTAGCGTCGTCACGAGGCGCGAGGAGCATCCTGCAAGGAGTGCCAAGGGCGGTTGTTCGCGACATGAAAAAGTCGTCTGGATTGACCGGCTCGGGGGTTGATCCCGTCCGTGGTGAGCTTGGAGCTCTCTACTCCCAAATGCGAGACTCTGTCGTTTCGCTCGCGCTCGCGAGGAACGAATTCGGTAGAATTCTTCAAGGATTTGCAGTTGAACTTCGACAGGTCGACGCTCGATTGAGGCAGAAGGAGCTGCAGGACGAACTCACCAACCTTCAATTTCAGTCGACGGTGTCCGACCAGATCACTAGTTGCGCCAAGGCTATAGCGGACTCCGCCGGCATCTTTCAGACCATCGATAAGCTCGGTTTTAATGCGCTTGGGGCGGCTGCAGTATGTGTCAACAGTGGTGTACAGACGGGCATTTCATCCCGCATCCGGGATGTGTCGCAGCAGATCAATGAGGAAGATCGAAAGATCATTTTCGGGGACGCCCAAACGCAGATTTTGCTGATCGAGCACGCGATTGATGCGCAAACTAAAGAGTTGGTGTCGACCGTCGAGGCAATGCAGCGATCCCTTGCCCAAGTGGCGTCGCTTCGGGACGAGGCAGCCCGTAGGCTCAATGACGCTATATGGTACCTCGGCTATGAAAACCCACAGAATCAGGTCATCGATGCGACCATGAGTGCGCAGGCCATCACTGCGCGCGATCGATACCGGACGGCTCATCAAAACGCTCAACGTTGGTCCTTCTTGGCGCGCAGGGCCATCGAGCAGCGGCTGGGAGTGGACTTGTTCAGCTTGGACGAAGACCTCCCCTTGGTGGAAGCCCCTAGAACATGGGTTGAATCAGTCTGCGCGACGGCCGCAGTAGATTACGAAGCATTGGAGCAGGACAAGGGTCATGCAGACGCTTTTATCGGCGATTACGTGACGAAGCTCGAGAACGTGGTGGAATCGTACCGTCAGCAGTTCAGCTTCCAGGAAGGTAAAGACACCGCCGTCGTGTCGTTACGCGATGACGTTATGAACGTCCGCGAGATGTGTGAGCGGCCTTCAGAAAATATGCTCTTCGCACCAGGCCGTTTTGCGGACGCTGGTAAGGCCACCGAGTCAGTAGAAGACAAGTGGCAAGTTCTTGGATGCGACGCGGAGACTGGCCATGCAGGCGCGGGTTATGCCGCAGCATGCCTTCAGGCAAGAACCGTGGACTCGCCATTCCAGGTTCCGGGCCTCGTAGACAGCACCGTCCATGGTTATGAGCTCACCTTTTCAGATGGAACTGCTAGCTGCGCGAACACACCCGAGATCACGGACGCCCAGGGGGTGCTTACAGGCGGTTGCTCCTGGACATCCTTGACGCGACTCTCCCAGAAGCGAGCACTTTCGCCCGGTCTCTACCGTTTTTCCTGGTACACACCTCAAGTCAGTGGCGGCGCAAGCACGATTGGCAGGACCGCCGGCGTGGTTTGGGACGAATCAGGTGCTGAACTCGTCTCGCGATCGTCCTCTCAAGAAGTCTTGGGAATCGAAGCTCGGACGTGGAATCGCTACTATCTCGAATTCGAGGTTGACGAACCGATGGTCGTAGAATTGGGCTTTGCCCGTGGGAACGAGGCCACTCTGTCCTCTTGGGTCGGCCAGTGGAAGGTCGTAGTGGGCGCCCCAATGCTTGACGCCGTTGAGACGACTGTACCCGAAGACGCGCGCAAACCTAAACCGTTCGAGAACAGCAGCGACAAGCTTACCGTCTTGAGCCCCGACTGCGAAGACACCGACGGCGATGTGTTTCGTACCAAGTGGACTCGCAAATGTGAGCGCGTCTGTCCTGAAGGGTTTGGCGGACTTTGCCCGGAGGATGCGATCGAGCAATGTTACCGTGAGGCGTCGTTCTTCATTTCGCAGCGGGCAATTGCCTCAGGTAAAGTTCTCGTGCAGAGCGGCTTCGCGCGCGGCAACTTCAACTATCGCTTTGAGTCAGTCGGCGTGAACTTCGTCGGCACAAGTACGAGGGATTGTGAAAATAGTAGCACGCCATCAACCTGCTATTCTGCTGGCTTTGTGCCATACAGCCTCTACCACAAGGGGCCGTTCTTCGTTCACAACCACTACGGCGAAGACTATCGAGTACACCTGTTCGATGGCACCATCGAACATGCGCGCGGCCTCGCCGCAGAGCGCTACTTGTCGAACCCGATTGCCTCAACGGATAAGGAATTGCTCGAAGACTACCTGCGCACTGAATACCAAGGCCGCCCTCTTGATGGGCACTTTGTGTTGCGCGTCTGGGAAGAATCTGGCGTCAATTTCGCTGCCTTGGAGGATGCACAGCTGATCTTGAACTATCGGTATTGGAGTCGGTAGACGAACTGGTGTTCGATCGATCCTCGCGTCTAGAGCAGATAGCTCAAATGGGCGGGTCACGTGACCGTCTTGACCCTCGCGTTTAGCCCGCCGCGAGGCGGTGGGCTAAACCGAGCAATACTCGTGTGGTTGTTCCGCGACGAATCGCCGAAGGCGCCCTACTTCACCCGTTCCATCCACAGCGAGCTCGTGACGTCTGCGGGGATCTCGGAAGCTTCAAATCCCGGCACGCGAAGGGGGAGAAACGACTCGTCGGCATGTTGAATGAGCGAGACGCTGAGGTTCATGCGGAAACTCTCGTTGAACGCCAAGAACGACTGCAGAACCATCGCTTCTTGCCAAAAAACAGGCCAGCGGTGGCCAAACATCCAGACGTCCGCAGGGTAGGGCACGTTATAAGGGAAGGGTATGTCGTGCACGTGCACATGCACGCCCGCTTTGACTCGGGGCACTACCTCCATGAAAAGGTAGGCTACATCCGAGTCGATGCGGAGCGCGTGGGTGGAGTCGATGAAGAGCACATCGCCCGACTCGAGCGGCGCAAACTTCTCGAGTGGCACGTTCTGGACTTCGTCGATAATCAACTCCACTCCGGCCATGCTCTTCAGCAGGTCCCTCGGATAGGGCTCGACGCAGGTAATCTGAAGCGGCCGGCCCTCTTTGGCGTTCTGTTGCCCGGCTAACCACGCAAAATAGGTGCTGAGCCCCGAGCCTACCTCGAAATATCGAGCCGGTTTCAGCCTTCGAATCATCGCGTATAAGACGATGGCATCCACGCGCGGATAGCCTGGACCGAAACCTTTTGCGGCGAGCTCGCGATACCTTTCTACTTGCGAGACGTCGTCCGCGTGGTTTTTGAGGAGCTCGTCGAAAAGACCCCTCATCTGCAGCAGGTCATAGTGGACGCCAGGCAGCGCGCTCGGCCGGTTCCAGCGAGCGCGAGTCTGTTGCAGCTTCTCCAGGCTGGGCAAGACAGAGTAGTAGTCGCCGCGCTTGGCAATATTGAGGCCAACCAGCCCGGCTGCCTTGTGGTAAGCGTTGATGCGAAGGCGCCGGAACGATTGCCACTTGGGCCGGAGCGAGCCGGCGAGCGAACCAGGTAGGAGTTGCTTCAGGCCAAGGAGTGCGCCTTTGCGCTTCGCGTCCACCCGTGGACCATACTGCCCCCGGTTAGGGCACGCAATCCGAACGGATCGTTGCCCAGGGCTAGGGATTAGGCCCGTTTCGAATGAATAGCGCGTCAGCTTGCAACATGTGGCCCTCACGGCTCGCAAAGCCTCGCTCGATCCAGGATACGCGAAATCCTCTTTGGTACAGGTGTTCAAAGAGCTCATGCGCTAGCGCTTGGCCTTCGTAGAGCGGCGCGAATGACAGCTCGCTCTCAATCGACTCCACGTTGTTCAAGATTTCGTCTGCGCCTTTCAGGGCCTCCAGCTCAAAGCCTTGGATATCTAGCTTGAGGTGAACAGGGCCATGGGCTCGGAACAGCTTCGGATAGGCGTTCAACGTCGTCTGCTCGACCTCAATCGTCTCCTTATGGCTCGTCTGTGCCGCTGCCTTGGTGGAGAGTTCTAGGACGCGCAGGAACGAGCTTGAGGCCAAGTTGTGAGAGACGAAGAAGGAACGCCGCTCAGCCTGGCTGCCCACTGCGAAGGGCTCGACTTGCCAGTTGGGGTCGCGCTGCGATTTGTCTTTCAAGAGCGCAATGCAGGCCGGGATTGGCTCGAAGGAAACGATCTTGCCCTGAAAGCCCTGTGCACGAAGTTCGCTCCCATACTGCCCGCGGTTAGCGCCGACATCGACCACGATCTTCGTCTGTTTCTCCTCGAAGACGCGTTTGCGCGCTGCCGAAAGCGTGTTTTTGGTAAACTGAACGTCTAAACCCAGATGGCGCAGTAGCTGTTTCAGCGAACCGAGTCCGATGCTCATCAGGAGCACGATACAGGTTCATCCTCGGCTGGCCCAGTCCGAGCGCGGTGGTTTCGCTGGCAGCCTAGGTGGGTCTTTCTAGGGTTGGTCGTCAGGGCGCTCGACCTGCCTAGCGCAGTGAAGCCTGGATTTTGGCTGATTTATCGCGATGATTGGGATCTGCGCTGCAGTCTGCAAGGACGCTCCGCTTGTGACGAGTACGTAGTCAGATTCGACGGAAGATGAAGCTTCAGAACAGACCGCTTCTGCGCAACATTTTCTCGAGCGGAGCGAGCGCGCTCCTCAGCGCTGGGCTCACTGCGCTCACGGTCAGGGTTTACGTGGGCAGCCTAGGCATGGAGCGCTATGGTCTGTGGGCGACGCTTACCGTTGTCGTTACGCTCATCCACCTATCGAGCTTTGGTGTGGGCCCGGCCCTGACCACGCGCGCTGCCGAGCTCGACAAGCAAGGGGAACGTCACGCTATCGCGGAGACACTGGTCGCGTCGTACGCTGCCGTGTTTGCACTCGGAGCCGTCGCGATCCTGGTCGGCTACCTGGGAGCGTTGCCTATCGCGCGCTTTTTTGGGCTAAAGGGTGCATTTCTGACGGAAGGTGCAGAGCTCGTGCCTTGGGTTGCCGTGCTCGCCATAGCTTCGCTCGGCGCCCAATTGGTTACGTCCACTTTGGTGGGGCTTGGTCGGGCGGATTTGGCGTCGGCGCAGGGGCTCGCGGCAAAGGTCCTTCAGTTTGGCCTCAGCATATTGATGCTCGACCAAGGTTTTGGGGTGAAGGCTTTGGTTTGGGGCAATACCTTGGGCGTCCTGATCCAAATCGTAATTGGCGAAACGAGCTTGCGGAGGCGACTGCAGGTGGCCTGGGGTGTCAAAACAGGCCCCCGCTTTTCCAGATTGCGCCCGCTGCTGCGGCTCGGAACCAGCTTGGCTTTCGGATCGTCTTTTCAAATCGGCTTGGCACCGTTTGGCAAATGGCTGCTCGCGCAGTCTGCGGGACTCGAGGCCGTTTCTATCTACGAAATCGGATGGAGCGTATCGATGCAGGTTCGCGCGCTTGCCGCAGCGGCCTTCCAGCCTACGGTGCCAGAATTCAGTCGCCATAAGGGTTTCCCGGAGCGAACCGCTCAGCTTCTCACTAGGAGCTATCGCTCCCTTGCATTGGTGTTTACGCCCCTCTTTGCCTGCGTAGGGCTCTCGTTGCCGTGGCTTTTGAGGTTGTGGCTCGGCGTACGCTACTCGGACGAGCTGTTAGTCCCGACTTCCCTGTTCCTTCTAGGGGCTTGGTTGAGCATGTTTGGGCTCCCGCCATATTATTGCCTTTTGGGCGAGGGGGACGGCGCAAGGCTGGTCTTTGCTCAGGCGCTGCAATCGGTATTGAACGTTCTTCTGAGCATCGCGCTGTGGGCGATGTTCCCCTATTCGCCCGCCTGGGCTGCCCTGGCCATGGGGTTGTCCGTCATGAGCTCGAGTATCTACCTCATCCGTGCGGCGGGGCGTGTGCGATAGCTTTCGTTCTGAAAAGACAAAAAGGAACTCTAGGCTTGCAGCCATGCATGTTCAGCAGCCGAGCGCTCCTCGGGGTTACTGGAAATTCGTCGCATTGAATCCGATAACACTACGAACAAGAGAAATGTCCAGTTGCCCACGATGGTTCCCTGCTTGAGCGTGAGGGTAAACTCATAACAATATAGCGCGAACATAGCTGGCAAAAACGCGCCCAAGGGCGTTGCTCGACTCTGGCGCATGGCTATCCAATAGCTCGCCACTGCGACCAGTAAGGTCACCGTGTAGAACACAGCCCCCACAAGGCCCTCCTCACACAAGACCTCGATCGGCACGACGTGAGGATACGAGCCGATGAGGCGCGGATCTTGAGCGGCTGCATGCCCGAGCCCCAGCACCTGATGGGAGGTGCTCGAGGCCATCCAGTAGTCGAGGAGCTGCTCGGCCACGGCCAAGCGATCTTGCCCGATATCTTTGGCGAGCTGACGTTGATCCCAGCGCGCGGCATTCGAAGCTATTTCTTCCTGCAAAAAGCCGCTGGCCACGATAAGCGCGAAACCGAGCGCGCCGACGACAAGCCATACGCGACCGCGCCTCGTCACGGCAACAAACAAGGCCGTAACTCCCGCGGCGCCGAGGATTTGGCCGCGCGATTGCGTCCGAAGGAATATGAGCAGCACGACGAGCGCGATGGCCGCAGCGACAGGCAAAAAGAAACGTCCGCACCTATCGCGAACGACGGTGGTCATGGTCGCGGCAACGAGCACACTGCCGGCAGCTTGAGTTAACGCCAGCGGATTCGACGCTTGACCAGAGTACGGTAGGTAGACGGACCGCGCTTCCCAGGTGGCAAAGACCAGGAGCAGCAAGAGTGCCCCGCTCGTACCAAAGATCACCACCTCTAAAGCGTCGCTGATATCCCGAGAAGACTGCACCGTAAGGGGAGACATGAACGCAAACAGCACCAAATAGGGTGCTGCGACTTCGAGGCTTTTCTCGGTAGTTGAGGGAAACAGCGACCAAAGGACCGTTAGCGCAATATAACCGAGCAAGAGCAAGGCACAGCGGGTGGCGTAACCGGGCATGAGCGCGGCCGGACCGTGTTGGAAGAGCTGGCGCACGATGGCCAAGACCACGGCAGCGCCCACGATGTAGTTAAAGAGCTGATCGCTCTGACCCGCTAGTGGAACGAACGCCTGAGCTACCTGCTCGATCACGAACCCCGAGATGGTCAGGCCACACGCCGCACCTGGGCGGAACCATACCAAGACCAGGAGCCCTACGACGAAGAGCAGGAATAGGCCGTTAGCCATCGATCCTAGGAGCTTGGCTGCGTTGCACTTTTGGGCTGTGCACTCGCGCCTCGTTCAGAGGCACCGTAGCCATATCCACCGTACCCGTACCCGCCGTAGCCATAGCGGCCCTGATCGGTGTGGGCAGCATTCACGACCGCCCCTGCGATAGGCGCGCCGACGTCGCGCAAGGTGCGTAGGGCTCGCGAGATGGCCGGGTACTCGGTGACGAGGGCCCGCACGACCAGAACACAGCCATCTACTTGTTGCGCAAGGATGGCGGCATCGGTGACGATCAAGGGGGGAGTGTCGAGGAGTACGAAATCGAATTCCTGGCCGACTCGTTCGAGCAAATGACGAAAAGCGTCGCTATGCAGGAGCTCGGCTGGGTTCGGCGGGAGCGGACCCGCGGGTAGAACGCTTAGGCCCGGATATTCGGTCTTCAAAGTGGCTGGGTCGAGGCTTTCCGGATGAATCAGCGACTCAGAGAGGGTGGAGCTCAGCTCGTTGCGAGGAAAAGCTGTATGAAGTCGAGGACGACGCATGTCGCAGTCGATGAGCAGCACACGTTGCCCGGCTTGGGCCATAGTCATACCGAGGCAGGCAGTTACGGTCGTTTTGCCCTCGGACGGTGAAGGGCTGGTGACAAGCAGGCGCCTGAGCGTCTTGTCTGGAGACATGAAAAGCAGGTTGGTCCGAATCGTCCGCACCTCTTCGGCCAAGGCGCTGCGAGGATTGGCTACCAGATCGAAATGGGGCTGGTCTTCCAGATTTTTGCGCCGGTCGCGCAGCTTTCGGCCCGGTTCTGGGCTCTTGCCCAGGGCGGGGATGGTACCGAGTGCGACGAGTCCAAACCGCTCTTCGAGGTCTCCCTTGGTTTTGATCGTTCGGTCCAAGCGATCCCGAAGCAGCGCTCCAGAAAGCCCCAGCAAGATCCCCCCGATGCAACCGACGGCCATCAAAAGGCCAACCCGCGGCTTGACCGGGACCGGACCTGCGATTGGCGGGTCAACGATTTGGACGTTGTTGACCCGAAGCATCTTGGCGAGCCCCGCCTCCTTGGTGCGCTCCAGGATGATGCCGTAGAGTTTTTCGTTGTTCTCTTTGGTGCGCTCGAGGCGACCGTATTCGATCTGCAGGAGGTTGAACTCGATCGCTTTTTGCTCGGACTGATTGAGTAAGGCCGAGAGTCCGCCGTCTTCGGTGCGTAGCGCTGCGAGCTCTTTTTCTGCACCGAGTCGGACGTTCATGAGCTCGCTCTGGATTGCCCCGGTTATGGTGCTGATCTGCGCGTCTACCGCCTGAACTGCAGGATAATTTTCGCCTTTGCCCGCGCCGAGGTGTGCGTTCCGCTCGCGCACGAGCCGCTGATGCTCGGAACGCAGAGGGACGAGGTTCTGGCTCTTGAAGAGTTCTGACTCGGGAATGGTGCTTGGATCGGACGGATCGACGCTCTCGACTTGCTTGAGCCGCGCCGAAGCCTTTTGGATGTCGGTGCGAACCTTGGCGCGCGCCTCGACGAGCTGACGAATCTCGCTCTGGAGCGTGCTGGTTTGGTCGTCCAAGTTGACGGAAGTGATGCGCTTGTCGTGTTTGTATCTGTGCAGAGCGAGTTCGCTCTCCGATAGTTCTTTCCGCAAACCTTCGAGCTGATCAGCGAGCCAGTCGGCCGCAATGGCGGTGGACTCGGTGGCGGTCTCGAGATTGTTCGTCATATACGAGCGCACGAGCGCCTCGGTGAGTCGGGTCGCTCGTGCGGGGTCCGCGTCTTCGACCGACACCTCGAACAGACGGCTCTCCTTTACCGGCACGATGCTGGAGCGAAGCTGCAAAATCGAGGCGGCGTCGTCGGCTGACTTCGGCTTGAACGGTCCGGGCGGACGTTGGGGCTTATTGGCCAGGAAAGCCGCATCATTCTGCAAGCCGAGGTCTCGAACGACCGCAAGGGCGACGCGCTTCGAACCCATGATTCGATGCTGAGTGTTGTAGTACTCTTTTTCAGACCACCAGCTTCCGGTGCCCACCTCGGCGACCGTGTCCACATTTTGTCCGAGCGGCCTGGGGGGGCGCGGGTCGACTTGAATGGTGGCCGTAGCCCGATAGATTTTCGTCTGCGAAAGAGTGAATGCGATTGTGCCGAGTCCCGTGGCAATGACGAGGCCTGAAACCAGCAGCCAACTGCGGCGAAGCACAGCGAGCAAGTCGGCAACGAGGCGCGTGAAGTCTAGCTCTTTCCCCTGAGGGGAGGGAGCTGAGGGGGTCTTTAGCTGCCCCAAGCGCGGGTTTGGTTCTCGAGCGGTCACGCGGAACGAGCTTATCCCACAAATCTGACGTTTCCGCGCTTCCCCACAGAAATTGAGCGAAACGGCGGGCCCGGTTCGAGCTCGGAGCTCGATTTTAGGCAATTTCAGCTTGAATAAGCGCCGGTTCTGTTCAACCGGGGAGCCTTCTTGCTACGGTGGTTCGCCGTGGGATTGGAGCGTCGTGGAAAGGGCCTAGTTGGCGCTGAGGCCCTATTTTTAGGCGCACTCCTAGGCCTGTCGATCTTGGCCCTGGGAGGTGGACCCTATTGGATGGCGTGGGGCCTCGGGGGTGCGGGCCTTCTCACAGCGCTTATACGCCGGTCCTCGTTGCCGAACAGTTTTCCCTGGACTCCCCTCGTCCTACTCGCCTTGAGCGTTTACTCGGCGGTCGCTCTGATTCCGCTGCCGAGCGCGCTCGTGGGTTGGGCCATGCCGCGAACTATCCAGTTTTGGTCAGACCAAGCCGTGGCGGCGCCTAGCTTCGTTCCGATCAGCCTGGACCGCGCGGCTACGGCTCTGGAGGTCGTCAAATGGGCCTTTTATGCGCTGGTCGCGCTGCTTGCGCACGGCGTCGCGCGCGCGCGCGGGCTGGGGACGATCCTCTTGCTGATCGGTGGCCTCGCGCTCTTCACCGCGCTGCTCAGCTTGGGACACCTCTTGGTGAACGCGGAACATTTTATGGGTCTTTATCGTCCCATTTCCGCGGCTCGAGCGGTAGGCCCGCTGCTCAACCCCAACCATCTGGCTGCGCTCGTCAACCTAGGCACCTTCGCTTGGCTGGGCCTTTGGATAGGCCGCACTAAGTCTAAGGTGCCTCGAGGTGTGATTCTTTTGGGGGTCCTGGCCTGTGCGCTCACCGCGATTGTGAGCGCTTCTCGCGGTGGCGTCGCTTCGTTGCTGATTTCGGGGTCCTTGCTGCTCTGCTTCTTGGCGCGCAGGCGCGTTCCGAGGTGGGCCCTCTTTGGTCCTGCACTCTTGTTTTTCGGAGGCATCGGGCTCGGCTTCTTGAGCCTTTCGGATGACGCGAGCGCAGATCTCTTCGGCAAGGATGTAAACAAGCTGAAGGTCTTGGTGGAGCTCGGGCCGTTGATCGCTGATTCGGCTTGGCTCGGCGTAGGGCGTGGCGCGTTCGATTCGGTGTCTCAGTTCTATCTGGGCAATACGTGGGGCGTGGTGTTCCGTAGCGTCGAATGCTTTCCGCTCCATTGGCTCGTGGAGTGGGGGATCCCTGGCGGCGGAACGGCGCTCATCGCTCTCGGGTTTCTGCTGTGGCCGTGGCGCCTTACCGTGGGAGGGTCGCTCCGGGCTTCTTCGGCCTACTTCGGCTTGGTCGCCGTTTTGCTGCAGAATCTACTGGATATCGGCCTCGAACTACCCGGCGTAGCGGCGCCTTTTTGGGCCTTACTTGGCGGGCTCGAAGGCAGCCGCCAGGAGCGATCGGGCTCCTTCAGTTTGGAGGCTGTGTCCCCCAAACTGGGCCGCCTTCAGATGCCAGCAGTCTTGGCGGGCGTGCTAGCGGTGGGGCTCGGCTTGGCCTTTGCGCTCGGACCTAGTGTGTTTGAGTCGAGGCTGCGTGCCCATCAGCTCTTTGTGGGAGTCGATGAGATGGCTTTCCGTCGCTCAATGGAACGGGATGTGCGTCGCTTTCCATCGGAGCCCTATTTTTGGCAGCTACTAGCGTTGCGAGAAGCCAGCCTGGGCCACGACTTCCTTGAACCCGCTGCCCGGTCGCTGGGGCGAGCGCCCAGAAGTGGTAGAGCTCACTTGCTGGTGGCTGAGGCGCTCCAAAGGAGGGGCGCGCTTCGTCAAGCCCTTCGACATTTGGCCTGGGCCGTCGAAAATGATCTGAGCCTTGCCAGCCAGTCAGCCTCACTAGCTCGGTCTTGGACCAGCGATGCCGGGTTGCTTGAACTTGCGATGCCAGCCCGAAATTCAGCTAGGTTTTTGGTGCATTTGGCGCAGTCACTCGAGGATCGAAAGTTCGCCGTGCTGCGGCGAAGCTATTTGGAACGGGCGGTGAGGGCCGCGCCGCGTGAACCTGAGCCTCAGGCCGCCCTCGCTTTCGAGCTGCTTAGCGATTTGACATCTGGCAGCCAGCCCTGCGCTTCGGTGTCGGAGGGAACGGAACTTCAGCCGCAAGGTGGACCGAGCGGTGGCCGGTGTCCCTTGGGCAAACTTGCGCCCCTTGAGGCGAGAGTGGAAGGAATGGCCCACCTTTTGACTGAGCTCGAACCCGAGCGGTGTCGGGCGGTGCAGCTCAGTGCGGGCCTTCTGGTGGTGCGGAGTAACGCCGGGGCGGCCGAGGCCCTACTCAGAGAGCGATGTTCTGGGTGCGTCGATGCGCTGGGCTGCTTTCGCGACCGCATTGCCAAGGCAGACGCCGTGGGCGATTCGAACCTCGTGCGAAATGCGGAGACTGCCTATTCGGCTGAAGCCTGTTCTTCGGAGCCAGAATGCCGTCGAGCGCTCGGTTGGTTAGGGGAGCGCGCTCTGGCTCGTAGGGATTGGTCCGAGGCGCGCCGTCACTATAAGTTGGCTGCGAACTACGAGCCTGCGCTCGAGACTTGGCTCGGGCTTTTCCGCGCTGAGCTTGAGCTCGGTGAGTTCGAAGGTGCCGAGCAAGCGCTCAAGAAGGCACGTGAGTTGTCGCGAGTGGATCCCTCCCTCGAAGCGGCCCTACGCTCGGCGCGAGAAGCGGCCCTGCGCCAAATGCTGCGTCCATGACTCGAGTCCTTCACGTCTTCACCTCGGCCAAGTTCGTTCCGTTCGTACTGCCCTTGCTTACAGGGCTAAAAGCGAACGGCTACGAAGTTCTTGCAGCTTCGAGTGATGGAATAGATCTGCGCCATTTGGAGGCGCTGGGCATCGAGGTTCACCGCCTCTTCATGACCCGTCGCGTAACACCCCTTCGGGACCTAAAATCCGTTTGGGAGCTCACTCGACTGCTTGCGACACTGAAGCCGGACGTAGTGCATGCTCATAACCCCAAGGCTGGGCTCTTGACGATGCTCGCGGCGAGCTTTGTTGGCATATCGCCGCGTATCTACCATGTGCATGGAAGTCCGTTTTTAACGGCAGAAGGCAGGAGGCTGCGGCTCTTCTGGCTTACTGAATCGGTCAGCCATTTTCTCTCTTCCGCGCCGATTGCCGTGAGCCGATCGCTAATAGATGCTCTGGCTGAGGCCGGCGTTTGGAATGCGACGAGCGCCGAAGTGCTGGGGCGAGGCAGTGCGGCGGGCATAGACACGAGTCGCTATCAATCCTCAGCCGGGCGCGAACGAGGCTCGCAGTTGCGACGATTTCACGGGCTCGATGAGCGCAGTTTGGTTCTTGGCTTTGCGGGCCGCTATATTCGAGAGAAGGGGTTATCTGAACTCCACGCAGCGTGGATTCAGATCCTGAAACGTTTCCCCAGTGCCCATTTGCTCTTGGCCGGTGCGCCCGATGGAGATGAGGCCGCTTTAGTCGAGGAGCTTCGCCAAGCGAGCAACGTGATCGACTTAGGTTTTCTTGAGGATATGGCGCCCTTTTTCGAGGCCATCGACGTGTTTGCGTTGCCTTCCTATCGCGAAGGTCTGTCAACAGTGCTTCTTGAGGCGCTCGCGTTCGAAGTGCCTGTGGTTGCTTCGCGGACCGTGGGCACGGTGGACGTTGTTGTACCCGGAGAGAACGGCTTTTTGGTTCCACCCAAGGACGCTCCCGCGCTTAGCCGAGCCGTCCTGGAGCTTTTCGGGGACGCGGCGCTACGCGCAGAATTGGGCCGAAACGGTCGTGAACTCGTGGTGCGCTCTTTTGGACGGGCACAAATGCTGAAGGCGCTCGTTGCGTTCTATACCGAACTGGGTTTCCCTCCCGGCCCCGACTAAGAGAGGCCCTAGGAGCGAAGTATGTTCATTCATCCGACCGCCATCGTCGAAGCGGGTGCCGAACTGGGCAAAGACGTGCATATCTGGCATTTCGCTCACGTTCTAGACGGAGCCCGCGTCGGCGACGGTGCGATGCTGGGGCAGGGGGTGTTCGTGGGTCGTGGCGTTGCCATTGGGGCCCGCTCGAGGGTCCAAAATTTCGCCAACCTTCCCGAGGGGCTCGAACTCGAAGAGGACGTATTTGTGGGTCCTCACGTCGCGTTCACCAACGTGAAGTATCCGCGTGTCGAGCGACCCGCGCTCGGAAACTACGAAAGAACACTGGTCAAACGAGGCGCTTCCATCGGGGCTCACGCCACTATCTTGCCAGGCTTGAGCCTCGGCGAGCATTGCATGGTGGGGGCCGGGGCCGTGGTCACAAAAGGTGTGCGCGCCTTTGCGCTCGTGGTGGGCAATCCTGCAAGGCAAACGGGCTGGGTGGGGAGCGCGGGTCAAAGGCTCGAAGAAGACACTCAAGGTCTGTCTTGTCCGGTGACGAACGCTCGCTACGAGGTCGTCGACAGCGAACTTCGGCTCGTGATAAATATATGATTCCGCTGACCGATCTCGGTCGACAGCATGCGCGACTGACCGCTGAGCTCGAGCCCGCCGTGATCAAGCTCTTAGGTACCGGAAATTTTATTCTGGGTGCGGTGGTGCAGGCTTTCGAGGCTGAGGTAGCGAGCTACCTAGGCGCGAAGGGTGCAGTGGGCGTCTCGTCTGCGTCAGATGGCCTAGTAATGAGTTTACTCGACGCTGGTATCGGGCCAGGCGATGAGGTCATTACGACGCCGCTGACCTTCGTGGCCACCGCCGAAGCCATCGTTCGGGTCGGCGCGACGCCGGTGTTCGCTGATATCGATCCTGGAGACCTGAGTTTGAGCGCCGAGGGCGTTCTTTCGGCCTTATCGGCGCGCACCCGCGCGGTCATCACGGTGCATTTGTTCGGACACCTCGGCCACGTATCCGAGCTCTCGCGCTTGTGCAAAGAGCGAGGACTGGTGCTGATCGAAGACGCGGCGCAGGCCTTTGGCGCGAGAAGCGGACAGCGGTTTGCGGGCACCTTCGGTGACTACGGCGTGTTTAGCTTTTTCCCTGCGAAGGTACTCGGTGGGGCCGGGGACGGAGGTCTTGTCGTCGCTAGCCCTGAGCGTGTCGAACGGCTCAAGCGGCTCCGAGTGCATGGTCATCGCGGCGACGGAACTTTCGAGGGAGTCGGGGGTAACTTTCGCCTGGATGCTCTGCAAGCGGCGATACTGTCCGTGAAGCTTCGACATGTAGAGGAGTTCCTCGCGAGTCGAGCTCGACTCGCCGAGCGCTATACGGTGGAGCTATCTCGGGGCGAGCTGAACCTCAACCTATCTCGCCCATCGAGCGCGCCCCTGTCAGATGGCGAGCTGGGGCTACCGAGCGCGCGAGTCGGAACGCGGAGCGCCTGGAACTACTTCGCCGTGCGCGTAAAAGATCCGGACGAGATCAGCCGCCGCCTTGCCGCCGAAGGAGTAGCTTCCGCTCGCTACTATCGTTTGCCCCTCCATCAGCAGCCTTGCTTTGAAGGCCGAATGCGCGTGGCCCGGGTAGCTGAAGCTGAGCGAGCCTCGAGCGAACTCTTGGCTTTGCCTCTCTTTCCTGAGCTAACGGCCGAGGAGCAAGACCACGTCATCTTGGCGCTCCGCCGGGCGCTCGGAATTACTCTATGAAGCTGCGAGTCGGGCTGATTGGTCACGGACGTTGGGGGCGCGGTTTGGCCCGAGCTATCCTCGAGCACCCGGCGTTTGAGCTGATTCTGGTTTGCGACAGCGACGCGCGAGCATTGGAGGGTGCGCCAGCAGGCGTTGATACATCGACAAGGCTTGGCCAGCTCGCGGGGTCGAGGCTAGATGCGCTCTTTGTCGCTATAGATCCTCGGCAACAAGGGCAAATGGCGGCGTCCCTTTTAAGCTTAGGGCTTCCGCTGTTCGTCGAGAAGCCGCTCGCGATGTCGCTGGCTGAGGCACAGCAAATCGTACAAACAAGGCGACCGGGTCAGGTCGTTTTCGTCGACCATTTGGCGCAGTACATGCCCGTCCATCGACGCGCGCAGGCGCTACTGCGACTGATGCCCGAGACAGAGCTCAAAGCAGTGTTCGGTTTGCGTCACGGCGCGCGCGCGCGGCCCGGTGTGGATGCTCTTTGGACGCTCGGGCCTCATGACGTTGCGTTGCTTCACAGCTTCGGCAGGGGCCAAGCTCAATGGAGGGCGTTTCGCGACGGGGATGGTCGAGTGGTGGCCGACTCGATTGAAGATAGTGGGGGGCCGAATCGACTCTGGTTAGGGGCGGCAGGTTCGAGTCGGCGACAGACGCTGTATTTTGTTGGAAACAAAGTGTTATGGGTCGATGAGGCGGAGGCTGCGTTAAGGTTGGGGCCGTGTTCAGAGCAGAGCGTCGGTGCGCTCTTTCTGGCAAAAACAAGCGCAGAACTCGACGCCCAGCTTACGATTTTGTACGCACGCACAGACCGAGTCCCTGAAATAGCGAACCCAGGTGAACAAATCGAAGCTTGTGCCGAGGATTCACTGCTGAATGCGCTCACAGAATTCGCCTCGGCGTTACAAGGGGATGGAAATGTTAGGTCGGGTGCAGAGGAAGGATGCGCGGTGGTTGCGACGCTCGCCGCGATAGAGCACGCGTTATCCGCCGGTGAACGGCGCTGACTATTGGAAACGACCGCCAGTCGTTGCCAGCGTTTCGCTCGGGCCCAAGAGGTCAAGATCATCGGACGCGGCATCAGGAGACTCCCGAAAACGGTAGCCAACCCCGCGCACCGTTTCGACGTATTCGCGAGCTTGGAGCAACTTTTCTCGCAAACGCTTGACGTGCGCGTCGACGGTACGGGTCGAGATGTTGGCCTGAATCCCCCACACACTTTCCAGCAGCGAGGCTCGGGTCTGAACTCGATTTTTGCGCTCAAACAAGGTCAGCAGCAGCTTAAACTCGAGCGCGGTGAGCGCGATTTCTTCGCCTTGGACCCAGATGCGATGGGCATCGCGGTCGATACGGAGGCAACCGAACTCGATATGAGGATTGCGGCGTGGGGCAGGAGCACCTTTGGAGCGACGGAGGAGCGCCCGTACCCGCAGGCCGAGTTCGCGCACAGAGAACGGCTTGGTGAGATAGTCGTCCGCGCCAACCTCAAAGCCGACCACGCGATCAATTTCTTCACCGCGCGCCGACAGCATCAGAACGGGCACTTCGCGTGTCTGCGGAGTTTCGCGAAGTAGCCGACAGATTTCGGTGCCGGATATGTCAGGCAGCATCACATCGAGCAGGATCGCGTCGGGCTTGGCTGTCCGAATCAACTCCAGGCCGGCCCGGCCAGTGCATGCGGGGAAAACTTCATGACCGAGACTTTTCAGGTTGAACTCGATAACCGCAAGTAAGTCTTGCTCATCATCGACGACGACAATTTTTGACATGGCACCTCTGGTCCTGACAGCTACGCAGAGATTGTGACGCTTAGGTGACTCTAAGATGAAGAGCATGAAATTTTCAGCCCGAGTAGCCTTCGCTTGCGCGGTCGGGTTCACTCCAGATTTTCGCATTCGTCATCGAATCGTCATATGAGGAAGCCAATGTCGCCCGGCAATGAAGTTCGAGAGCGCAGTGGATTCAGGACTCGATCGCGAGCGCCTGCGACGCATGGCCACAGGCTGGGCCGTCGGTGCTGGGGCGATCGTAGTTCTGCTCGTGGTAGCCGCCCTGAACCCGGCCCAAGCGCTTGAAGATATTCCAGATGATAAGGTCCTGGAGGTGGCACTCGCTAAGACAGCCGAGGCCCCCAAACCTGAACCGAAGATTGAAGTGCGGCCTGCCCCTAGCGCCGTAGTTCGTCGTTCAACTGGCCCGGGTGGTGGACTCTCCACTCCAAACAAAATTCCAGACGGCACACCAGACGAGAGCGACCTGAGCGCCGACTCGAACCCTTACGGCGACGGCTTTGACTTGGCCGCCTACGGATCGGGCTCAGGGCGCGGCGGTGGGCACGCGGCAACCGCGGTCGTTCAAGTCGTAGAAAAGAAGGCCATCAACTTTGCGCCTGCCCCACCCAAACACGTCTCGCTTGAGACGAATCCTGCCGTCGAGTTGTCGCGAGGGGCGATGGTGTATCCGGCGTCGGCCAAGGCGGCCAAGGTGCAAGGCACAGTGGCTGTTCGCTTCGTAGTCGGAGCAAGTGGGGAGCCCGAACAGATCCACGCCGTGAGCGGTCCCCAAGTTCTACATGAAGCCTGCGAGGCTCGCGTGCGCGGCACCCGCTATCAACCCGCGACCGACAAGTCGACGGGGCAAGTCGTTCCTATCACCAAAATCTTGAGGTGCGTGTTCCGCCTCACCTGAGTTCTTCGTCGGAGAAAAGCTATGACATTCGATCTTGCACATATTTGGGCCCACATGAGCATCTTGAGCAAAAGCATCGCCTTTTGCCTCTTGCTCATGGCACTGGCTTCGGTCGGCGTCGTCGTCGAGCGGGTTATCGCTTTCGCCAAGGCTAGGAAGGCATCGCTAGGCTTCATGAAGGCTAGCGGCGCTTCACTAGAGGCTTGGGATTTGGCTGAGCTAGAAGAGAGCGCCAAGAAGTACACATCGTCATCGCTAGCCGTGGTGTTCGGCGCGATGGCGCGACGCTACCTATCCGCCAAGGAGGAAGCGGGGAACATGTCGGCCATTGAGCTCGTTCGAAACGAGGCGGCTCGCAAGTTGGAGGCCGTCGGATCGGAGCTTCGCCGCGGCATGAGCATCTTGGCCACGGTAGGTTCGATTGCTCCGTTCGTGGGTTTGCTAGGAACGGTCGTCGGCATCATCGCTGCCTTTGCAGGCATCGGAGCGGCTGGAAATGCTGGAATTGGCGCAGTTTCGGCAGGCATCTCCGAAGCGCTGATCGAGACGGCATTTGGCCTCATGGTCGCGATTCCGGCGGTGCTTTTCTACAACTATCTCTCGGCGAAGGTGAGCAATATCGAGCTTTCCTTGACGCGCTCGGTCGGCGAATTGCTGGATGAAATGGAGAATAATCATGGGCGCAAGGCTCCTAAGCTCGTCGAGAAATCAGAAAAAGCAGCCTGAGCCAGAGATGAACGTGACGCCCCTCGTGGACGTCGTGCTCGTCTTGCTCATCATCTTCATGGTGATTACTCCGGCGCTGAACGACGGCGAACACGTTGAGGTTCCAGAGTTCTTAATGCCCGATCCCAAGCCGAAGGACGTGGACCCGATTGACGTCGTTCTCGCGAAAAATGGACGAGTTTTGGTGGAAGACAGCGCCATCGAGCGAGGCAATCTGCGCGCAACGGTGCAAGCGCTGCACGATGCGTCGCCTGAGCGAGTCTTGCTTTTGAAGGCCGATGCGCGGCTCGACTATGGCCAGGTGCGGGATGCCTTCTCTGAGCTTCAAGATGTGGGGCTCAAGGGGGTGAGCCTCAAAGTGTCTCAGCGGAAGCCAGAGAATTCGGCAGCGAACTAACTAAGTTGTCACTGTGGCGACGTCGCAAGCGAACAGGATAGTTTTATGGGTATGAACGTAGGCGGCGGCGCAGGCAAACGACCGAGCCCCGTAATGAATGTAACTCCACTCGTGGACGTAGCGCTGGTGGTTCTCATCATTTTTATGATGGTTACTCCGATGATGACTAAGAGCTTTTGGCTCAATCTACCCCAAAAACCCGACGAAAATGAACCGGTCGAACCCGAGTCCAAGAAGGACGAACCGCTGGTGATGACGGTCGACCAAGGCGGGGTCATTCGCATCAACCAAACCGTGCTCTCCAAACAAGAGCTCGGCTCTCGCTTGCCGCGAATGCTCGCGGCCAAAGCTAACAAAGTGCTCTATTTCGATGCTCACAGCAAGGCTCCCTATGGGGTCGCCGCGGAAGCCATGGATCTGTCCAGGGCGGCAGGCGCGCGCGCTATCGCAATCCTCACGAAGCCCGTGCTCGAGTAAGCGAGAGAGCCCCCTTATCATTTAATCTTTCCTAGAGATCAGGATGTTTCACCGACAGACGGGCCTGCGCGGCTCCGCAATCTTGGTGCTCGCCTTGCGAGCCACCTCTGGCCTTGCTCAGTCTGAAGCCGACGCTCCGAAAGACGTCCCTTCCCAGGCTCCGCCATCGAGCACTCCGCCATCGAGCGCTCCGCCGGCCGGCGCGGGCGCTTCAGACGAAGCCAAGCCGCCCACCGAGGCAGAAGCGAAATCTCCGGATGAGCCTGAGCTTGGTACAAGTTCCGCTGAGCCCGAGGAGGAAGTGAGCCAAGAGATTGACGAGGAGGTCGTGGCCGAGGTGGATGGGTCGCCCGAAGCCGAGCCGGTGCCTTCGCTGGAGCAAGATCCGGCGCGGCCCACGGTTCGCGGTAACGGCGTAATGTTGGGTCGAGTCGTGGACAAGACCACCGGAGAACCCCTGGCTGGCGTGGAGCTCACTGTTGCTGCAGCTTCCGTGAGCGCTCGTTCGGACGAGAGTGGCTTCTATCGCCTAGAGCTTCCGCCGGGCCGCTATGAGGTGCAGGTGGTCAGCGAACTCTACGACGGAGCCAGGCTCCAGGGCGTTGTGGTGCGACCGAACAAGGCGCTGGAGGTTCCCATCAGCCTACGTCCCCAAGAGGGAGCCATCGAAGAGGTGGTGCTCGAGGAAGCTGCATCGACGGAAAGCCTGGAGGGACTCACAATGGCGCGCCAAAAGTCGGTCTCTGCCGGAGATGCGATTGGTCGCGAACAGATCAGCAAAGGTACCGACTCGAACGCAGCGCAGGCAGCTCAGCGTGTTGTGGGAGCGAACATCGTTGGTGGGCGCTTCGTTTACGTGCGTGGTCTTGGTGAACGGTATTCGAATTCGCTGCTCTCGGGCTACCCACTGCCTAGCCCGGAGCCCGATCGCGCAGCAGTTCCTCTCGACGTATTTCCCTCGGCCGTGCTCGATTCGATCAACATCCAGAAGACTTTCACGCCGGATATGCCCGGCGACTTCGCGGGTGGATCGGTGCAGATTGAAACGCGCTCGGTTCCCCGTGATCCGTTCTTCAATGCTTCGATTTCGGGCGGCGTCAACACGCAAGCGACCTTCCAAAATCGTTTAAGCTATCAGGGCGGAGGGCTAGATGCTTTTGGTTTCGACGACGGAACACGTTCGATGGCGTCTAGCGTGCCGCGGGACAGAATGTTCGATTCGAAACAGGATAACGTCGAGCAAATCAGTCGCGACATCAATACGCCCTTTGGTCAGCAAAGGTCGGGAACCCCCATCGATCACGGCTTTACCATCGTGGGCGGAAACACCTTTAAGCTCGGGGGCAAACAAGAGCTAGGCTTTCTCGCGTCGACCAACTATTCGCGTAAGTACCTCAAAATTGATGACGAGATCATCAACGAGTACACCCCCGATCCCACGCAGCCACTCGGATACCGAAAGCGGCTCGGTTACACGGCGGAACGCGGTATCGATCAGGTTCGTTGGGGCGCGTTTGGCAAACTCAGCTACTTCCCTTCGCCCGCCCATAACATCACGCTATCGGGTCTTCATAGTCAGCTCTCGGACAGTGCAGCCAACCATTTTACAGGGCTCGCTCCAGATGGTCAGATCAACGCGCTTCAGAATGATTGGGTTCAGCGCGGTCTTTCCTTTGGTCTTTTGAGCGGCCGCCATCAGTTGCCCGAGCTCAATGGCGCGGAACTCAACTGGGATGCGTCGCTTGCGCGCGCCGTACGCGACCAACCGGATCGTCGCGACAACGTGTACTCACCCGTGCAATTTCCACCGCCTCCGATTTGGGTTGTGCGCGGCGAAAACGACGCCAGTCGGCACTTTTGGTCGGGTCAAGTGGAGAACTCGGGAGGCGGCAAGCTCGACTACAAGCAGCCGCTCCTCAGCGGCGTAGTGCCGCTGAACGTTAAAGTGGGCGGGCTCGTGAACATCAAAGAACGAAGCTTCTCCGCACGCAGGCTCTACTATCTCACAAACGTTGGTGACTTCCGACGCACTTACGGGCGGTGCCCGGGCGGCGAGCAGTTCACGATTGATTGCCCCGACTCCGTGTTCGTAGACCAAGCCATCACGGACGGACTACGAGCAGCCGACGGATACCTGGAAGGAAAGGGCGACGTCTACACAAGCCACCTCAATGTGTTCGCCGGCTACGCCATGCTCGACGCGGAGTTTGCCAAGCAACTTCGGCTGGCAGGTGGCGGGCGAGTGGAGGCCACAGATCAAGGCATTGCACCGTTGAAGCTCGACGGAACGAGCGATACGCAGGTGCCCGCAGCGCAGCTTGCTAGTGTAGATTTCTTGCCCGCGATCTCGGCGGTACTCGGGGGGACGAACAAGATGAAAACGCGTGCGTCGTACGGGCGAACGTTAGCTCGGCCTCAGGTAAGAGAGCTGGCACCGTTTGAATTCTCCGATTACTTCTCGGGTCGTTCGAGCGTAGGCAATCCGGAGCTCAAGCTCAGTCATATCGACAACTTCGACGTTCGGCTCGAGTACTTTCCCACGCTGGCAGAGGTTCTCGCGGTCTCGATTTTCTACAAGTATATCGACAGCCCCATTGAGCCGTACCTGGTTCCTGCGGATGCGAACCCGCAGGTGACGTACAAGAATGCTAACCACGCCAGCCTAATCGGTGCGGAGTTTGAACTCCGCAAAAACTTAGGTTTCCTCACGACCTTTCTCCAAGACTTCTCCGTCAATTCGAATCTGTCTTTGACTTATTCGAGGACTGAGGTGGAACAAACTGGGCAAAATACCATTACTCATCCGTCTCGCCCACTGGTGAATCAGTCGCCTTGGGTGCTCAACTTGGCGCTCGACTACGAAAATCGCTTCGGCACCACCGCCCGTGTGGCCTATAATGTGGCTGGGCCGGCGCTTGTTTTGATTGGGCAAGATGGCCTGGACGATGGCTTTCTGCAGCCCCTACACCGTATCGACTTGGCGGTGGGCCAGAAGTTCCTCGATAATTTCAAGACTACGCTCACGGTGAGCAACCTAGCGAATGACGACTTTCTCACCACCATGGGTAAGGACATTCGAGACGACAACGTGCTGAATCAGGTGCGACAAGGCACGCAGATTCAGCTCAGCCTGGCCTACGAGTTTACGGGCGGGCGCAAACGCTCCGAAGCGCCGAGCATTCAGTAACAAGGCCTGTTGCCTAAAGTTCCCGTGCGGCAACGGGCCTCAATGTTCGAGTAGAGGTTCGTGAGTGAGACGGTTCGATGGGTGTGCAGTCCCGAGCTTGCGCCTCGGGCGAAGCTGTTGCAGTTGCAATAAAAATTGCCGTTGATTTAGGCCTTGTTCATCGAAACGTTACAAAGGGCTCACGGTTACTTCATGGGACGCGCTTAGGTTCCGGTCTCCCAAGGAGTTTTTATATGCGTAAACTTTCGAACATTCTGTTGGCCAGCGCGGCGCTCGCCCTTCCTTTCACCCTCAACGCTTGCAATAGCAACGACGACGGCGACGGCTCTGGCGGTGAGGGCGGAGACAACCCCTCAGACGGTGGCAAGGGCAACGGCGCCGGGGGCAAAGGTACCGGCGGCAATACCGGCGGCAAGGGCTCCGTAGGTGGCCAAGGAACAGTTGGTGGCCAAGGTGGAGACCTCGGTGGCCAAGGCGGCGACGTGAGTGTCGGCGGAACAGGCACTGAAACCGGTGGTTCGGCCACGGGCGGCAGTGGCCCCACAATCGTCCCTTGCGAGGGAGAAAGCTGTGTAGCAGCGGCGGAGACCTGCTGGGATGAGGGTGGTCCCGGTACGGCGCTTGTCGAGTCGGGGCGCGGAGCTTTCTCTGCAAACACCTCGTGGTTAGAGGGCTGGACGAACTGGGACACCGAGTCTTCGGGCGTGGGCAACACCACTCCCGACGAAATGCTGTCCGACGACATCGATGCGGACATGACTCTCACGGCCGATAAGGTTTGGGGTATTGACGGCTACGTGCACGTTCTCGACGGCGCGACGTTGACCATCGAGCCGGGCACCGTGATCAAAGGTGCACCGGGCGCATCGGTCCTTATCATCTCACGAGGTGGCAAGATCCAGGCGGTGGGCACCAAAGACGCGCCCATCGTTTTCACCTCCATGGACGACGATGGTGACAAAGCTCCCGGCGAGTGGGGCGGCTTAGTTCTGCTCGGGCGCGCCTCGAACTGGCAAGGCGGCAACGTGGCCATTGAAGGCATCGGCTCTCCAGGCGAAAGCGATCAGTATGGCCCCGGCGACACCGACGGTACGACCACCACCTGGGATGACGAATCCAGTGGCGAGCTAAAGTATGTTCGCATCGAGTTCGGCGGTATCGAGCTCAGCGCAGGTAAGGAAATCAACGGACTTACCTTGGGCTCGGTCGGTAGCGGCACCAAGATCAGCTACGTCGAGGTCAACACGACGTTGGACGATTGTTTTGAGTGGTTCGGTGGCAAGGTCAACGCCAACCATATTGTTTGCAACGGTGATGGCGACGACTCGTTCGACGTCGATCAGGGTTGGCGTGGGACGATTGATACCGCGTTCTCGCGCAAGCTATTTAATCCCAGCTCGGACCCCAACGGGCTAGAGTGGGACAGCAGTTTGGCTAACAAAACGCCGGTCACGAGCGCTCATATCAAGCATGCAACGCTGTGCGGCTTCGGGCCGGACTACGGTCCGGTCGGGTCAACCAATCTCTCCTACGGCTTCCTGCTGCGCGAAGGCGTCACCGGTAGCATCGAGGACGTTTTCCAGAACGGTTTCGAACTAGTCGTTGACGCTCGAGATAGCTTTGGCACAAACGAAGATCCGAACATGACGATCGAAGGTGTCGTGGCGGTTCAGACCCTGGGTGAAGCCATCATCTTGCCCGAGACGAAGATCGTCCCAGACGACTACGCCGACCAAGGCGCCTGCGTCTTGGCTTACGACTGCGATGACGACAGCAGCTTCGACGAAGAAGCCTGGTTCGATGCTGGCGAGGGCAACCAGTTCCTCAACTGAACCGACCTAGCTAGAGATAAGTAAACGAGGGCCCCATTCGGGACCCTCGTTTCGTTTTGTGCTATCGGTTCTGAAAATGCGCGTCTGAAGCCTCGCCCGCGCTACATCGTTTCGCTTGACCTAGGCGGAACGAAGCGCCGCCGAGATACGGCCCGCAAGGCTTGGCCCCTCGTAGACCAGAGCAGAATAGACTTGCACGAGAGTCGCACCTTGCGCGAGGCGCTCCTTGGCGTCGTCTGGGGTTTCGAGACCGCCCACCGAGATGAGCGTCATAGAAGCGCCCACGCGGTCTCTCAGAAGGCGGAGTACCTCAAGTGCACGCGCCCTGACCGGTGCGCCTGAGAGGCCTCCGGCACCCAGTGATTCCACCACCTTGGGGTCGCTCTGCAGTCCGGCACGAGAAATGGTGGTGTTGGCGGCGATGATCCCTTCGAGCCGCAACTCGAGTGCTAGATCCGCCACCGCGAGCACATCGTCATCTGAGAGGTCGGGTGCGATCTTCACCAGGAGGGGAACGCGACGCGCGGGTACGACTTCGAGCGCCGCTGCGCGCACGCGAGTCAGGATGGGGCGGAGCGCTTCAATCGACTGCAGATCGCGAAGGCCGGGCGTGTTGGGCGAAGATACATTGACGACCAGGTAATCAGCGTAGGGGGCGAGCAGTCGGGTCGAACTCTCGTAGTCTTGCGCGGCACCCTCGGCGGCGACCACTTTCGTCTTGCCGATGTTGATACCTAAGATTGGCCTGCCCTTCGTACCTCGAGCTAGCAAACGGATGGCCGCAGCCCGGGCTCCTTCATTGTTGAAGCCCATGCGATTGACGAGCGCTCGGTCAAGAGGAAGGCGGAAAAGGCGCGGCTTAGGGTTACCCGGCTGGGCCTCGTGGGTAATCGTGCCGATCTCGACGAAGCCGAAGCCGAGCGCACCTAGCGCGTCGAAGACGCGCCCATCCTTGTCGAAGCCGGCCGCTAGGCCAACGGCGCTCGGAAATACCAGGCCAAGCGCGTGCACTGGCCTGGACGCTCGCCTGTAGACGAGCCGCAGAAGCGCCAGACCCAATGGGACGAGCTGCGCCCAAAGGAGCAGCCCTAAGATGAGGTGGTGGGCCGTCTCGGCCGAGAGGCGGTAGAGCAGTGGACGCGCGAGTTGCCGGTAGAGCACGCGCCGCGCGTATCAAGGAATGTTCGGCTTGACGAGCTAGCGCGGAGATCGGCTACTTCTTCGCCCAAAGCTGTTCGAGCGGGGGACGCCTCGTGCGAATGGCTTGACGGTCCAGACGCGCAGCCTTCTTCTCATAACCGCAGAGGGCCATCGAATAGCTCAACCAATGGATCTCTTGTGACGCTTGGTCGTCACTCAAGGGTTGGTCTTGATCAAGTTCCGTCGAGTGCAACTTCTTCATCGGCAAGGTCATTGTTGTTAGAGGTTGTGGAGATGTGCGGATCGAACTTTGCAATCAGAGCCTCGAGTTCGCGGACTCTGCCGCGCAACAGCTCGAGCTCATTCTTCATGTCAGCCAAGCTATGCTGGACGGCTGTGGGAACGTACGAGCTTCGGTCGCTTGGAGGGCGCTCGCTTGGGCGAGGCCTCTCGCTTCTAGCCGTGCCCATCGAAAATGCGGGTTCGGCGCTCAACTCACCGGGCTTGATCAGAAATGAGGTCCGCTTGGCGGGGGACTCGGCCATCACAGCTTTGACCTTCGGCACTAGATCTCGATAGCTCGGTAAATCGAGGAGCATCCGAGCGATCGCCTCGGGAGTCTTCAGGACCTGTTGGCTCGGTGAGAACACGTCGCGATCAATTGCGCGCCACACCTCGAGTTCTAGGCACCACTCGGCGCCGTCGTGATAGAGTCGCCGCGCGATAGGTTCGGAGAGGGAGACTGTCGACATTTATGGCTCAAGTGCGGTGATGGCCACGCGGCCAGGCGGGTAGCCAGTGCAATACGTACTGGAGAGTCGTGGGGCACGAAGTTCGATGCGCGCAGCAGCGCGGACGGGTTCGCAAACGGGTGCTGTGAAGCCCACCGCTTCTGTTTCACCGCGCGCCGAGGCCGTTTCGTCGCCGTCGTCTAGACTTGCTGAAGGGGGTAGGGTGCGGAGCGAGACGCGGAGCGGAACGATGTCTGGCTCCTCATTCCTTTCCAGAGCACGGGCCGAGGCGGCTTCCTCGGCGCCATGGCGGCCCAGATCGACCGGATCATTGGATGGGGCAGGCAAAGTGGGTGAATTTAATCCGGTCTGGCTGAGGGAGACCATCGAAACGGGCGCCGGCATGGCGGGGATCTGAGGAAGACTGGGGGAAGCCTCGGTCGCCGGCGCTCCCTGGGCTAGCGTTGGGTCATCGCTACTCGTGGCCGCTTCGCTCGAGATGAAGGTGTTGTTGGATCTTGAATCCTGAGTCGCCAAGAAGGCTTGCCCATTCGTAGGCTGGAGCGGCGCCGATTCATCGGTGCGCGTATCGGCGGGCGCAAACAAGCTATCGAACCGTGCGCCGCTCTGGTCTGGGCGATGGAAGTTGAGGAGCGAGGGCCGTGGCGGCTCACAGATTGGATCGAGCATAAAGCCCCCCGCCCTGGGCGCTGGCACGGGCATACTAAACGGAGACGCTTGCACGTGTTGATCTTCGCGCTCGGGGTCCGCCTCGCCATCGCGACCGATGGTTTCGAGCACGTCTGACGTAGGGTCCGCGGAGGCTGAGGCTTCTTGGTGTCTCGGTTCGAGCCGAACGTCGGGCCGTTCGACGGGCCCATCGTCGACTGAGTTGCGGCGAAAGTGGCGAAAATTCCGCTTGGTTCGTGCGTGGTGCCAGACGTAACCGACGAAACCGATCACGACGCCCATGCTGAGTACGCCCAGGGCCCCGTCGAGCGAATAGAAGTACCAGGTCGCCAGCGACGCGACCGCGAGAGATACGGCGAGCGAAAGTGGGACCACCGGGTTCACAGGATGCTTGTGAACGAAATCTTGGAACTCATCTTCGCAAGCTACGCACCATTGGCGAGCGGCGAACTGATGCTGAGCACACACCTGCGCTGAGCAAACTTGGCACGTTGCGCCAAATGTCGGAGCGTAACAAAACGCACACGGAAATACCTCCGGACTAATATCGTCGCGGGTCTCTCGAGCGAACCAGTCCGTCGTGCCGTCTGGGTTCTGTTCGATCGGCGCTTGGTCGGCGTCGAGCAGGTGATGAGGCAGCGGATCGTCATGACGGAAACGCTCCAGTTCTGGGCCTGAGTCGGGGTCGGCGGCAGGGCGAAGGGCGTCGGCTCGGAACACAAGGCCGTCGACCTGCGTGGTCTCGTTCCATTTCGGGCTAGGGGGGCTCGGGTCGGCAACGGAGGCCGTGAACATGGTCGACGCCGGGCGCTCGAGGGCCGCGGCCTCGAGTGGCATTTCGGCCGGCATTTCGGGCGGCCTATTTCGCCAGCCGAGGCGGGGCTCGGGGACGGGAGCGGCTTCCTCGTGGAACTCGGCGCTTGAGGCGCTCGCTTGAACGTCTGGTTCGGGTGCGGCGTCGTTGTCGGCTCGTTCGCTGAGCATGCCCACGACATCTGACGCCTTTACAGTGAGTAATGTATGAGGCGAGACATAGGCGGGGATTGAAATTCGATCGGCTTCAGAGCTGGCGTGGCGCCTGGAACGGGGGTTCTCGTCCCCTGGAGCCACCGAGTCCGCCCTGGAGTGAATTGAGAACGGAACCATGCGGGGCCGCAACGAGTTGGGGACCTCGACGGAGCGAGGAGCGACGTCGATGATGTTGAAGCGCCGATTTTTGGTCACTTCGTGAACTTTTTCTAGGTCGCGCCACATGGAGGCGATCTGAATTTCTGAGAAGTCGAGGTACGAGGCTGCTTCAGATTCGGCCAGCTCAGGGATCGCGAGTTTGGAGCGCTTATGTTCGAGCAAATGCGACAGGTGATCGGCGAAACGTAGCGTCTGCACCATGGCGGCTACATCGAGCCCGGCTTGATGGGCCCGGGCTGGCTGATGGTGAAGGGCTATGACTTCCGGTACGGGGGCAGGGATGCTCCAGCTCCCGAGGACGTGTCCCGCCAAGATGGCGTGGTCGAAGCCGAGTAGTGAACGCTCGCGCTGATGGAGCGCGTCGAACTGGCCCTCTTCGGTCATGAGCATCTGCTCGTACCCCTTGAGGTCGTCATCGAGCATCATGAGCTGTCCGATGTCGTGGAGCAGGCCGATGGTGAAGAGGTCGTCTTGCGGCAGTCCGAGGTGAATGGCGAGATAGCGACAGAGAGACGCGACGAGCGCACCATGCTCCTGCTTTTTTCGGGTAATATTTGAGGCTTTTCCGAAATGGTCGAATAGGACGGCGCTGGTGGCGACCTGACGGAGCTTGGTTTGGCCTAGCAAAGCTGTTGCGTGGCCGAGGGAGGTGCAACGAATACGGAGCCCGTAGCCGGCCGAGTTAACGAGACGTAAGATCTTTTGAGAAAGACCGGGATCCATCTCAAGGACCCGAACCACTTGGCGTACGTCAGCGTCTTCATCCCTCGTGAGTTGCGCGAGCTTCTGGGCCGCTTGAGGGATGGGCCTCGCGCCCATGATGCGACCGCCCATAGCGGAGAGGCTCTGAGCCGCGTTTTGACGTGCGCGCTCGTCGTCAAAATCTCCGAACCAGATGTCCTCTTGCAGAGTAAACCCGGGCTGGCTCCCAGGTTGGCTCGCCGGGACAGAGTTTGGGCGCTGCGCTACCGCTTGGCTCATGGTGCGGCGGCTCCAACCGGATCAACGGTGCCTTGAGGATCAGGAGCGCGGCGCTCCAGGCGGGCTACGTGGAATCTGCCGCCCTGAAGCACAACCTGAGCACCGACACGCGTGACAGAATTGAGCACCACCGGCGCCATGAGGTTGACCGTGGGCGGTTCATTGGGCGGCGCCGAGAGAACGACCAAGAGCGCGAGGTCTGCGGGATCGTCGAAGGCGAGCCCGGCCTGCTCAGCGATGGCTGCGACCGAAACGTCTGGATAGCCTTCGCCCACGCGGATGGCGTTGAGCAGAGGAAAGGCGAGCCCCGGCGTGTGAACCGATTGGATCCACGCGATGTCCTCAGAGTTCTTGTGCGGTATCCAGGCGTAGACCGTGTCCCGCGGAAAGCCGACCATCCCGGCCCTTAGGGTGATGAGCGAGTTGTCCTGAACGTCGAGTTGACCGAAGCGTGATGTCGATATTTTCATGAGGCGAGCCCTGCTTGAAGTTGTCCGCGAACGAGGTGCACTGCCTGGGCATGCAATTGGCAGGCGCGTGTCGTGTCGAGCCCTAAGATCTCGGCGATCTCGGGGTGGCTACATTGCTCTTGGTAGTAGAGGCCGAGCACAACCTGGTACTGCTCGGGGAGGTTACCGATCACGCGGCCAATCTTTTCGAGCATATCATCCCGTCCTTGAAATGCGCCGCTATTCGCGTCGCTTTCAGTTGTAAGTTCGAGTCGCACCCAACCCGACTCAGAGATCTGAGTGAGGAGTTCCAAATAGGTGTCGATGGTGAGCCCCATCGAGGCGGCAACCTCACTTTCGGTGGGGACGCGCCGAGTGCGGGAAGTGAAAAGGTGGACCGCATTGGCGATCCGGATGGAACTCTCGCGCATTTGGCGCGCATGTGGGTCCCTCAGCTTCAAGAACTCCAGAACGGATAAGCGAATTCGGTAGGCTGCATACGCTTCGAACTCGGCCTCTGCTGCGTTCTTGTTCTTCTCGAGCGAAAGGACGAGGCCCTGAAATCCTGCTTGGAGAATTTCGTCGTAACCGACCTCGGACGGCAGCACGCCCTGCGCCGTGCGGAGCGCGACACGCCGAACGAGCGGCAAATAGCGCTCATACTTTTCGCGAGGCAGGACGCCCGCGTCGCTTCGAGCTTCGGACGCTCGGTTTTCGGCTTCAACGATGGACACAGCTAGCTCTCGCAATAACGGCTATTGAGACCCGACACTTAGGAGTGCGGCGTCGACGATTTTCACCTTGTCGGCGGCTTCGAGATGCTCGGGTACCCGTGGACCGCGACACAGGAATTGAATGGGTAGGGAGGCGACCATGGCGGCTTGGAGCACACCGCCCATCGCGTCGCATTCGTCGAGCTTGGTGACGATGAGACCGGTGGGGCTGAAATGGGTGTAATGGCCGACTAGTTTTTCGGCATCCCCGCCGCGTAGCCATGCCGGCAAGAGCATCATCATGTGGGTCGACCGTCGGGAAAGGTGGGCGAGTTCCGAGAAGGCGCGCATTGCAGCGTCTTCTCGAGAACCGACGCTGGGGGTATCGACCAAGAGCAATTCGGCGGGGTTGGTGGCAAGAAGGTTCCGTAATTCGTCGGAAGAAGCTGGGCTAAATACAGGGATCTGCATCAATTTCGCGTAGCGTTGCCACTGGTCGATGGCGCCGACGCGAAAGTGGTCGAGGCAGATGACAGCAACGGACTTGCCATGCTCGAGTCGGGCTTGGGCAGCCATCTTGGCCAGAGTTGTGGTTTTTCCGGCGCCCGTCGGGCCGATACAGGCCACCAGCTCGGGCTGCTTAGAAGTGAGCGGATTGATAGGGGAAGGCAGAGCCTTGAGCATCCTCGCGCCGAGCTTCTGCAGAATTTCTTCGTCCGTTTTGGCCTTCCCTAGCCGCCCGCCGAGCAGGCGAGCCAGAGCGCCTTCGATGCCTAACTCACTGAGCAAGGTGATGGCTCGTTGGCGCGCAGGGAGCTGAGCTTGGAGCGCCTCGACCATCGAGCGCAACTCGGCGATTTGGGCTTCCATTTTCGAAATTGGAGAGCCAGTCGCTTCCACTTCTCCCGGGCGACGAAGGCGGGGTAGAGGGGTAGAGGCCCTTGGCGGGGGGCTCCCGACGGTACGCTTCGGTTGTGGCAAGAGCGCGCTAGCGAAGGGCCAACCGGGTTTTTGAGTTGTCGACGCCGAAGGCGCAGCTTGTACCTCTACCCGCAATTCGGGCGTCCCACTGTGACCTGACACTTGGACGTGACGCGTCGGACCGATCAGCGCGTCTGGCCCGTAGGCCGTTCGGACGGCCCCGAGGGCTTCTTTCAGATCGCTGCCAGAAAACGTTTGGTACTGCATGGTGGATGGCTATTTCCGGTCGGGTGGGGGGACGGGTTAGGCGGCTCGTGAGCGGGCAGGGATAGAAACGGTGCGAAACGGCTTGATGGGCACGTTAGGCTCGAGCTCGCGGAACGAGAGCACGGCCAGGCGCGGGCTGCGGCGTTCAGCGAAAGCGCGCAGGTAACGACGAATATCGGGACTGGTCACGCACAACGGGGCGCGGCCGGCTTCGACCATCCCCTGCACGGCAAGCTCGAGTTCTTCACCGAGTGCGCGGGTTTGTTCAGGGTCGAGCGCGCCGCCGGTGCCCGAGGCAATTTCTCTGAGCGAGCGTCGGAACATCTCTTCGATGGGGCCATCCAACACCAGCGCGCTGATCTCGCCCTCTGGCCCGCGGAAGTGCGCGGTGAGCTGGCGGGAGAGCCGTTGGCGCAGAGCTTCTGTGAGCTGTTCGGTATCTTTGGTTGTGGGGCCGAGCTCCAGCATTCCTTCCAGGATCAGCCTGAGGTTTCGTACAGCGACGCCTTCTCGGAGGAGGTTGCGAAGCACCTTCAAGACGTCGCCCAAGCCGAGGACGGCAGGCACCAGGTCGTCTGTCAATCTGGGATTGGTCTTGTTGAAATTATCGAGCAAATGCTGCAATTCAGCTCGCCCAAGGAGCTCATGGGCGTGGGTGCGAACGAGCTCAGCCAGGTGGGTGGCGATGATGGTTGTGGTGTCCACGACGGTGTAGCCGAGGGCGCTTGCGAGTTCGCGATCGCGTGTGTGGATCCAACGAGCCGCGCTCCCGAAGGCCGGGTCGCGCGTTGCTTCTCCCGGAACCTGCGGAGCTGTGCCGCTCGGATCGATGGCGAGCAAGTGTCCAGCCTTGATAGCGCCGTGGGCTACCTCGGCGCCCAGCAGCAGAAAGCGGTAAGCACCGGGCTCGAGCTCGAGGTTGTCGCGGATGTGCACGGGCGCGATGATGACACCCAGGTCGAGTGCGGTCTGTTTACGGAGGGCCTGAATGCGATCGACGAGTGTCCCTCCCATCTTGGGATCGACAGCGTGCAAGAGCTCATATCCGACCTCGAGCGTCAGCATCTCGAGCGGCATCGAGGTCTCAATATCCTCCATGGATCCGGGCTCGATTTGCGGAACTGGAGCCGACGGTTCGGGCAGGGCGGCGGAAGCGGTGGGGCGGCGACGTGAATACAGAATGAGCGACCCCGCGATGGCTATGAACGGCAGCATCGGCATGCCCGGAATGAACGCCATGGCGGCCACGACAGCGGCAGTGGTCATCATGGCGCGCTTCGAACCGAGCAGTTGGGTCGAGAGCGCTCGACCGAGCTGTTCACCGGTCGCGCTTCGAGTCGCAACGACGCCCGCGGCGGTCGACATCAATAGCGCCGGCATCTGTGACACGAGCGCGTCACCAATCGAGAGGATCGAGAATGTTTCAGCCGCCTCGCCAACAGCCAGACCTCGGCCGACCCCGAGTACCAAGCCTCCGAGCAAGTTGATGCCCGTAATCAGAAGGCCCGCGATAGCGTCGCCCTTGACGAACTTGCTCGCGCCGTCCATGGCGCCGAAGAAGTCCGCCTCTCGCTCCAGGTCGCGACGCCGGGTGCGGGCGACATCGGCTGTGATCGCGCCCGCGTTCATGTCGGCGTCGATTGCCATTTGCTTGCCGGGCATGCCGTCCAAGGCGAATCGAGCCGCCACTTCCGCCACGCGGCCAGCACCCTTGGTGATGACGACGAAGTTGATGACCACCAAGATCAAGAACACGATGAGGCCGACGACGACGTTGCCTTCGACCACGAAGCTACCGAAGGTTTGAATAACGTGGCCGGCTGCTCCGGGTCCTTCGTGACCTCGAAGCAAGATCTGTCGGGTGGTCGCGACGTTGAGGCTCAGTCGAAGCAGGGTGGCGACCAGGATGACCGCGGGGAACGAGCTGAATTGGAGCGCTTGCTCCATGTAGAGCCCGATCAAAAACACTCCGATTGAGATGGCCAGGCTGACTGCTAGCAGCGCGTCGATGAGGAAGCTGGGCAGAGGCAGCACCATCATCAGCACCACGCCCACAAGTGCGAGCGGAACGATATTATCGGTCCACTTCTCCGCGCTCGGTGCGTGCAAGTCCGCCATCGCGCGGGGTATTGCTAGAATCGTGCCGCCCGACGCGTTGTCCGATGGTTAATCAGGTAGCGTTACGGACCTGGCGTTTTGGGCCGAGATCGCCCGAATCGGCCCGAAAACTGCTGGATCCTAGGGTGGGCAGATGTGACCTAGGGGAGGGGCTCACTCGCGTCGGAGTTTTGACGCAGGGTCGGCTTATTGGCGAGCCCTAGGCGCGCAGACCGCGGCGCTTGAGACGATAGACGTAGGCCAGAAGCTCGGCGACCGTTTGGAAGTATTCGAGCGGTATGCGCCGTCCCACCTTCACCTGCGCATGCAGCGCCCGAGCGAGCTGCACGGACTCGACTACTGGAACGTCGTGGTCCCGCGCGACTTGTTTGATGTACTGGGCGATCTCGTCTAGCCCCTTAGCCACTACGAGCGGCGCTCCTTCGTCGGGCCGGTAGCGAAGCGCTACGGCGACGTGGGTCGGGTTGGCCACAACCACGTCTGCGCCCTTCACCTCTTGGACGATGTTCCGCTTCAACATCTCGCGCGCCCGCTGCCGTTGGCGACCCTTGACCCGCGGATCGCCTTCCTGTTGATGCATCTCGTCCTTCAGCTCTTGCCGCGACATTTTCAGCGATTTCTCGCGCTTCCAGAACGAATAGCCGTAGTCGAGCGCTGACATGAGCGCGAGCGTTCCTGTCGCCCAGAATGCGATTCGGCCGAGAATCTTGAGGGCAACAAGGGTGCCCTGTTCGAGCGGCATCCTTGGCAGTTTGGCCAGGGTGGTGCTCTCGGACTCAATGATGTCGTAAGTTACCCAGAAGACGACGCCGACGCGGAGCAATGTCAGCAAGGTCATCGCCATAGCCGGGCCGGGTGCAAATAGCTTCGGCAAGCGGCTCATGGGGTCGAGCCGATTCCACTTGGGCTCGATGAGACTCCAGTTCACGTACAGCCCAGTTTCGGCCGTGCCCATCACGATACCTCCTAGGGCAGCAGCGAGCCCGACGGGAAGCATGAGCGTAAGCAAAATCGGCAAGAGCCCCGTGAGCGCCGACTCGAGCGAGAGACCTTGCGGCGACCCGATAGCTTGGAAGCAATTCTCAGCGAAAACTCGGTAGTGGGAGTATCCGATCGGTCCAGCGGTTGCGAGCAGGAGCAGCACGGACACGGTCGCGGCGATAGACCCGGCATCTTTGCTTCGCGCAAGGTTTCCGTCTTCTCGAGCCTTGCGCCGCCGTTCTGGCGATGGGTCTTCTGTCTTTTCGCTGTCGTCTTCGTCGCTCATGGACGGACCTCCAGTGCGGACAGTAGCCGCTCGATGTTGTGTTCGAGGGCGCCGGTTTGGGTGCTAAGTTGGACGACGACGTCGGGAGCGAAGAAGACCCAAAGCAAGGCTCCCGTGCCTAAAGTGACTGCGAATCCGATAGAAAATATCTGAACCTGCGGTGCCGCGCGAGCCACGAACGCTAGAGCGAGCTGAGTTATCACTAGGACTGCCAAGAATGGCAGCGCTAGCGTCACTCCCGCCAGGAGCGTTTCAGACACCATGGTCTGAATGCTGGGCGTTAGGCTAGACGCCTGAAAGAGCGTCCCGGGCGGAACAACGCGAAAACTGTGAAAGAGCGCGCCGAGCAGCACATGGTGGAGCCCAGTAGTCAGCGCGACCAAAATGGCGACGTGACGAATCAGCTTGGAAAGAACGGTGCCTTGCCCACCGAGCGAAGGGTCGAACATTTGAGCCGCGCCGAGGCCCATGGCGGGTGCGATCGAGTCAGCGGCAATCTCGCCGACGGCGAGTGCAAGGCGGGCACAAAATCCGAGCGCGAGTCCTAAGGCGATCTCGGCGACGAGCGCGAGCAACATCGAGGTGAGATGACTCGGCACGACTGCTTTTTCGTGCAAAGGCCCGTGCAAGACGACGGTCGTCACCACGATCAAGGCGGCCTTGACGCGCACAGGTGCGAAGGTCCACGCCAACGGCGCGGCGGCGATCACCCCCGTCATCCGTGCCAGTTCAAGGCCAAAACTCCCCGCCTCGGAGGTAATCCAGAGCTCGAGCGGCGAAGTCATCTAACCCAACCTAGCGAATCCCGTGCCAGCCTCGCCGAGGCACGGTTAGCGCACAACGTCGGCCATACTGCTGAAAGAGGCGGCAGCGAACGCTACCAGTTGCTCAAGGGACCACGCGCCGAACAAGGCGAAGGTGACGGTGACCGCAATCAGCTTGGTAACGAAGCTGATGCTGGCCTCATTGACCTGGGTCGCCGCCTGCAGCAAGCCGACCAGAAGCCCCACAACGAGCGCGGCTAAAATCATGGGCCCGGAAATGATACCCGCGGTTATGAAGGTCTTGCGCAGGAGATCGATGGCGGCTTCCGTGGTCACGCGAAACTCCGAAGTAGCGAACCAGCAACGAGCGTCCAGCCGTCTACGAGTACGAAGAGCAGAAGCTTGATGGGCAAACTCATTACGGCCGGAGGCACCATCATCATGCCCATGCTCATGAGGAGAGAGGCCACCGCTAGATCGATGACCAAAAACGGTAAGAGCACGATCAGGCCCATTTGAAAGGCCGTCGTCAGCTCGGAGAGCAAGAAGGCCGGGAGCGCCATTTTCATGGGAACTTCGTCGGGTGTGGCTGGCAAGGCCTCGCCCGTGAACGAATAGAAGAGGCCGAGATCACTCTCGCGCGTCTGGCGCAACATGAAACGTTCGATGGGAACAGCGGCGCGCTGTAAGGCTTCCATCTCGGTGATCTCCTTGCGGTCGAGGGGTTCATAAGCGCTAACGCGAACCTCTTCGGCCACAGGCGCCATGGTGAAGGCACTTAGAAAGAGGGCCAGGCCAATGATGACCTGCGTGGGGGGCGTCTGCATGGCGCCTAGCCCTTGTCGTAAGAGCGACAGCACGACGACGATGCGCACAAAGGACGTGACGCAGAGGAGCAAGGCCGGCAATAGCGTGACCGCGCCCAGGAGCAAAAGTACCTTGAGCGCGGGAGCTATCTCCCCTTGGCCTAACGGGAGGCCCTCGATCACGAATGAAGCTCCCGAAAGCGACGAGCGAGTTCTTGAGCCTGACCATCGGGGTCCTCAAATGAGCTTTTGAGGAGGCCTGCATCGTCAAGAGCGAGCGCCAAGTGCTCGGGCACTCCGTCTTCGTCGACGCGGCTGGGAGCGTTACGGGTCGGCGAGGGAGCGGCGGTGCTCGTTTTCGCGCCTGAAGCCTTGGCTAAAAGAGATTGAAAGGCTTGGCCGGGGCTAGGCACCTCAACCGGAGGCTCCGGTGTTCGAGCGACGCTTGAAGCGGGCGCTCGCGGTTCCGTCTCAGGTGGGAAGGTCAAGCTAGGCATCTCGGCCATCGAGTAGCTTCGCAGGGTAGTGATACCGTGCTCCGTTACTCCCAAGAGCAGCGCCTCGCGGCCAACCGAAACCAAGGCGATCTGAGCCTTGGGCGTGACGGCGAGACGAGTGACCACCGTGAGCTGCACCTGGCTGCCACGAAGATTCAAGGGAGTGCGCTTGCGGCGGAGATGAAGGGCAACTGCGCCGAGGGCGAGTAAGAGCAGGCCCGCGCAGACCATCCGAAGCGGAGAGGACTCCGTCTTTTCGGTGGGCACGGCCGGGGTAGTTTTAGCACGCAAGTAGGTTCTGTCCGGAGCGGCAGGTGAAGCCGCGACCGCATGAGCCGCATCTTGCGCGGAGTCTGTCGCAAGCGCCTCATCTTCCAACTCGTCAGCGAGTTCAAGCGCGGACTCGTCTTCGCCTTCGGACGCTGCGGGCTCCGCGTAGACGTCGAGCGCCAAAGAGAGGCTTAAGGCAAGAACGCCAAAGCGCCACAGGTTTTTCACGTGGTCGCGAGCTCCCCGTCTTCGCCAAGCAGGACTTCCGTCAAGCGGACGCCGTAGCGCTCTCCGATTACGACGGCTTCGCCGCGTGCGATGAGGCGATTGTTAACGTAGATATCGAGCGGCTCACCGCTGACCTTGTCGAGCTCAAGAACGCTGCCCGGCCCGACCTTGAGTATGTCGGCGATACGCATACTCTTGCGACCGAGTTCGATTGTGACCTCGACCGGAACGTCGAGCACAAAGTTCATGCCCATAGGGGTCTTGCTAGAGTTGGATTGTAACGGGTCGCTCATGTTGCGCTCAGGGTTCTAACTTGATGTTCACGATCTGAACGGCTAGTTGCCCCCGAGAGGTTATGGGGGATCCTTGAAACTTCGAGATTCCGTTGATCGTCACCGGGATGGCGCTTTCGACCAGGGTCGGTAGTCGTAAAATCTGCCCCTTTTTTAGGGAAATTACGCGACGGAGGCCGAGCGACATGCGCCCCAGCTCGGCGATAATGGGTACCTCTACATTCAGCATGGCCTCGGCGATGCGAGGGTCGCCTTTAGGAACAGACTCTGAGTCGGTATCGCGTACGGCTTCGTTGATCGCGTCAGCGTTGATCGCGAGCACCATCGACGCCGGGCTACCTTCGCCCTCTAGGCTAAGCTCGACGTAGAGCCCGTCCTTCGGCTCCTCCTTGGCTTCGTTGTCTTGGTCCGAGGCCTGTCCGCCAACGACTTCAAAGGACAAATTAGTTTCGCGCCGAATTGCATCGGAAAAGTCTTGCCCCAAACGAGTGGCAAGTTTGGCGATCAATACGCGCTGTGCGAGGGTTAGTCGGTCTCCCAGGCTTGCGCCTTCCGAGACCTGAGAATTGCCGAGACTGCCTTCGAGTAGGCGCGCAAGGCAGGGGCCATTGAGCGTCAGGGACGCCCAGGAGTTGGCCTCGGGGCTAGCGAGCGAAACGACGTAGCAGGGGCCATTTTCGGCGGCTCCGCTCTCTTTCGGGTCGCCAATCGCAGGTTCGCCCAGATTGAAGCGCACTCGTTGTCGAAGCAAGAAAGGGAGGGTGCGACGAGCATTACGCCCAAAGGTTTCAGCGACCTGGGTGAGCGCGCTCAGGGCGGAGCGTAGATGTCGCTGGGAGCCCGTCAAATCAAGTGAACGAACCTTTCCCGGCTTGGGTTCTGCGTGACCCGGGGTGGAGTCACCTTCCTGGAAGAGTTCTGCTGCGTTCACGTTATTGGGCTACGAAATCGGTGATCCAAACATTCTTCGCGTGTTTGCCCGCAGTTTCCTTGACGAGCTTTTGAATCTCGCTTTGGAGAGCCGCAAACTTGTGGCCATCGGTTAGTTCTTCATAAGGCTGACCGCGAACGTACTCGAGAACCTTGGCGCGCGCGCGAAACGAGAACCCTTGAACCGCCTTCTCGGCGTGTTCATCCTTGCACTCGATGGTCACCACCACCTTCACATGGTGAGGCATTCCCCCCTCGTCGCGAACATCGACAACGAGAGGGGGCCATTCCACAGAGAGAGGAGGTTCTTCTTTGGCCGAAGGCTTCTTTTCGTCTTCGTCCTCTTCGGACTCGGACTCGCCTTCCGCGGCCTCATGCTGTTCCGACTCTTCTGAGTCAGCTTCGCCATGAGGCTTGTTATTGGCTGGGGCCGCCATGAATTTGGGAGCCAAGACCGCGCCGGCGCCTCCTCCGACTAAGAGGATGCCCACCCCAATCACAATAGGCAGGAGCTTACTGCGCTTGGGTTTGGCTTCTGAGCCTTCGGTTGCGTCACCTGACATGGTCTTCGTTCCTTCCCTTCCTACGGCCAGTCTAGGTTTAGCGCTTGAGGTTCATGAGCTCTTGCAGCATCTCGTCCGCGGTGGTGATCACCTTGGAGTTGGCGCTGTAAGCCCGCTGATGTTGGATCAATCCGACGAACTCTTCGGCGAGGTCCACGTTCGACATTTCGAGCGTGCCCGAGCTGACTGCTGCGCGTCCGCCGCTGCCCGCCGTACCCATGGCGGCTTCGCCCGAATCCCGCGTTTGCATGAAGAGCTGGTTGCCTGCACGCCCGAGGCCTTCATTCGAGGTGAACTTGGCAATGCCGAGCTGAGCGATGGCTAGCTTCTCGCCGTTCGTGTAGAGGCCGCGCACCACACCGTCGCCGTCGACTGCAACGCCGGCGAAGTCGCCAGACGTGTACCCGTCTTGGCTTTGCGAGGAGATATTATCTTTGCCCGCGAATTGGGTGATGCCATCGAGACCGGTTCCACCGGCGCTGGTTTGGCTACCGAAGTCGAGGGTGATGCCTTGCGCCGCCGTCGCGTTGGCGAAGTCGAGCGTGAGGGCTCCACCCGTCATCGTGGCCAGCGAGCCATCGGTGTTGAAGGTCAACGAGCCGGTGCCAACATCCACGTTGCCGACCGCAGCGGGATTGAGCTCAGGGCCTTGAGCCAAAACATGGTAGTCGTACACGTTAGGCGTCGCCGTCTTGCGGAAGTAGACGTCGAGCGCATGGCCGTTGCCGAGCGAATCGTAGACGGTGATTGAGGTCGAGAAATTCGATGTGCGGCTCGGATCTTGTGCGTCCCAAGGAATGGCGACACCTGCTGCATCGGCAGGCTCGGCTGCGTTCGAGTCGAGGTTCGCAACCAGCGCGATATTCTCCGTAGTCTTGGGTGGAATAGCTGCAGTGGGGACTTTGATGGCAGAAAGGCTCGCGTCGAACGTGCCGTCGGCTGCCGCGGCGTAGCCCATGGCGTTCAGGCCAGTGGCGTTGACGAGATAGCCCTCGCGGTCGAGCTGGAACTGGCCATTGCGGCTATAGAAGTTCGAGTTGACGCCGTCGACGGTGCCAGAAAGAGTGAAGAAGCCGTCGCCACTGAGCGCGAGGTCCGTTGAGATACCCGTGTTCGACAGCGTGCCCTGCTTGTGCATGACCTGAACGTCGGTCACTCGCGCGCCGGAGCCCGGGTTGGCCGAGGTAGTGCCCGCCAAGATGGACCGACCAAGTTGATCGGCGAAGATTGCACGCTGAGATTTAAAGCCCACCGTGTTGACGTTGGCGATGTTGTCCGCGTTGACGGCCAATGCGTCAGATTCCGCGCGTAGGCCGGTAACGCCCGTGTTTAAAGATCGCAGTACCATAGTTCCTCCTGATGACTCCTAGATTTTGTTTCGTTGCTCTCTGTGGGTCGCACACCTTCTGGTGTGTGAGTCTGTTGTGGTGCTCGTTGCTCTGTCGTTCTTCGTCTATTCGAGCCGCGTGCGGAGTGAGCTTGCTGCAACGCCGCGGTCTTGTGTTGCGAAGTGCAAACGACGTGCCGTTAGTTCTCGATACGAAGCAGGTCGCCCACGGGGACGCTGAGGCCCGTACTCAGATGCAAGACAGGGAAGCCCTTGTCGAAGGAAACGGCCGTTACGAGGCCTTTGCTCTCTTGCTGTGTGGACACCGTGGCACCAGCGGCATTCTTCGCCGCTACCGTGACTGAATAGGCGCCGCCTGCCTGAACGATCCCTTGATCGTTGCGACCGTCCCACTGAATAGCCACGTTTCCTGCCTCACGTTTGCCAACATCAATGTTGCGGATCTCTTTACCATTCAAGTCTTTGATCGTGACGCGCACCGAGTTAGCCGCGCCGTCGAGCGAGAATGAAACGGGTACTGGGCTGCCGGTGCCCGTGGCCGTAACTGTGGAGCCCCGGACCGTCGCAGTTGCGCCGACCATGTCGACGATATTGCTGTTCTGAAGCCCTTGATTTTGGAGTGAGAGGGCGTCGAGTCGATCGTTGATCCCAACTGTTTGCTCTAGGTTCGAGAACTGAGCGAGCTCTGCGACGAAGGCCGAGTTGTCTTGGGGCTTGAGAGGATCTTGGTTCTGAAGTTGCGCTACGAGTAACTTCAAGAAGTCGTCCTTGCCCATTTGGTTGGCAGCGCCCGTGAGCTTCTCCTGTGAGGTAGAAGAGATGACGGTGCTATTGGTGCTCTGCGTAACCGAATCGACCATTTTCCTTCATCCAATCAGATTCAAGCGTTTCTTGGCCCTGTCGTGCCCTCCAGCCTTCGCGTGGGTCGCGTCTTTGGTGGAAGCCATCTTCCCCTCAGCAAGAACGGTGCCGATCTTCTCGCGTGTCACTATGCCGAGGGACTGGACGGACACGCCGCCATGGCTGAGATTCTGAATTAGTGCGAATTTATCGGCTGAAATCAGCTTTTGTGCTTCGGCGCTGGCCCCGATGAGGATGGACACGCCACCCTGTTCGCGATCGATCACAAGCTCGAGCTGCCCGAGTGTCTCGCTCGTAACGGTCAGCACTAGGCGGTTCGGACCCGGGTCGTTGACAGGGGTGTCAGAACTCTGGCTCCCTGAAGTTTCGGCTACGTGAGTTGAGGTAGGTTTTGACCCCACGGAAGGGCTGCCTTCGGAAGCAGGGCTATTCGCCGTTGGCAGTAAGCCAATTTCTGCGCTCCGCACCTCGCGCAAAACGGGTGCGAGTAGGGCTGCCCATTCAGCGAGCGCCCGCTCGCGAGAGCGGCGGTCCTCTTCCAGGCTGACTGACGTCGAATCACCCGCAGCAAGGGGCGCCGAACCGGCTCTAGTTTGCACGGCTCGAACAACTGCAAACGCTAGGCCACGCCGGAGCGTTGACGCTGAGCCGTCTTCTGCGCGGCAAGCTCGTCTGTCACTTTCTGCTCTTCACGATTGGCCTCAAGCCGTAACTCTTCGCGAAGTTTCTCGAGTACGAGTTCGATCTTCTTCTTCTCGCGCTCGGCTTCTTGGCACGCCCTGACAGCCTCTTGAACGCCCTTCTCGACGACGCTTTTGGCCGCGAGGCTCTTCTCGAGCAAGACGACACGCGCGCGGAGCCAGTCGCTTGCGCTTTGATAGTCTTGAGCCGAACGAATCGTGCCGTCTCCCCGGTGGAGTCGAGCGGCATTTCTGAGTTGCTCTTGCTGGTCTGCGCACTCCTGTTCGGCAACGCGTAGCTTGGCCTCAGCTTGAGCCAGCGCAATCTTGCAGGATTGCAGCTCGCGTTCGCGTAAGGTCAGTAGCTTTTCAAGGCGCGTCGTGCGCAGGCTCACGACTTATCGGCCTTTCGTTCCAACGAGCTTCGAGAGCACGGCCACCGTGTCGGCGACCTTGGTCTTCTCGTCGGTACGCTGGCGGAGCAGGGCATCAAACGAAGGAGCAAGGCGGATAGCTTCGTCTACTCGAGGGTCGGAGCCGGGAGTGTAGGCGCCCACCTGAATCAGATCGAGCGCTTCACGGTAGACCGAGGCGAGTTCGCGGAAGCGGGATGCCGCCGCCAGATGCTCTTTTGTGGCGACTTCTGTGGCCAAACGAGAAACACTCGCGGCCACGTCAATGGCCGGAAAGTGGCCTTTTTCAGCCAAACGGCGTGACAGCACGATGTGGCCATCCAAGACGCCGCGCACCGTGTCGGCGATAGGGTCAGAGAGGTCGTCGCCTTCGACGAGCACTGTGTAGAGCGCCGTGATCACCCCCGCACCGGGGCTGGTGCCTGTTCGCTCCAAGAGGCGAGGCAACGCCGCGAAAACGCTGGGTGGGTAGCCCTTGGTTGCGGGAGGTTCTCCTGCGGCCAGGGCCACCTCGCGTTGCGCCATCGCATAGCGCGTTACCGAATCCATAACGAAGAGCACGCTCTTGCCCTGATCACGAAAGTACTCGGCGATGGCTGTGGCTGTCTCCGCGCCGCGGGCCCGTACGAGGGGGGCCTGATCGCTGGTGGCGGCGACGACGACGCTTTTGGCCAAGCCCTCTTCTCCTAGCGACTGGCGAATGAACTCGTTGAGTTCTCGCCCGCGTTCGCCGATGAGGCCAATGACGTTGATGTCGGCGCTTGACCCTCGGCAGATCATACCGAGGAGGGTGCTCTTGCCGACGCCGCTACCGGCGAAGATACCGACGCGCTGTCCGACGCCGAGCGGTAAGAGCCCGTCGATGGCGCGAACGCTGGTTGCGAGCGGAGTTCGAATGGGTCGTCTGGCGAAGGCGTCCGGAGGCTGCCGATCTAGCTTGGTGCGCCGCAGGCCCCGGGGGGAGCCGAGGCCGTCTAGCGGTTTACCAAACGCGTCAACGACCCGGCCTAGGAGTTCGTCGCCCACGAGGGTGACACCCCCGTGGGAGACGAGCTGGACCTCCATACCGGGTCTGAGGCCCGCGGTGGAGCCGAGTGGTGTGGTTAGAAGGTGCGACTTTTTGAATCCCACCACCTCGAGGCGGAGGTTATGAGCCCGTGCGACCGAGAGCGAGTCTCCGATGGCGGCCTTTATGCCTCCTACCTCGACGATGAGACCGCTCACTTCGACTACGTGGCCACGCGGCCTGTGAGCTAATGCAGAGCGAACGAGTTCGGTGGACGCCTCGATGTTCACGTTGAGCCAGGCTCCGAGTTGAGTTCTGAAAGAATGTTGTCGAGCCGAGTTTCGACGGACTCGTCGACGCTGCCGAGGGGTGTTTCTAAGTTGCAGGAGTAGGCAGGAAGCGAGTGGTCGACGTAAATCGTGGCCCGTAGGCCCGTCTGGGAAAGCTTGGCGTCGAGCGTTGCTGCGTCGTTCTCGAAGCCGGGGCCGAGGGTAATCGAAACCTCGGCTGTGTCGGCAAGGGCCTGCAAGCCCTCTTGAATGAGCCGCAAAGCGAGCCCTCGATCGCTGCGAACTTCGCGTTCGATTACGCGCTCGGCAATCGCGCGTACGAGTGGCAAGAGTTCGCTCTCGAGGCTACGAAGCAGCCCTCGGCGGTGTGCGTCCAGCTCGACCAACCTTTGGCCAAGTTCTTCCAGTGCGTCCGAAACAGACTCTGTGCTCGTCGCCGAAGCTGGGGCCCGCCATGAATCGCGCATCTCTGCCGCGAGAGACTCGCTCTGTAAGCGCTCATAGTAAGGATCAGCGCTAGCGAGTGGGGGAACGCTGCCTCGTCCCGACTGGCGACTTGGCGAGCGGGCGGGGGAGTATCCGCCAGGCGGGCTCGAGGTACGCCGGGGTTCGCTGCGTTGCCTCTCGTCGGCTGGCGAAGCGACCGGGCCGGGATTGAGCCAGGCTGGAACCTTGCGCGGTTCCCGCTGGACGTCCGCGAATACGGCGCGCTCGGGCGCTATCTTTTGCACGCGAAACACGTCACGCGACATCGCCACCACCGTCGAGCGAGATCGACCCTTCAGCCATCAGTCGCGTAGCAACCTCGACGATTTCGCGTTGCGCCGCTTCTACGTCTGCGAGGCGCACCCCGCCCAGCATCTCCATGTCCTCGCGGATGCGGTCGGCAGCACGCCGCGACATGCTCGAAAAAACGGCTGCTTTTAGCTTTTCAGGAGCGGTCTTGAGGGCAAGCGTGAGCCGTTCACTTGGGACGCCCTCAAGTACCAGTCGCAAGCTGGTGGCATTCAGCACCATCAAGTCTTCAAACGCGTACATGGCTTGACGGATCGCGTCGGCGAGCTCGTCGTTGTCCTCGGCAAGCGCATCGAGTACCTCTTCGCCGAGCTCTCGGCCTAGCTTTCGCACGACGGCTGCAGTTCGATCCAGGCCCTTTACCTGGAGGGTCAACTCGGCATCGATCGACGGCAGCTCAGTGGTGAGCGCACCTGCGATTTCCTCTACGACGCTGGCGGGAACTTCTGTCATGGTGCCGAGGCGCATCAGGACCTGAGGTCGCTTCTCGCTCGGCAGGCGAGCCACGATATCGGCCGCGCGATCGGCCTGCATTTGAGAGATTATGGCTGCCACGAGCTGCGGATGCTCATGCTCCAGAACGGCCGCAACGGCGGCTGGGTCAGCGGCCTCCAGCCGCTCCAACGATGAGCGCTTGCGATCGGAGAAGATGAGCCCGGTTTTGGCTGGTCCGAGAGCTCGTTCCGCGATTTGTTCTAGGTAGCGGAGGCCGCCGCGCGGGATAGCTAGGGCCGATTGAGAGCGTTCGATGAACTCGCGATACACTGACCCAAGCTGGTGGACTGGCACCGACTTAATGCTCGTTGCCGCGGCCCGAAGGCGAGCTACCTCTTCGGGTGTGAGTTCCGCGAGCACGGGCACGGCCGTTGCCTCTTCCATGGAAAGAAGCATCAAGACTGCCTTTTCGGGCCCAGTTAGCGCAAGGTTGGGTTCGGGAGTCATCAGATCTTTCATCCTCGTCGGGGAATTCGGGATTTATTCGGCAGCTTGCGCCGCAGCGGGAACGTCGACTTGAGCGAGCCAACTTCGAAGCACAACAGCGGTTGAAGCCGGGTCTGCGGCTGCTAGTTCCAGTGCCTTTTGCCGGATTTCGGCCAGTGCCTCTGGGCCAGAACCTGTGATGTGTTTAATGTTGAAGGCATCTGCGGGGAGCCGGGGATCCTCGTCGCTCAAGAGTCGCTGCCGCGTCTCTGCGAGCTCGTTCGTCATGGCTTGGCGAGCCTTCGCGGCCAATTTGGAGGCCTTCTTCTTGCTGCGCCACACGAGCGTCACTGTCAGAAGTACGATGAGCCCGAGGAGCCCGAGGGCGGCGAGCATTACCCACTCTGCGTTGTACCAGAGCTTAGGTAGGGCACTCTCGCCGAGCGGCTCGGGGCGCGCGAACTTTGCTGCAGTCACGGTGATGGCGTCGCCTCGTAGTGAATCGAAGCCTACCGCTTGCTTCACGATCTCGGTCAGGTCTTTGACCTCTTGCTCTGAGCGGGCTTCGAAGATTTCCTTCTTATCGTTGCCGAGCTTCCAAGTTCCATCCAATAGCACCGCGACGGACAAGCGTGAGATCTTCCCAGGTGGCGTATGAACCTTGGCCACGGCCCGATCCACTTCCCAATTGCGCGTTGCTGAGTTCTTGGTCGTCGTTTCTGTGTTCTGCGCGACGTTAGTGTTGGTCGCGGCATTGCCGTCGTTGTCTGGCAGGTTCGAGCGGGAGCCGGGGATGCCTTCTGCACCCGCGTTCTGATTCTTGGTTTCTTCTGAACTCGTGTGCTCGCTTCGAAGCGCCGTCTTGTCGGGTTGGTAGGTCTCTTGGGTCTCTTCTCGGGTGGAAGTGTCGAGCGATGCCGTCACGCGCACATCGGCGCCCCCGGGGCCCACCACGCGCTCTAGCTGGGCCAGAGCTTGCGCCTCTAAGTTGCCGGCGATGGCTTGCGATTCTTCCACCAAAGAGTCCGAATCGATATCGCTGAGGCCACTGCCAGAGGTGGTCGGCCGGTGCAGAGTGTGGCCCTCTGTGCTGACGACGCTAATGTGGTTTCGATTCAGCCCCGGTACCGCGGCTGAGACCAAGTGGACCACCGCGGCCACCTCTTGCTTGCCGAAGAGCGCGGGGTTCTTCAGTTTCACAACCACCGAGGCCGAGGGCTCTTCCTTCTTGGAAATGAACACGCTCTGACGTGGCATGACCAGATGCACGCGCGCCGATTCGACGCCGTCGACTGTCGCGATCGAGCGGGCGAGCTCACCTTCGAGGGCCCTTCGCAAGTTGACGTGCTGCTCGAATTCGGTGGCCCCAAACTGACTCTTGTCAAAGAGCTCGAATCCGACCGAGTTCGAGCGGGGCAGGCCCTCCGCAGCCATCTCGAGCCGAAGCTTGTCGCGGCGCTCTTCAGGCACGAGCACAATCGTTCCGCTGGCAGCGAGTTCGTAGGGGACGGAGCCAGCCTCGAGTTTTTCGACGACCTTGGCGGCGTCCTCGGCGCTCATCGATGGGTAGATTGGCACCAGGTTGGGCCGACCAGCCAAAACTGGAACTAGCCAAACGAGGGCCAAGACGCCCGTCGTGAGCAGCACTAAGGCTGTCCGCTTGACGTTGTTTAGCCCGCCCCAGAAGTGGGAAAGCTGCTTGATGAACTCTTGAAGGCCGGCGGGCACTGTTTAATGTCCTCAGATCTGCATGCGCCAAAGCTCGTAGAAAGCTTCGACAACTTTGTTTTTCATGGTTCCCAATAAGCGCAGTTGGATGTCAGCCTCGGTGACGGCGATCATCGTTCCGTGAATGTCGTCGGTCTTACCCGACGCGAAGTCCTTGGCGGCTGCGTCCGCGGTTTGTAAACGCTCGTTGGTTGAAGCCACCGTGCTGGCGAAGAGTTTCTCAAAGGCCGAAGGTTCAGTGTCTCGCTGCTCGTCGAACGGTGCAACCTTGCCCAGCTCGACACCGCCATCGATGTGGGGCGAGAGGAGCGGCACGGAGCCAGGATTCACGGGCGAGATGGCCAAAGCGACTAGCCTCCAATCTTAATGGCCGCAGAAGCCATGCCCTTGATACTCTCGATCGAGCTAACACCCGCCTCATAGGCGCGCGAGGCTGTGATCATGTTGACCATCTCTTCGACGACGTCGATGTTAGGATACTCGACGTAACCTTGAGCGTTAGCGTCCGGATGTTGAGGGTCATGAACGAGCATGCCCTGCCTCGGGTCCCGCACGATTCGCCCGACGCTGACCTTCGAGATGCCCGACATGTTTCCTGTCGCGCTCTCGTCCAAGGCTTCGGCCCGGAAGATGGGATCCATGCGCCGAAAGGCGCCTCCTTCAGCCGTGCGAGTCGTCTTGGCATTGGCCAGATTCGACGCAATCGTGTTCATGCGAACGCGCTCGGCACTCAGACCCGAGGCCGCGATATCCATCGCACTAAAGGCACCTAGTGTATTGCTCATCGATTATCTCCCGTCTCCGGCTGCAAACGATAGTTGTCGGAACTCGGCGGAAGTGATGGCCGAGATGACCTCATAACGGAGGCGGTTCTCCGCGATCTTGGTGGCCTCGATATCGAGCGAGACGCCGTTGCCGTCGAGGCCGCCTTGCGCGTCGGGAGAATCAATGACCGTACCGCGCGTTACGCCGCCACCTTCACCTGCGGAAAGGTGCGCCTCATGGGTGCGCGTTATGGTTTTTGACAGCAGTTGGCCAAAGTCTTGACTCTCGGGGAACGCTACGTCCTTGGGTTTGAACCCGGGCGTTTCAACGTGCGCGACGTTCGTCGCCAGCACATTGTGCCGATCCATGTGGAAACCCAGGGCCTGCGAGAGGGGCTGGATGCCTTGAAACAAACCGCTCATGGGCCCACCTAAAGCAGAAACCGTGCCGTAAGCTTCAAGTCCCAATTCGACCCAGGGGGTCGAAAAAGACCCACTGGTGGGTCATTTGCTGTCACTCGAAGCAACAAGACGTCTCGCTTCGAGAAGCACACGAAATTATGAGAGAAAACGGCGGCAGTTCTATAACCAGGACAATTGTGAGCTCGCGAAATCGTCACGTTCTCGGCGGGGGTGCCAAAATTTTGTTTAAGGCCAGCTTGGGATAGCCGTTGTGGGCAAGACTGGAGCCCAACCCCATCTATGAACGACAACCACATCGCGAGCTTGTCCCCCTCACTCTCTGCTCCGCTCGACCTACCGAAGAGCATGAAGGGTGTGATCGGAACCTCGCAGCTCTTGCTAGAGACCTTTCGCATCGTCGACCGAGTCGCGCGCACGGATTGCACCGTGCTGATTACGGGTGAAAGCGGAACGGGCAAGGAGCTTGTAGCGCGCGCTGTCCACGAGAACTCGCCTCGCGCGAGCAAGCCGCTGGTTGTCGTTAATTGTGGGGCCATTCCGGAAGCGTTGCTCGAGTCGGAGCTCTTCGGTCATGCCCGAGGGGCCTTCACGGGCGCTCAATCGGTTCGAATTGGCCGTATTCAGGCTGCTGAAGGCGGAACCTTGTTCCTGGACGAAGTCGGTGAGTTGCCTCTCAGCTTGCAGGTCAAGTTGCTCCGAGTGCTTCAGTATAGGGAGTACTCGCCCGTGGGCGATGGTCGCGTGCTCAGCGCGAACATCCGGGTCGTCGCGGCTACCAATATCAACCTCGAGGAGGCCGTCCGCGAGGGGAAGTTCCGCGAAGATCTCTACTATCGTTTGAACGTGATTCATGTGCAGACCCCCTCGCTCAAAGAGCGAGAGGGGGATGTAGAGCAGCTTCTAAGCCATTTCTTCGAGCTCGCCCGTCACAGGCTGGGTCGTGAAGACTTGCTCAGTATTTCGGCTGAAGCGCGCGAGCTCCTAGAAGGTTACGCTTGGCCCGGCAATGTGCGTGAACTCGAGAACGTCCTCGAGCGTGCTGTGCTCCTCAGTTCAGGCCCCGAAGTTCAGCTCCGTGATCTACCGGAGCGACTGCTCAATGGTCCGCGCGTACATCATTCAGGCAACCAAGCGCTCCCTGATCTAGGTATCGATCTTCGCGCTGCCGTCGAATCATTCGAAAATCAGCTCATTCAGCAGGCGTTGGATCGAACCGGTTGGAACAAGAAGCAGGCCGCCGGTTTGCTTGGCATCAATCGCACCACCTTGGTGGAGATGCTCAAGCGCAAGCGCATCGAACGCGCTGCCTGACTCGGACTACCCAAGGTTCGTTCGAAGAATCGAAGGGCTCTCGCAGGCGAGGGCCCGTTCTCATTTTGTCGGTACTGGGAGGGTTCGGGCGCCCATGTAGGGTCGAGAGAGTCTGTCAAGCGGCACCCGGTTGCGCCAGCCGCATGACACCGAAAACCGCGCTTTCAAAGCTCAAATGACGCTCAAAGGCACCCAAGTCGCCGAAGGCGCGAGCTTGGATCAGGCGAATCCGGGTTGGCACTGACCTTGCTCTGATGAGGGGGCGAAGCCCTCTATCAACGGGCTCGAAGGAGAAAGCGATGTTTCGATCCCTCAACGTAGCAGCAACAGGCATGGCCGCGCAGCAGACGCGCCTCGAGGGCATTTCTCATAACATTGCTAACTCCAATACCGTTGGCTTCAAGAAGCAACGAGTCGAGTTTCAAGATCTCCTCTACCAGATGGTGAAACTTCCCGGCACGGCCACTGGGGAGACTACCGAGGCACCTCTCGGGGTTCAACTCGGTAGCGGTGTGCGCGTGGTGGGTACAGTCAACATTCACGAGCAAGGAACCTTCCTCAACACAGACAATCCGCTCGATATCGCCATCGAAGGCCCGGGGTTTCTCACTGTGACGCGGGAAGACGGGACGCTGGCGTACACTCGGGCCGGTAACCTCAAGGCAGATTCAACGGGCCAAATCGTCACCAACGATGGGCTACCCATCGACCCTCCGATCTCGCTTCCCCAGGGCGCGACCAATGTGACTATCTCTTCGAACGGGAAAGTCACGGTCATGATGCCCGGCGAAGACGATCCCATGGACGTCGGCCAGATCCAAACCGCTACGTTCGTGAACCCGAGCGGGCTGATGAACCTCGGGCACAACCTGATGGAACGGACCCAAGCGAGCGGTGATCCGGTCTTCGCCGACCCCGGTACCGAAGGACATGGCACCATCATGCAAGGTGCTCTCGAACAATCGAACGTCGATATGGTCGAAGAGATGGTGAACCTAATTAGCGCTCAGCGTTCCTACGAGATCAACTCGCGCGTCATTTCTTCCGCCGATGAGATGCTGCGCTCAGCCTCCGAGATGGCTTAAAATGCACACGTTTAGTATCTTTTTGGCCACCTCGCTGTTCGCGCTCTCCGCGTTCGGAGGCGACGTAGTCAAGCTCTCCGAGCAACGCATTCTACTCGGAGCCGTCCTGCCCGACGTGGCTGCGGGACTCGCGGAGGTAGATCTCGGTCCTGCGCCACCTCCGGGTAAGTCGCGACTCCTCTCATATAGCGATATCAGCTACCGACTAAAGTCTCTCGGAATTTCCGCTTCAACGCTGGCCTTGCCCAAAGACGGAGTTCGGGTCGAGTCGATAGCCAAGGTATTCTCACCCCGCGAACTTGAAGCGCTGGTACGCCCCGCAGTAGAAAGTGCACTTCCGCCCGGGTTCGTGTTGCGTTCGTTGCGAGTGGCTCAAGACTGGGTTCTTTCACCCGAAGTTTCCGTAAGTGCCGTAGACGTCAGCTCACTATCGGCATCGACCGCATGCAGCGGAGGGCCCAAGAAACCGAGCTGCCGTGAGGGGATTACGGCGGAGCTGGTTTGGGGCAATCAGCCTCTCGGTCGGCTTCCGGTGCAACTCGAGCTCGACGTCTCCCAGCGCGTGGCTGCGCCGCCTGTTCCAAGGGGTACGATCCTGTCGCTCAGCGTCGTCAAGGGCAACGTGGCGGTCACGGTACTCGCGGAAACCATGGCTAGCGCCAAGATCGGCGAGGTCGTCATGCTACGGGCCCAAGCCACCAAAAAAGTGATGAGCGCCAAGTTGGTCTCGCCAACGCGCGCGGAGATCGCGCTTTGATCGACGTCCAGCACGACCACCGGCTCGGTAAGGAGCAACGTGCCCCCTCAGCGGCGCGTCTGCTCCTAGCGTTGACGCTGACGTTGCTCTTTAGCTCGGGGTGCTACCGCAACACTATCAAGGAGCCACCACCGCGCCATCGCGACTACGAGGAAGGCGAGTACGCCGCGAGCCAAGAGCAGAACAAGCCGGCCGTGGGTTCTATCTATTCCGAGGCCAAAGGTAGCTATTTTCAAGACACTCGTGCGCTTCGGGTAGGCGACATCGTGATGATTCGTATCAACGAGCACGCTGATGCGAGGGGCGGGGCCAGCACCGATTTGAGCCGCAGTAGCGACCGAGAGTCGCATGTGGACGAGATGCTGGGCCTGATCCAAGTTCTAGAGGCGGAAGCGCCCACGGTCGACCCCACCACGCTGTGGAAGTTGATGAGCAGTTACGAGTTCTCAGGCTCGGGAAAGACGGCGCGCGCCGGAAGTCTCGATGGGCAGCTCGGCGTCCGCGTGAAAAAAGAGATGCCCAACGGCGACCTCTACGTAGAGGGCACCAAAATCGTGATGATCAATCACGAGGAGTATCATCTCTACATTTCTGGCGTGGTACGAACCTCAGATATCCTCGAGGACAACAGTGTTGATTCGTCGCTCGTCGCGGATGCACGCGTCGAGTTCACGGGTCGCGGCGACATCGAAGAGCAGACGCAACAGGGCTGGCTGGGCTGGTTCTTGAATAAGATCAATCCGTTCTGAGGCAAAAATGCATACAAACTGGATGCGAAACTTTTGCCTCAGCCTCAGCGTGCTCCTCGGAGCCTTCCTGTGGGCCGCGCCTTCGCGCGCAGAGCGACTGTCAGATCTTACTGAGGTCATAGGTGCGCGAGACAACCAGTTGATAGGCTACGGGGTTGTCACCGGCCTCAACGGCACGGGCGATGACATTCGAGCTCGCGTGGCTGAGCAAACCCTGCGTTCGCTTCTGCGTCGCTTGGGCGTTCAGGTCGACGATCGAGTGCTACGTCTTCGGAACGTAGCCGCCGTTATGGTCACGGCCTCGATTCCGCCGTTTTCGCGCTCGGGTACCAAGCTCGATGTTACTGTTTCGTCGATCGGCAATGCCCGTTCGCTTACCGGTGGCGTGCTGCTCCAGGCCCCACTACGGGGAGCGGATCGAATGACCTATGCGGTGGCTCAAGGTCCACTCGTGGTAGGAGGCTTCAATGCGCAAGGGCGAAGCGGGACGAGTTACCAGTCTAACGTGACGACCACGGGTCGCATTCCGGGCGGGGGCCTGGTGGAGCGAGAAGTGCCGACGATCATCGTTCAGAACGGCGACGAGGCTACCGAGGAGGGCGGCAAGCCCTCGAAGGACCAGAAAAAGACGGCTAAAGGCGAGAAAAGTAAGCCTGGTGAGAAGGGCGAGAACGAGAAGAAATCGGAGCCCACGCTGACCTACGCGCTCCGAAATCCGGACTTCGTCACGGCTCAGCGTTTGGCTCTCGCCATCAATCAGGCGCTCGGTGGCGAACAAGCCGAAGCGGTGGACGGCGGCGCGGTGACGGTCAAGCTGGCCGACGAATTCAAAGACAATCCCGTGCCCCTTCTAGCTAAGCTGGCGGAGGTGGAGGTGGAACCTCACCAGCCAGCTCGCATCATCGTCAACGAGCGGACGGGCACGATCGTAGCCGGTGGAGACGTGCGACTCACGCCCGTCGCCATAGCGCAAGGTGGCATTAGCGTATCGATTTATGAGCAGACGCAATTCTCGCAACCGAATCCGTTCTCGGGCATCGGGAGCCGAAGTTTGTCGGCGCCTCGCTCGGATATCTCGACCCAAGAGCGAGAAGTTCCACTCAAATTCGTTCAAGGGGCCGCAACCTTGAACGACGTGGCTACTGTGCTCGGCGCGCTCGGTGTAACTCCACGCGAACTGGGCAGTATCTTGCAAGCTTTGCGCTCGGCTGGCGCGATTCGCGCCGAGGTGATTGTACAATGAGCGTCATTGCGCCCACCGCGGCACCCAGCGCAGGGCTTGAAAAGGCTCAACTCTCCATCGGATCGAGCGCTTCAGGCAGCGTTCGGGGCTCCGAAGCCGACAGCGGCGTAGACCTCGAGAAAACCCGTAAAGCGGCCCGAGAGTTTGAGGGGATCTTGATTCGTCAGATGCTCCAACCCCTCGAGAAAAGTCTTATGGCGGGGACTGGCGGGGGCGGGAACGTGCCCATGGTGGGTGGCATGGTTCTCGAGAGCTTGAGTCAGAGCATCGTCTCTGGCGGAGGGCTCGGGCTCGCAGAGGTGATTGAGACCGCCCTTCGGGGACGAACCGAGCCAACCCACGGGCCAGAAAAATAGCGATAGACGGTCGAATCTTCTAAAGGGTCACCCGGACTGGCCGTCCTCAGCTTAGGAAGAACCTCTTCTCCGGATGGACCGGAGAGAACTCACGGAATTAGTGCGACATGAAGGGTATCACCGGACACCGGATCCACGACGCCTACGCCAGCATGGCCAGCCGAAAGGTGGCTGGTGCTCGTTCGTCAGTGGAAGAAACCCAAGGTCCGAAACCTCGGACCCAGCCGGAGGCGGCTGCCGTCAACATCTCCGATGGCGCTCGCCGCCTTGCCCAGGGGCAAGGAACAGGTGATGTCGCGCGCATCGACGAGCTCAGGAAAAAGGCCGAGGCAGGCCCCAGCGCGTTTGATTCCAATGTCGTAGCCGAGAGGATGCTGGCTGAGTTCGCCGGGTGAACCCGGATGGCCGGCGTCGCTCGTCCCTAGATGAGATAGGACCATGGAAGCGAACGAATTTGACCTAAGTGCGGTGCTCGGTGAGTTGGATTTGCTTCTGGCTGCAGAGAGCGAAGCCTTGCGCAAACTCGATCATGGTACACTCGATGAGCTCACGAGCCAAAAACTCGACCTCCTCGACAGGCTAGCTCGAGTCGACCGTAGCACTGCGAGCCGAGAGGATGTGGCTCGCCTGGGGCACGCGCGTGAGCTTGCCTTTCAAAATCAACTCCTCCTCGTCAATGCTCGGGAGCTAGTCCGCGGCGTGCTTCACCTTTCCGCTTCAAACCGAGTTGGCAACGGTGGAACCCTACTTGAGATTCGAGGCTAAGCGATGAGTATCAATTCGCTCCTCTACACCGCGCGAGACGCCATCCAGGCTCAAACGTACGGGATCACGGTTACTGGTCAGAATATCAACAACGCCAACACTCCTGGCTATGTTCGCCGTGATCCGCTTTTAGCGACGCGAATCATGGGTCAGGAATCTCACGGCAGCGTCGAGGCTCTCGGCCTCCGTCGCGCGACCGATAGCTTCCTCGAAGGGCGGTACTATTCGAGCGTAGGCATGAGCGGGGCAGCGCAGACGCGAGACTCAGCTCTGGCGCAGGTAGAAGCCCTCTTTCAGGATCTCGCTGGAGCCGGCGTGGGTGATTCTCTCGATCGCATGCGGAGCGCATTCAATCAGCTCTCCGTCGACCCCTCAGATAGCATCGGACGCAGTGAAGTCGTTGCAGCGCTTACAGACTTCGTCTCAAGGGTGAACGATACGGGCCAGTCGCTCGCTGGGCAACGGCAGGGGCTGCTGAGCCAGGCCAAGGACAGCGTCGGGCAGATCAACGAGAGCGCCAAGGAGCTGGCTAAGCTGAACGAGCAGATTGTTAACGCCAAGTTGACCGGAAACGATGCGGCTGACCTGCTGGACAAGCGCGGCCAAGCGCTGCTCAAGCTGTCTAGCCTAGCGGATGTTCGCGTCGTCGAAGAAACCGACGGGAACGCCCTCATTCAGGTTGCCGGGGCCACATTGGTAGAGGGCAACACGGCTCGCCAGTTTGGCATCGACCTCAACGCAGATGGGACGATGAAGCTAACTTCGTCCTATCCAGGTTCAAACAGTTCAACCGAGATCACAGGCGGCTTGAGTGGAGGCTCCTTAGCTGGAGTATTTCGGGTGCGGGACACGGACCTTGCGGAGGTAACGTCGAAGTTCGACACGTTTGTCTACGATTTCACGACGGCGCTCAACCAACAACATCAAGCCGGCTACGGTTTGGACGGTTCGACCGGTCTCGACTTGTTCGACCTCTCGAACGTCGTTGCGCCGCCCGCGGGCACATCCCTTTCTATCAAGCTCAATTCGGCGATCGTTTCTGATCCGACCAAGCTTGCCGCATCCGATTTGGGCACGACACTTCCGGGCAGTGGAGTGAATGCCAAAGCGTTGGCCTCGGTCTTCGACGCGTCGAGTATTTTCGGCAATACACGGAACGCGGGCGAGGCCTATTCGGACTTGGTGGGCGACGTCGGGGTGCGGCGAGCCGACGCTATTGCGGAGAGCAGTCTTCGCCAGACAATGGAAAATCAGGCCTACGAGCAGAAGGAAAGCTCCATGGGTGTGTCGCTCGATGAAGAGATGATCGCCCTCACTCGTTACCAAAGGGCCTATCAGGCGTCCGCCAAGCTCTTGGCCACGGCCGACGAACTCTTCCAAGACCTGCTCGGGATCGTATAATGCGCGTCACAGACAACATTCGCACCAGCTCCTCGTTCAATAACTTACGAGACCTGCGCGAGCGTCACTTGGCCGCTTCAGAGCAAGCTTCGAGCGGAAACCGAGTGAATCGACCGTCCGACGACCCCGCCATCGCGGCTCGCCTGTCCAGAAACCAACGTTGGCAGCAGCAAACAGAGAGTCTCAGTCAATCGCTCGATTTAGGTCGAGCCGACCTCGATTTGGGTGAAGCCTCCTTAGCCAGCGCGGCTGATCTGATGATTCGCGCCAAAGAACTCGCACTCACCGCGTCCAACGGTAGCGCCACGGCAGAAGTGCGGAACGCTGCGGCCGTCGAGGTACGAGGTATTCGAGACTCTTTGCTCGACCTCGCCAATACCAAGGGAGTTCGGGGCTACATCTTCGGCGGCTCAAAGACAGGCACCCCGGCTTTTGACGCGTCATTTGCCTTTCAAGGCGACGACTACGAGCACTCGATTCCGAGCGGCCCGAGCTCTGAAGTCGTGGTGAGCGCGAGCGGCTCACGCGCCTTTGCGGCAGCAGGCGGTCGCGACGTGTTTCAGGACTTGGGAGCTCTCGTCACTGCGCTGACGAGCAATGATGAGTCAGGAATCAGGGCCAGTTTGGATACCCTTGACGCCGGCCACAAGCAAATCACCTTGGAACGCTCTCGAGCAGGCGTGAATATGGCGCGGGTCGACCAAAGCCAAGAGATGCTCACCAACACCAAATTCCTGATCGATAGCCAGAATGCTGAGATCGGGGGTGCTGACCCAACGGAGAGTCTCAGTAGCCTCGTCACCCTTGAGCAGTCGCTGCAGCGCTCAATGAGCGTGATGCAGACCCTGTTCGGGCTCGACGCCTTTACAATGCTCGGCGGCAGGTAGAACCTGGCACGAACCCTGCTTTAGCAAGGAGTAAGTGCCATGTTGGTTGTCACGCGTCGCAAGGGTCAGCGCATCGTCATTGGCAACGATATCGAGGTCGTTGTGTCTGGTATCTCAGGCTCAACAGTTAAACTCGCTATCGTTGCACCGCGAAATATCCCCGTCTTACGCGGGGAAGTCTTCGAGGCCGTCTGTCAGCTTAACCAAGCTGCCCTCACTGCGGAGGTTGACCTCGACTTCGAGGTCGGTTCCTTACATATCGAACCCGAATCAGAAATGCTCAAAGAAGAAGGTAGCGACGTCAACGTGCTAACGGACCCATCCGTCACCGCATTGACGGAGAGCGACCTGTGATTGATTTCTTGACCGACAACCTGCGGGGGTCTGACCTCGGGCGGGCGACTCGAGACAAGGTTGAGGCTTGTCAGTCCTCGGGCGCGCTTCAAGAGACTAGCGACGGCTGGCCGTACCTAGTGTTGCCTACCCAGGACGGACACATCGTAGACGCCCCTCTCGGCCCGGCTGCGCTCGAGCAGTTGGCGAATGAGCGGGGCGCGCATGTCATTCTATTCGGGCTCGGCCTTGGCCACGCGGCGCGGGCCGTGCGTGGCACCGGGGCTCGCCTTTGCTTCATCTTTGAGCCTGACCCAGGTGTTGTTCGGCACTATCTCGAGCGCGGTCCCAATGACCTGTCAGGGACGCGCATTCTGAGCGATTTTGCCGAACTCGAAGAGGCTTGGGGGAGCCTGGTCGGCGATGTCAACAAGATGCAGCTCCTCGACACGCCGGGCTACGCCCAAGCGGAGCCGGCGGCTAGGCAGCAGCTCGCTGATCTCGTGTCGCGCCTCCTGGAGCGGAGTGCGGTGAACGAGAAAACGTTTCGCGCCCGCGGCAAGGCTTGGATCTCGGACATCATCGAGAATGCTCCTTTCATGGCCAACGTGCCGAGTGCGCTCGACCTTCAAGGGGCATTTCGCGGGGTGCCGGCGTTCATCGTGGGGGCAGGACCGTCTCTGGAGAAGAACGTGGCGGCCCTCGCTGAAGCGCGACAGAAAGGGCTCGTGTTCGCCGTCAATGCGAGCGGTGGAGCCCTCGATCGCGCCGGAGTGGCACCTCAGATCTTGGGTTGTATCGAATCATTAGATCTGTCGCATCTACTCGGGAGCCTGTCGTATATTGAAAGATCAGTGCGCATCTTGAGCTTGACGGCGCACCCGAATCTGTTTCGCAATGGTCGCGGGCCAGTGTTGTCGATCTATGAGCTCTTGCCGCAATTTGCTCGACCCTTGGAGCAGTTCTTTGGGCGCGCAGCTATTCCCGTGTGCGGCAGCGTGTCGACGGCCATGGTGGCGCTCGCGCAACGCATGGGGTGCTCGCCCATCGTGCTTTTGGGGCAAGATCTCGCTTACACAGATGGTCGCGCCTACTCGCGAGGGACTGCCTATTCAAACAATGAGCTGCGCTTCGCAAGCGACGGGTTGACCGTTCAGCACTTGCGGGTCGACAAGCTCACGAATGACGAGCCTTCTGCCGAGAGGGTTGATCGAGTTCGCGCCTGGGGAGGGGAGGGCACCGTTACCTCGACCATGGCCTTCGGGCATGTTCGGCTATGGTTCGAGAGATTTGCGAGCATCTTAGGCCGCATCGAGAATCCTCCGCGCCTTATCAACGCCACCGAAGGGGGCTCGAGCATCGCTGGTTTTGAGGAGATACCCTTGGCCGAGGTGCTGCGAGATTTACCTGATCAGAATCTCGAAGCGAGCGATGTGGTCGAACGAGCCTCCGCTAAAGGCAAGAAGGTGAGCCTCAGCGACGTGAGCGAATTCTTGTTGAGACAGGCGGAGGGCGCTCGTCAGGTAGCGAGGGCAGCGACTGCGCTCCATGAGACGAGCCAGCGTGCCTCGGCTTACCTGGGTGCGGCGGGGCCGGTGGCGGTACGCGAGCTCTTGGCTGAGCTAGCGGAGCGGGAGAAAGAGCTGCGGTCGGTTGTGGCAGCCTGGCCGTGGGTGGACACTTGGTCTTGGCGCGAGGTAGACGATGTGACTGACGGCAGCCGCCAGCAAACCCAGTCCGGCTCCGCCCTCCAAGGCGTCGAAAACGAGGCGAAGCTTGCTCGTGTGATCGCGAACTCGGCTGAGGCGCTTGCGCTCCGCCTCGAGCGCAGGGCGGCAGAACTCTTTGGTGAGTTCCAGGCCTCGGCTTAGGGGCCGAGGTCTAGCCCTCTATTTTGCGCCGGGCTTCTTCGCTGAACGAGCCACGGTGGCGGCTCGGCTTGGGCGCGCCAAAAACGTGGGGGGGGTGCGCGTGGGGTTCTCGGAAACGGCGGCGATTTGCGGCCATGAGACGCTGGCTCGTTCTCGTCAGGCGATCTCGATTTGAGAATCGACCGTTTTGGATGTTTTGACGAAATTCCTACTCAAGGATTCGCGCGAGTGATCCGTTCCAAGAAGTGTCGGGCAATTGACGCCCTATCGGACCCCCGGGTCCGGGACAACCCAAGGAAGGGATTACACCATGGCAATGAATATCAATACCAACGTAGCATCACTGGCCGCTCAGAAGAACCTCGGAGCTAACCAGAAGTTGCTGCAACAGAGCTTCAATCGTCTTTCGAGCGGCCTCCGCGTCAACACCGCGGCGGACGACGCAGCAGGCCTCGCCATCAGCGAGAGCATGAAGTCTCAGATCCGCTCCTACAACGTTGCTGAACGCAACGCTTCGGACGGCATCTCGATGTCGCAAACGGCGGAAGGTGCTTTGGGCGAAGTTCACGACATCTTGGGCCGCATGCGCGAACTCTCGATGCAGTCGTCGAACGGAAGCTTGACCTCGTCGGACCGCACCCAAATCGACAGCGAATTTGGTACCTTAACAGACGAAATTACGCGCATTCAGGGCTCAGCGAAGTTCAACGGCGTCTCCGTTGTCGCCGCTTCGACCAGCTCGCTCACCTTCCAGGTGGGCCTGAATGACTCTGCCTCAGATCAAATCACCGTCAGCTTTGGCGGCGTAGCACTCACAACGCTACTCAACTCGACCTCAGTCGACACCATCACCAACGCTAAGAGTTCGCTTGCCAATATCGACGCGGCCATCGCTTCGGTGTCGACCTCTCGCGCTGGATTCGGTGCCTCGATGAACCGTCTCGAAATCGCGAGCTCGAACATCCAAACGATGCGGCTCAACCTCTCGGCCGCCAACTCACGTATCCGTGACGTTGATGTGGCCTCCGAGACGGCGAACCTGTCTCGTAACCAAGTCCTGACCCAAGCCGGCGTATCTGTCTTGGCGCAGGCCAATCAGCTCCCGCAAATGGCATTTGGGTTGATTCGCTAACGGCATCGGGCGAGGCGCACGACTCGTTGTCCTGCGCCTCGCCACCGTTCTTTTTGGAGTCTTTATGGCGGGTACTATTAGCTTCAGCGGCCTCGGTTCAGGAATCGATATTGATTCGCTGGTTACCGGACTCGTGAAGGCCGAATCAGTTGGTCTGAACAAGGCCAATTCCCGCATCAGCGCCGCCAAGGCATCCATCTCAGATCTTTCCAGCGTCGGAACGCTACTTTCCGACCTGAAGACCGTGGTCGACTCGCTCGATACGGCAAGTGAACTCTCCAGCTATACCGGCACGAGCTCGAAGCCTGAAGCACTAGGCGTGACGACGACGGGCACTGCACGGGCTGCGAGTTATGATGTTCGCGTCGTGAGTCTCGTCAAAGAGCAGCGCAACTATTCAGCTACATTCGCGAGTCGCAGCGACGACTTGAACCAAGCGGGAACGCTACGGCTTGGTCAAAACGGCAGCACGTATGACATTCAAGTCGAGGCTACAGATTCGCTTGACGAAATCGCAGCTAAGGTCAACGGCTCGGGCGCCAAGATTAAAGCCAGCGTCTTCTACGACGGCAGCCAATATCGCTTGCAGGTCTCAGGCAGCGAGGGCGGTGCCGACGGCGCTTTTACCATGAACGACGTATCGAGCAGCATGGCCCTCGGCTTTGATGCTCCTGACTCAAAGAAGCAGACCGCCGCTGACGCCGAGATTTTGGTCGACGGACTCTCCGTCAAGCGAAAGACCAACACCATCGATGGCGTTATCGATGGCGTCTCACTGAAACTCACCGCGGAGACCACCGACTCCTTCAAGGTTCAGGTGTCCGCGGATCCCACCAAACTTACTGCGTCGCTCAAGGACTTCGTCACCAAGTACAACGCCGTTGTCAGCAAGGTCCACAAAGTGGCGGGCTTTGGCAGTGTGTCCGCATCGAACGCAGACCTCGCGGGTGACGCGACGCTCCGGGCCGTTACAAGCGGGCTTGGTAACCGCATGCTGTCTCGAGTGGGGTCAGGTGGAGCTCTGGAGAGCTTAGCGGACCTCGGCATTCGACTGAACAACGATGGCACCTTGAAGCTCGACGAGACGAAGATGACCAAGGCCTTGGCTGAGCACCCCGGTGACTTCTCCAAGGCGCTAGCCGGCACCGACAGCACGGATGGCGTGATGGATTTGATGAGCGACATGCTCAAGGGCTTCACTGATTCAACGACTGGCCTCATGGCCAACCGAAAGACTTCCTACGATGCGCGGATCAAGTCCCTGCAAACGGCCGCCGATCGCGAGCAAGCAAGACTCGATCGTATGGGAGAAAGGCTGCGCACGTCGTTCGCCAAGATGGATACGGCGGTGGCTAGCGCCAACACAGACATGAGTTATTTGTATAGCCTGGGCTAACGCCTAGGCGCTGGGTTCGGTTCCAAACAAGCAAAGCAAGGATGCTTTGCGGATTATGAAGGAGGCAAGGATGCTTCAAACTGCAGCAGCACGCTATGAGCGCGTAAGGACATCAACATCAAGCAAAGGCGAGCTCCTCTTGGCGCTCTACGAGGGTCTGTTTCGCTTCTTGCACGGAGCTAGGGTCTGTTTCGAGCAGGGCCAACTCGCGCGAGGCCGAGAGCTCACCTCAAAGTCCCACGCTATCATCAGTGAGCTTCAGATCGCCCTGGATGCGAAAGCTGCGCCCGAGCTTTGCTCGCAGCTCGATGCCCTCTACACTTTTTGCCTCGATCGTTTGCGCGCGGCTAGCGCCAATAGCAGCACAGATGCGATCGGCGACGTGATTCGAGTCCTTTCGCCCCTGCGTGAGGCGTGGGTTCAAGCTGTTCCCGAGGCGGCCCGAGAGGGCATCTGCAACAAGGCGGAATAGCTATGCCTCAGCTCATTCCTTCTCAGGTTCCGGGCGTACTTAGGGACGCTGATGGCTCGTGCAATATTCCCGTCTATCTCGAGCTCGGCGAGGCCCGCGTGCTCGCGAGCTTTGGCCGAAGCGGGAGCGGCGTAGAGCCCGTCGAAGTACGGCGAGATCGAGCTCGGGCGTACCCGGGGCTCAGCTCAGCCGCACCCCAAACCCGCGCCATCTATCGTGCGCTCAGTGCCGAACTCGCCGGTCGCAATGTCCTCGATATCGGTTGCGGGTCGGGGGCTGGCTTTGCGGAGCTTCGTGGTGCCTCTCGCGTCACGGGCATCGACAATTCCGAGCTGGCGGTCCGCTTTGCCAAGGCCTGTTATCCAGCGGCAGAGTATCGCCGCCTGGATGCTACGCGGGACGCACTGCCGAACGCGGAGGTAGCGCTTGCCATTGATGTACTGGGTCAAGTCTCAGATCCGCTTTCTTTGCTTCGTCGCGCAGCGACGGCAGTTGGAGATGGAGGGCTCCTGTGCGTGGCTGAGCCCAGCGCGAATATTGCTCAAGAGTTGGCTTTTCCGGCGGTCCGAGCCTTGTCGCGGCCGGAGTTGATTTGCCTGTTAGAAGAGGCTGGCTTTGTGATGGAGCAGTGGCTCAGCGAAGGCCGATTCTGGGTGACGCTCGCGAAGCGCCGCGTAACGGCTTGGTCACGCGGACTCGAGGCAGCAGATCAACTTCTGAATGCGGGCCTCGTCGCTGAGGCCTGCGATCTTCTGGCCTCCGTTCCACATTCGGACGGAGGGATCCTTGAAGCGAGTTGGTTTTTACGACTCCACGCGGGCTACGAGCAACAGGGTCAGACGGAGCGTGCGCTCGAGGCTCTCATGGAAGGCCATCGCCGCGCCCCGGAAGATGCGAGGCTCCTGTCGGCGCTGGCCGAGGTTTCGCGGCGCCTCGACATCTCAGAAGACGCGGAGCGCTTTGCACGCGCTAGCGTAGAACGTGACCCGGCGAGCGCCTCGGCGCACCGTACTTTGGCCTTTGCCATGCATGGCCAGGCGAGCGGCGGCGCGGGGCAGGTTGCGAGACTCTCGGCCGCAGTTAAGCTTGATCCAAGCAACGTCGAACTCGCGGCAGCCTTGGCTATTGCGGCCTCCGATAGGCAAATGTACGCAACAGGCATTCGCGCGTTGGAGCGGGTTCGTGAGTATCACACGGTGCTCTCGGGTGACTTTCACCTGACGCTGGGCTGGCTCTACTTGCTTACGGGGCAAGTCGACGACGCCCTTCTCGAGTGCAAGTTGGCGGGCGTCGTTGAGTCTCAGCATCCCGGCATTCAAGAGCTGATGTTCGCGTGCTGTGAAGCTCGCCCGAGCCCGGTGGGCCTCGCTTGAGCGCTGGCCCGTCGCGCTAGGCGTTCGTGAGAGGCCCGTCGCGCGAGGGCAAGCGTGCGGCCCCTCGCAGGCCTATAAAGTCAGCGCCATCAAGAGCGCTGTCGGTCGTTCGAAGCAAACAGTTGACCGAGAGCCAAAGGTTCGGAGGACGCGTCGAGCATGAGGGTTCTACCGGTAACGTGCTCGGAAGCTTCGGCAGCGAGATAGAGCAAGGCCGTTATGGCCTCTTCCGTTCGTGCCATGCGCAGGAGGGGAAAGAGCTCGCTGTAGCGGCTAACAAACGCCGGAAAGCGTTCGCCTGCGCCGACTGAACCGCGTAAGAGGGCATTGACTCGCACGCTAGCGTCCGCGAAATATTCAGCGAGATAGCGGGTTGTGAGAGCCAGATCGACGAGCTCCGCTCGCGTCGAAGCCACCGCATCAGTCGCCACGTTGACGATGGCTCCGCCGCCCGTGCGGGACATCTGCGTTCCGAAGACTTCACTGGGGAAGAAGGCCTGAGCGAGCCCTAGACTGAGTCCGAGCTGCCAAGCGTCGAGGCCGGGCTCGTTCGCGCGGCTCATGGGCTCCCTGGCCAAGGCTTGCGGACCGGGAGCATTCAGCGTGTTGACGAGAACGTCTACACGGCCGTGGCGACGAATCACCGTGGCCAACGCTTCTCGGCAGGATTGCCTGCGAGTCGAATCGAGGAAAATGGCCCCGCTCTGTTTGGGCGAGAGGCCGCGCGCTTCTCGTTCGAGTTCTTTGAGGTCTCGTCCCGCGAGCACCACGGTCGCGCCGGCGGCGATGAGCGACTCGGGCAGGCTTGCGTCATAGAGGCCATCATTGGCCACGAACACCACGGTTCGGTCGCGGAGACTGAAACTTTCGTTGAGGAAGGGCGCAAGTGCTGTATTCATGGTGTGTTTCCAGTTTGTGATACAAGAAGCGTGCCCAATCTTGGGCCGAGAGGCCCAATTCACACAGCTAGCTCCACAGGAGGAAAGTGCCTCAAAAATGCCTATAAATTGCGCTGAAGCAATCCTTCTAGGGTTCGGGGCGCCTGTGGCGTTCTCGTTCGCCCGCCTTGTGCAGGCGGAGCGTTGGGCAGCGTAGAGGCCCGCATGGAGGCCGAGTGCGTCAGTTCGCGCGTCAGTCTGTCAGCGTCGTGACGGCGCAGACGTAGCTTAGCCTTTAGCGGGATTGGTGGCTGAAGCGATACGCAGCGCAGCGAGGGCTAGCTGATCAGTGAAGCTCTGGAGCTGAAACTCGTCGACAGAAAACGAAGCGGAACGTTCGGACGCGAGGGGAGCGCTGTTCAAACCCGCGACGGGCCCTTGGACCTGTGGCAGCGAACGGGTATGGGCTGCATGGGCCGGGCCCCATTGCGATTCGATGCTCGGCGGGGTCTCTAGCGCCAACCTAGGAGCCTCAGTCGCCTCAAGCGCAGGGGCTCCGGCTTCGAGGAAGCGGCTAGCATTCCGGCTCACACTTCGCTCGTAGACGCGCTTATCACCGGTAAAATAGCCCCCTGCGTGGAGCTCCGAGACGAATCCTTTCACGTCTCCCCCGCGTGCGGATTCAAGCGCACCCGGATACTTGCGATCCAAAAGGCTCAGGTAGTCGAGGGCTCCCTCCTTGGCGCTCTCGTAGGCTCGAAAGCTGTCTCGAATGACGTGTTCGGTTTCTCCGTAGCCTTCGCGCGTCCGCTGCGTCACATGGAGTCCCGACGGCCCCACGCCCTTGATGCCGGCGAAGTTGAAGTTGTACATCGACTTGCCTTCCCCCGTCTCATGGCTCCATTGGGCCGTTAGGATGGCGAGCGTCTCTTCGGGCGGGGGCTGGCCGAAGCGTTCGGTCCACGCCTCCTGGAGCGACTGTCGGGCTTCGGAGGTAGAGAGCTGGGTGCGGCGCGCGGGAACGGCGGTCGGGGCATCTGAGGCCCGACGCAGGTCTTTCTGAAATTGCGCGTTCGCAACCGCACGCTCAGCGGGGAGCGTCGGCACGGGGCTGGTTGTCAGCGCAGAAACAGGCGAAACCGCCATTGTCCACGCTACAAGCAAGCGACGGGCCAACCCGCGAATAGTGACAAAGCGCCAAAAAGCGTGGGGGCGGAGCTCAACTCGACGGTTGATTGACGGGCCGCTCTTCCCCGTGTCGGTAGCTTGACGCGGTGGGTCGGCGTTGGGCGTCTGTTCCGAGACCGGATCCCGCGAAATGCTTTGCTTTCGGTCCTCGCACAACATTGGCCCGAGAGTTGCGTGTATCCGGCTCGATGTCATCTGGAATTTGGGCAGCAGCCTCGGGTGCGATTGGACAGGTCAACCGGCTTGATACGGCCGCGAACAACCTCGCCAACGTCGATACCAACGGGTTTATGGCTGATCGACTGCTATTTCGTCGCTCGCTGTCGAGCGCCATGGGCCCGGACCGGACCGACCCCAGTCTCGAATACTCCGTGAGCCGCACAGCTCAGCCCGACCTCCGACCCGGTCGCATCGTACCCACCGGGCGAGACCTCGACGTAGCCATTCCGGAGGACGGAAAGTTTTTCGCCGTTCAAACTGCAGCGGGCACGCGTTACACGCGCGCGGGTAGCCTTGTTGTTGGGTCGGATGGCACATTGACGGGGCCCGGCGGGACGCCCTACCTGGGTCAGAACTATCAGCCGATTGTGATTCCGCAGGGCACGAGTCGCGTGACGCTCAACGCCAATGGCGAGGTCGTCGCTGACGGCATTCCGAACGGGCAGCGGCTTCTCGTCGTCGAGTTCCAAAACCCCAATGCGCTCCGCAAGGAGAGCGGCATGACGCTCATGGCGCCTCCTGAGGCCGGCACCATCTTCCAGGTAGGGTCGCCCTACTTACAGGTGCAAGCTTTGGAGAAATCAGGGGATCGCGCGTTTGAACACATGAGCGCTGTTGTGAGTGCAAGTCGTGACTTCGAGGTATTGAGTCAGGTCATTCAGGCCTTTCGCGACGTTGAAGACAGCGCGGCTCGCGACATCAGCGGCGGATAACTAGCAATATCAACAATTTGGTGTGCTGCCTTTTCACGGACGCAAAGTTGCGTACTCCTCGCTAGAAGTGGCGCTACTTCGCATTCTTCTCGTGGAAGACGATGGCTTGGTTTCAAGAGCCTTGTCTCGCACTCTCAGTAGGTTCTCTCATGTGGTCGTCGCGGCGGGCGTAGATGCCGCGGCTGGTTGTCTAGAGAGCGACACCTGTTTCGACCTCATCTTATGCGACGTGTTCTTGGGGCCGCGCTCGGGTATCGATCTCTACCGCATCCTCGTCGAGAGGGACCCTGAATTAGCCTCGAGGCTCGCGTTCATGACCGGCCTAGGCGATCGACCCGACGAGCTTGCCGAATTCCGCCATGTGCCGTGTCTCGCGAAACCCATTGACCCTAGAGCCGCCCAACTATTGGCCGAGAGCGGCCGAGGAATGACATCCCCCTTACCTTCGTAGACAGGTGGGTATCAGTGGTGCATGCTCGCCCCAAAGTAGGGCGGGTGAGCACCACTCGAGCCTGGAAGGAAGGAAAGGAAGATCATGAGAAGTTGGTCTCGGCTAGCAAGCCTTGGTTTCGTTGGCGCTATGGCTTTGGGCTGCGGCGGCCCTAAGACCACCACGCGCATGGTGGACGATCCGAGCGGTCAGGCGACAGAGTATGGGGGGCCTAAGAACACCCAATACTCGGCGCAAGTTGATGTGTCGCAAACGCAGGCGCAAATTACGGTTTTTCAGCGTTCCGAGTGCGCGGTCATTCCCGTGACTGTCATGCAGAGGTACGAAGAGACGCTCTCTAACGGCAAAGTGGTGCAGCGCACCCCCGTCACAAAAAGACAGGTCGCGGGCGACCCCAAGGGCGTCGTGGGGTGTGACCAGACATACGCGCGAAATGTCGAGGTCTTTTTGGCCTCGGCTGATTCTCGACGGAGCTTGGGCCAAACCGATGCCAGGGGCGTAGTGAACGCCAACTTGGCCGCCGTCTTCCAGGTGGGAAGCTACGACAAACTGCCCGATCAGGTTCGCGTCGTGCTTCGACCCGTGCGTGCGCAAGAGGTAGTCGATGCGGGAGTCGTTTCGCTGGCGGAGTTGAAGCGTCGAGACGGACGAATCGTCGAACTCTTGCAAAAGATGGAAGGCATATTGGCCAAAGGTGAGACCGGAGCTTCGCCCCAAGAGGTCACCGATAGCTATCAAATCTACGAGCAACTTCAGGCGCTCGCGCCCGCCGATGCCCGGGTGCTCGGCGTGTCAGCTCGTTTTTGGGAGCTATTTTTCGGGCGCAAGAAGGAAGAGGCGCGCGTGAAGATGGAGCGAAACTTAGCTGCTCTTTCCGAAGCCAAAGATACGCTTAAGGTCATGGGAGACGCGGCGATTCCCATTTATGTCCAAGCAGCAGTCAATAGCGGCAATCTCGACCAAAGTTCCCTCGAATGGGCGAGCTTGCGGTTGATCCAGGCACTCCGCACCAGTCACGTTTGCGTTGGCTTCAACTTTGCCAATGTGCCGAACTACAACTGGCCCACGGACGCTCGGCTTGCGGCTCAGTACGTGCAGTACGGTTACGGCAATAACTACGCGGCACTTCTGCAGCGCTCGTGCTGATGGGAAGCTCGTCGTTAGGGGGGTGAAAGAGGCTCCGGGGCGGGGTTCATTGAATGATGAGCCCCGTCCGCGCATGTCGCTCGCCTCAATTTGAAGCGATACGGGCTTCGTGACGTGCGAGGTAGTCTAGGCTGCGCTTGGCGTGGTCACGAATCTCACGTAGAGCGGCGAAGAGTTCTTCGCCGCTCGCGCCATCTTGTGCGCTCCGAATCGTGGCATTTAGCGCGAGCAAGTCTGTAGCCTCGAGTTCTGCTTTGAGAGAACTGAGCGCATTTTCGAGCTGCTGGGACTGTTCGGGGTTGGACTTTCGCTTGGCGGAACTCACGACAGGGGTTCTCCTCGTGGGGTCGATAGGGGACTAGCTAGCCAGCGCGAGCTGGTTCGGATTGAGGACAAACAAGAGCTCGTTTTCGCGTTGGCATACGTGGCGAATTAGGGTGCGCGCCTTCTTCGACATCGTCGCGGGAGGGCGCTCTAAGGCGTGCGCGGACAATTCCAGTACGTCGCCGATTTCGTCGACCATGAGCGCGATGGGCCCCTCGTTGGTCGCGACGATCACGCTCATGGCGCCCGACGCATGGACGTCGGTCGGGAGCTCGAGTCCGGGCCTCGGATCAAAAACGCACAGGAGCTCGCCGCGAACCTCGGTAATGCCGAGCAAACTAGAGGGCGCTTCAGGAACCTTGGTAATACTAGGCGCCGGACGAACCTCGACCACCGAGTTAACGTCCAAGGCAAAAAGCTGTTCGCTCAAGCGAAAGCTGAGCACGCGACTGGCTGTCATCAGAGGCTCTCCTGTTCGTTTGAAAGGGCCGAAGGCAGCATCGAAAGGCGCATCATGCCCCCCTTGGTCGCCACGCCCTGAATATCCAAGATGAGCGCACGGGTTCCATCGTCCTTCAAGCTGGCGCCCAGGTAGAGCCCCACTTTGCGCAGCGCTGTGTGAAGGGGGGTGACTCCGAGATGTTCGAAGCCGAGCACCTCATCAACGACCAGACCGAAAGGTTGCTCGCCGAGGCTGACTCGTACGATCTGCATCGCGCCCGAGTTTTGGGATGAGCTAGGCTCATGGATTACGTCACTCAGATGAATAAGCGGCAAGAGTCGGTCGGGTTGCCGAAAGACTTTGGCACCAAACGCGAGCTCGACCTGGCTCTCCGCTTCGTCAGCGCTCAGCCGATGTACGCTTTGGACGGCATCTTCAACGATGCCGAAGACGTGCGCGCCGCTGCGGACGAAAAGGACTCGCTCCGTGACGGACGCGGGGCCACGAACTCGCTGGGGTGCAGCCTGAGCGGGCTCGTGGCGCTGGCCTGAGCGGGCCTCGGCTACGACGAGCGTGAGGCGTTGGACCCAGGGATTGAGCCGCGCGTCATCAAGCCTTTCAGCGGCAAGCGCGATCTCTTGCTCACATTGGCTTAGGTCGCGGAGCATCTGGCTTTCGGGCAAGGGGGCTTCCTTTCGTGGAGAGGTACCCGCGGCGGGTGCGCTCGGTTGTCCGGCTACGCGCTGCTGGGTGGGGGCGTGGATAGGCGCTGCGGCCTGGGCAGCCGTCGCTGAGTGGACGAGCACCACCGGTGACCGCTCGCTCATCAAGCTAGGATCAGTGGGTTGCCACTCGGGTTCTGCGGAAGGAGAGCAGGGCATGCCGCTCGCGAGTCCTTGTGCAAGTTCTGTAGATCTACCCATGCTCTGCCTCGAAAACTACTCATTCCCAATACGGGTCCCAAACCGAGAAGGTTAAGGCCCGAATAGTCGCTTCCGAGGCATTTTGAGGCCGCCTTTCGCTTCCGCTGGGGGCAAAGTGGGTCGCCCCCATGTAGGAGCACGCTCCCCTTCTCACCACAAAAGTTGGCACTTTGAGACGGGGCCTTCGAAGATTCGGAAATGGCCGCTCGTGCGGTCTCAGCACGTCGGGAGTCAGCATGTCAGGGATGCGAGAACAGCGAATCAATAGCGGGCGCCCCGTGCGCTACTCGGTCAGGGGTGCATGTCAGGTTGTGTTAGAGCGTGACTTTAGCCTGGTGGCGGACCGCGTTTTGAATCTATCGACGTGGGGTATGTTGGTGGGCCCCGCGGATCCGGTGCTCACCGGAGAACGTGTTTTGGTTTCGTTCGAGCTCCCTTCGGATCTAGGCTGGTTCGACGCCTGTGCGCGGGTCACGAGAGTGATTCATGGCCGGCGCGCTCGCGAAACGACGCGACAGCTAGGGCTCGAATTCGAAGACCTCCGCCCCTATGACCGCTATCGCCTTAGGCAAGCCTGCATGAGCACGCCGCCTGCGCCGCGCCTGGCTCGGCCGGGCCGGCGGGACGAGAGCTTTCCGCTCAGCGCCCTGCTCGGTGCTGCGTGAACGCCCGGGTAGGCCTAGGAGGGGCGGACCACGTTTTGGGGCGCCCCGCCCAGAAAAGCCGCGACGTTGTCGTAGGTTACTTGCAGTAGGCGAGTTCGAGCAGCACTCGACGTCCAGGCTAGATGGGGCGTGACGATGGCGCCGGGTGCTCGAAGGAGCGGGTGTTCCGCCTTAGGTGGCTCCGATTCAAGCACGTCCACCGCGGCGCCGCCGAGGTGGCCCTGCTCCAAAGCCTGAGCGACGGCTGAGGGGTCGATGAGGGCACCGCGCGCGACGTTGACCAAGAGCGCGCCGCGTTTCATGGAGCGGAGGGCGGCAGCATCGATATAGTGGCGGGTTGCCTCGGTGAGGGGCAGATGAAGAGAAATGACGTCCGCTTGTTCCAGCAGATCCTGTTTAGAGACGAAGCGCGCGTCCTGAGCTTGAGGCGTCCGAGTGTGAACTAAGACCCTCATGCCCAGAGCTTCTCCGATTGTTGCCACGCGAGCGCCGATCGCTCCGAAACCCGCCACGCCTAGCGTGAGTCCATCGAGCTCGAGAAGCGGCCTTTTCCAGTAAGAAAACGCCGTTGATCGTAGCCACCCCCCCGTTCGCACATGCTCGGCGTGTTCACCCACATGATTGGTAAGTTCTAATAAGAGCGCGATCGCGTGCTGGGCAGTACTCGCCGTGCTGTAACGAGGTACATTGCACACCGCAATGCCGCGACCCTCGGCGGCGGCGAGGTTGACCACGTCGGTGCCCGTGGCCAGAACGCACACCAGCTTCAGGTTCGGAAGAAGAGCAAACTCCGTGGGGCCTAGTTTGACTTTATTTGTGATTAGTATGGTAGCGTCCTTAGCTCGCGCCATAAGCTCTTCGGGCGTTGTCGACTCGAAGGAGCTCACGACACCGAAGCTCTGGAACGCTGCGGTGTCGATGTCGCGCCCGCGTGCTGCGCTCGAGCCAAGGGCGGGGTCGGTGTCGAGGAAGACGAGCTTTAGAGGGTGTCCCACAAGAAGCGTTCTGCCTCAAATGTGTGGTCTGCCAAAGCCTTCAGATCTTCGTCAGCATTTGCGTCGATTTCTGCGCTCTTGGTGCGAATGACGCGACTCGTTCGGTCGGCAAAGATGCGGGCAATCTGGAGCTCTTTTTCGGCACTTGCCTCGCCCTTCTTTTGAATCGAGGCCGTCACTCGGCTGAGGACGCAGCCCAAAACATAGAGGTGGATCATGATGTCTGCGACGCGCGCCGTCGCGAGTTGCTTTTCGATGATCTTCTTGCCGTGCCGCCGAAGGAGCTTGTCTGCCGCAGAGGCGAGCTCGCGTGTGCCCCACTCAAACACGTCTTGCTCGGCCTTGAGCTCGGGGGATAGCTTCGAAAACGAACGAGACCCCTGGCGGATGCCCGTGGCTAGCTGTGCGCGATGCAGCGCGTACTCACGCACGAGACCGAAACCTTTCACAGGATCGCTAAAGGCGCCCTTGAGACCTGAAGCGAGTTCTTTTAGGTTTTCACCCACGTCTTCCAAAGCGTTGAGGGCGATGAAGAGTCGCAAAATATCGTTTGTCCCTTCGAAGATGCGGTTGATGCGGGTATCGCGCATTACCTGCTCGTAGGGGAATTCGCGCATGAAGCCGTTTCCGCCGGCGATTTGCAAAGCGTCATCTGCTGCCTGCCAGAGCGCCTCCGAAGCGAAGACCTTGCTGATAGCGGCTTCAATCGCGTAGTCCGGTTCGCCTGCGTCAACGCGCCCTGCCACCATGGCCACAACGGCTTCTGCGGCGTAACAGTTGACGACCATGTCGCCCAACTTCTTTTTGACGAGGCCGAACTCGGAAATCTTCTTGTCGAATTGGACTCGACCATTCGCTTGCTGGGTCGAAAGCTGAATCAGACGCTTCATGCCACCCACGGCGCCGCCGCCGAGCCCTGTGCGCCCGCTGTTGAGAATGCCCATCGCCACCTTGAAGCCCTTGCCCTCCTCGCCCAGGAGATTCTTGGCGGGCACCCGAACGTTGTCGAGGGTCACCGTGGTGGTCGAGCTCGCGCGAAGGCCCATCTTGTCCTCGTGGGGTCCGATGGAAACGCCGAGCATGTCCTTGGTCACGATGAAAGCGCTCAAACTGCGGCGCTCTTCGGGCTGGCTGGTTTTGGCAAAGACCGTAAAAAACTCCGCGATGCCGCCATTGGTGATCCATAACTTTTCACCATTGAGCACCCAATCGTCACCGTCCCGCTCGGCGCGGGTCTTGATGCTGGCCGCATCTGAGCCGCTACCTGGCTCGGTCAAGCAGAAGGCCGCGATCATCTCCCCGCTCGCGAGCTTCGGCATGTAGCGCTCTTTTTGCTCGTCGTTTCCGTAGAGCAAGAGGCCGCGCATGCCGATCGAGCTGTGAGCGCCAACCGTTACCGCGGTGGAGGCGTCGTAACGAGAGATTTCCTGAAGGGTCCTGGAGTAGGCGGAGCTCTTGAAGCCGAGGCCTCCATGTTCTTCCGGAATGACCAAGCTAAATAGGCCGAATTCTTTCAGCTCTGTGATGAACTCAGGAGGAAACTCTCCCTTGCGATCCCATTCGGGAAAATCGACTGCGTGGGATTCTAAGAGTTGCTTCACGGAGCCGATCACCGTTTCCAGCGTCTCTCGCTCCGATGCTGCAATTTCCGGGAAAGGAATGAGCTTTTCTTCGCGAACTTCGCCCATACATAAGGCGCGCATGAAACCTAACCCCTTGTCCATTGCTTTTTATCCTCCACTTGGTGGAGCCCGCGCTATGCTCGACTGGGCCTAGGCGAACTCACGTAATTGATCCCATGGTAGCGAACGAGCCCTCTATTCCCAAGTACCGGCTGCCAATGTCTATTCCGGACGGAGCTACTCCTGGCGGCGAGGGCGAACGTTATCCGACGCTCTTTCGCGGCTGGTATCCTGTTTGCTGGGCCGCTGAGTTGCATCGCGACCAGCTCCTGAACTGCGTCGTGTATGGCCGCGAGTTTGTGGTGTATCGCTTACCCGACTCGCGCGTGGCAGCGCTCATCGATCGCTGCCCGCATCGGAACGTTCCACTCTCCGGCGGAAAAATTTTCTCTGACGGAACTGTGGAGTGCCCTTACCACGGGTGGCGTTTTTCAGCGGACGGCGCTTGCCAAGCTGTTCCCGGTCTAGCCACGGTACCAACTGGGATTTCAGCTATTTCAGTGGCGACCCTCGAGGCGGGTGGGCTGGTGTGGGTTTGGGCAGATCCGAGCTCACCACCCGGGTCTGCCCCGATGATTCCTAGGACTGCGAGTGATCCCGCCTACACGTCGGTGCGGCGCGAGGTTGAGGCCCCGGCGTCTCTCTACCGGGCGGCAGAGAATGCGCTCGACGTCCCTCATACCAGCATTTTACATCGAGGGCTCTTCCGCGCGGGAGCTCGGCAAAAGGTTCAGGTCACCGTGCGTCGAAGCCAAAATTCGGTCGAGGCTGAGTATGCGGGTGAACGGCCCCCCCAGGGCCTCCTGTCGTGGATCCTCGGGGCAGGCCTTCCGAAAGATGAGCGAAATATGAGTGTCGAGCATTGGGATCGCTTCCTGTTGCCGGCCACCATCGAAGTTGAATACAAGCTTGGCGCGGCGGCCCATTTTTTGATTACGGCATTTGCTCGCCCCATCAGTCTTGACGCGACGAAGCTCTACGTCATCGCGAGTTTTAGGACCTCGCTTCCCGGTTGGCTGGTTCGCTTGGTGCTCGAGCCGATTGCCGGTTTCGTCTTCCGTCAGGACAGCTTCATCCTAGCTGCGCAGAGTGGCTCGTTCCGGCGGCAGGGCGCGCCCCGCTATCATTCGACCGTACTCGACTCGGTCGGTCAGGAGATTTGGCGGCTGCTCAAGGCCACGAGCGACGCCGAAAAAAGCGAGGAGCCTCAAAGCGTTGGCTCGGGTCAACCTGGCTGGATCAGCGAAAAGCGATTTGAGCTCCTGGCCTAGGAGAACGGACGGTCGGTCTACCTATCTCGGCCCGTCTTGCTATAGGGCTGCCATGGATGAGGTCCGTGAAGCAGACTCGCTCTCGAGAGAATCGCCCCAAGTGCGCCTCACCATCATGGCCCTCTCTGGCGCCGTTTTTCTTTTGGTAGCGCTGAGCGTCTATTTCTTGCCCGGGGGACACACCGCTGAGCGCCCCAGCTCATTGGCCTCGCTCAATGCTTTTCTAAACGCGTGCGCCTCGGTCTTCCTGACGCTCGGCTTCATTTTCGTGCGCCGAAAGAACATCATCTGGCACCGCCGCGCGATGCTCGCGGCATTCGGGGTTTCGAGCCTATTTCTCCTGACCTACCTGCTACATCACTCCCGGGTTGGAGCGGTGCCGTTCCTTGGCCAGGGCTGGGTGCGTACGGCGTACTTTGCGCTCCTCATTCCCCATATCATCCTGGCAGCCGCGGTGGTGCCGCTCGCCCTCCTGACCATCTATCGAGGTTGGACGGCGCGGATTGAACTCCATCGCAAAATAGCCAAGGTGACCTTACCCATTTGGCTCTTCGTCTCGCTAAGTGGAGTTATTGTGTACTTCATGCTCTATCATTTGTGAGGTAAAAGTGAGGAGCGACGCCAGGAAGACTCCAGCAAAAAGCGTAGTCTTCTGCGGTAAAGCCAGGGGCACTAGCGCGATGAAGGGGGGCAGAGGGTGAGGGCCGTGGTGCAACGCGTGAGGCGCGCATCGGTGTCGGTGGCTGGCGAGTGCATCGGAGCTATTGAACAGGGCCTGTGCGTCTTGGTTGGCGTTGAGGTTGGGGATAGCGAAGCGGAAGCGCTCGAAATGGCCGAAAAAATCGTGGGGCTCCGCATCTTTGAAGATGACGACGGGAAGATGAACCGCAGTCTGATCGACGTGCAGGGGGAGCTTCTGTTGATAAGCCAGTTCACCTTGCTGGGAGACGCCCGCAAGGGGCGCCGACCCGGGTTCTCGAACGCCATGCCCAAAGGGCCAGCGGAAGAGCTGTTTGAACGCTGCCGAAGCGCCTGCAGGACGTTTGTCCAGAAGGTTGAACGCGGACGATTCGGGGCGGATATGTTGGTCGAAATCGCCAATGATGGACCGGTAACGATCCTACTCGACACGAGGCGGCTTTTTTGACGTGAGCCCGTCCAGTTCCTCGATTTGTGCCGGGGTCGCGCTCTTTGGCGTCGCGTTTTCGGGAACGGTTTCGGCATGGGCTGTGGAGCCGCCCCCGCCGCGCACTGAGGTGGTCGTCCGGGGCGGGGAGGTGGAGGGTCGGGACCCAACCGCTGCCACCACGGTGCTTGAGGGCGCGCCTCTCCGTGAACCGAGTCCTACCGCAGGAGAGGTCGTGGAGCGCGCGCCTGGCGTTCAAGTGACCCGGACGGGTACCGTAGCGGGCCTCTCCACGCTGAGCATACGGGGCAGTGATGCCAGCCAGGTTGCGGTCTATTTCGCAGGCATTCGTTTGGTAGACGAGCTGACGGGCGTTAGCGACCTCTCCCGCGTTCCGGTTTGGTCCGTGGAGCGGGTCGAGGTTGTGCGCGGTACGACCCCCCTCGACGCGCCGGGGAGAGCCCTCGCGGGCGCTGTTTTTTTTGAACCTCGTGTCACCGAGCGGCCGGCAGCTTTGGCTGGCCTCAGTCTTGGAAGCTATGGCGCTCGCAGCGCCTATGGGCTCGTCAGCTTTGCCTCACCGCCAGCCGCTCAAGACGTTCGAGACCAAGAGGGCCATCCGCTCCGTGTTCACACCAGCCTCTCCTTCCGCTGGGACGAAGGTGCTGGCAATTTTAGCTATTGGGACGACGGCGAAACCGCCTTCGATTCTAAAGACGATACGCGCCGCGTACGGCAGAACTCCGACTATCAGGGCTACGACGTGCTGGGGCTGTCGCGAGTTACTGGTGGCAGCTCGGCGCGGCCGTTCAAGGTAGACCTGTTGCTGGGCAGTCTGCGACGAACCCAGGGCGTGAGCAGTCTTTCGGCCACGCCGGCCCTTCATGCAAGACTCACTTCGACTCGTGAACTCGCCGGGTTGGTGTTCGATCAACGCCTCTCCAGGCAGCTTGAATTTAAGGCCAAAGCTAGCTTCAGCCGTCAACTCGATAACTTTCTCGATCCCAAGGGAGAGCTCGGATTTGGCGTACCCGAACTCGGCGTCAGCTCAATTCGCAGTACGGCCTCGGTGAATCTCAAACATCGAGCGGCGTCGTGGCTGGGCATGGGTCTCTCCTTTCACGGCGAACTTGCGCGGCTAGTGCGCTATTCTGAGCTTCCCGGGAGCGGACAGGGTGACGAAGGGATCCTATCCGCACGCGCTGATGCTGAGTGGAGTCAACAGCGCTTTACCAGCTTGGCCTTCGTCGAGGGGCTCTGTGTGCGCGCCAGCGGCGCCGTCGAAAGTGCCGAGATCCAAACCGAGACTTGCGCGCCTGAAGCGCGCCTCGGGGTAAGTTATGAGCTCGCGAGTGGAATCTACCTCAAGGCCAACCTCGGCTACGGTGTTCGGGCACCTACACTAGGTGAGAGGTTTGGTATCAGCGCAACGACGCGCGGCAGGCCGGGCCTTGATTTTGAGAAGGGCCCGGCTGGAGACATCGGTGTGACGATGCGCCGCAGTGGTCGGGTTGGCAGCATCGCACTCGAGCTTTTTGCGTTTGGTCGAACCGCCCAAGACTTGATCATCTTCGAGCGGTCCAGCCTGGGCTATGTGCGCCCCAACAATATCGGCTCAGGCCGTTTCCTGGGGCTCGAGGGGTCCTTGCGCGGCAGTGTTCGCTACGTAAACATTGAGCTAGCCCTCACAGCCCAAGACCCCCGCAATACCTCGCCCGAGCGAGTGACGGCCAACACACTTTTGCCATTTCGCTCACAACTCATGAGCCGCGGAGAACTCGAGCTATTTTTGGAGCGAAAGACTGCCTGGGTCGCTCGCGTGAGCTCTTTTTTGGCCTTCAACTATCGCGTCGGGCGTGTGCTCGATCCCGCCGGACTCTTGGTACTACCCGAGCAGATGACGCTCGATGTCGGGGCGCGCTACGAGTTTCTTGGGGGGCGACTCAGAGCCCAGGCTCAGGTGCAGAACCTGCTTGACGCCCCCCGCTACGATCTCCTCGGTTACCCCCTACCGGGGCGCACCGTAGAATTGGGCCTCGAGTTTCGCTTGTGAATCAGCCGAGACTTACGCCAACTCGCCCTTCGCTGCCTTATCGGCCCACTTGTTAATCTCACGCTCGATCACCTCGACGGCTTTGCCTTGGAAGGGGCGCAGAAGGAAAGGAACATCCAAATCAATGTCGATTGAATTGGGGCGCACCTCAATCTTGCCGTCTATGCTCATGCCCTTCGCTGCGAAAGACACGTTGGCCTTGTCCTCGCTCGCCCACGTGGCCTGGGGCGTGAAGTCCGAGAAGCGTTGCGAGTAGTTCTCGAAGGCCGCGCGGACGACCTTTCGTGCCGTTTCGAGGCCGAGAGTGTGGGGAACGGAGTGCTTCATCGACGAAGGGTCTAAGGGAATCTCCCTTGACAGGCAACCTTCGCCGGCTGATAGCTGGCGCCGTGATAGGCGTCGATTTTGGAGGAACAGGGATCAAGGCAGGTTTTGTGCAGGGTGGGCGCATCCTTCGTTCCGCCGAAGAACCCACACCGCAAACGGGTCGGGCTGACGATGTCCTGGACGCCATTGTGCGTGCCGTGAAGGCGCTCGATCCCTCGCCACGCAGCGTCGGGGTAGCGATTCCAGGTGAAGTGGACTCCGATGGTCGGTGCTGGGGACTCCCGAACGTCGCAGGTTTTAAAGGCGTCAACTTGGGCGTTGGCCTGAGCGAACGGCTCGGCTGCCCGGTGGCCGTCGAAAATGATGCGACGACCGCCGCACTGGGTGAATATCTTTGCGGTCACGGCACTCGCTTTCCTTCGTTCCTGATGGTGACCCTGGGAACTGGCGTGGGCGGCGGACTCGTGCTCGGAGGGCAACTCTATCCCGGGGCCAACGGTTTTGCCGGCGAAATCGGCCACATTAACGTGGATCGCACCGAAAATGCCCCGTTGTGCGGCTGTGGTAAACGCGGCTGCCTCGAGACGTACACCGGCACCGCTGCGTTGAAGCGGATGTTCAAGACCTTCGGCGGGAACGAGGTCGCTGAGATCAAAGACATCGCCGAGGCGGCTCGCCACGGCGTTACCGCCGCTCTCGACACTTTCTCGGCCATGGGCGAGTGGCTCGGACGCGGGCTGGCCACGATTCAGAACACGCTCGACTTGAACGCACTCATTTTTACGGGCGGCATCGCTCGCTCGTTTGATCTCATCGAACCCTCGTTACGCATCGCCCTGCGCGAGGGTTGCGCCGCTGAGCCGCTAGCGGAGGTCCCGCTGGTGGTCAGCGAACTCGGGGCTCACGCTGGGGTGATCGGCGCCGCTCATCTTCCTCAACTCGGGGCTTAGGCACTACGCCTTGTGTCAGGCGACGACGGGTCGCACGCGGATGAAACCCGCGCCAGCTTTGACGCAGGCTTGGCATGCCAGGCGGCTGTCTGGCGGTCCGTCAAGGAGGTCTAGAAGCTCGGCCTCAGCTTCGCCCGGAGGCTCCAGAAGCTCGGCGCCCTCAAGGACGCGAATGTGGCATGTGCCGCAGCTCGCTGAGCGGCACGAAAAGGGAATGGGCGCCAAGATTTGGTCGCAAATGTCGACCAGAGCGCCGCCCTCGGGGGCTTCAGCGAGCTTGTCGCGGGCGATTCCTGCTCCTTCGAACTCAATGGTCGGCATGGCGGGAGGTGTCTAGCCGAGCCGGGCGCGTTTGAGAAGCGTCCCAAACTTCGGCCCGGCTAGAGGAGGCTCGAGGTCAGGGGCTCTTGGGGGCCGCGTCGAGCTGATGGAACACTAGTGAGTCCTTCGTGAAGAGGGGAATCAAGAGGCGATTCCTTTTTGAATCGTAACCGATGTCTGCAGGGGCCTCTACGCCGCTCACGAGTTCGACGAACTCGGATCCCGGTTTACCAGCTAAGACAAGCGAGCCTTCCCAGGACGAGATGAGGATCCTTCCCTCTTTGGTGGCGATGATTCCGTCGTTCTTGCCCTTGGCCAGCTTCTGGGCGCTTTCCTTCTTACCCTTGTCGCTCACCCAATAAAGTTCACCGCTGCCATGAGTCACCACCCAGGCGCCGCCGGCGTCGGACAGGATGCCGTTCGGGTTGCCGAGCTCCTTGCCCTTGAGCAAGGCCTTGGCCTTACCATTAGTGATTTTGTAGATGGCGTCAGTTCCAGAGGGGCTGAAGTCCGGCTTTAGGCCAGAGTCGGTGACGTACAAGCTGCCGTCGGTGCCGACCGAGACATCGTTGACGAAGGTCGCCCCGGGTAGCACGATGTCTGGTTTGGGCTCGCCCGTCTTGGCGTCGAAGGCGCGCACGCGATCAATATCGGCCACGTAGAGCAGGCCGCCTGCGAGCGCCATGCCCTTCGGCGCGTCGAGCTTCACCTCTTTCTTCTCGCCGTCGATGAACTTTAGCTCACACACACCATCCGGCGTCACCTTGGAAATAAAGCCGTTGTCGTCTTTGCCCGTGGGCGAGCCGTTGATATTGGATACGAAGTACAGATCCTGGTCGGCGTCGTAAAGGACGCTCTCCGGCGTCTTCAGCCCCAAATCGCTCAAAATTCTTACGCCAAGATCCTCAGCCTTGAGCGGCTCGGGTGCTTCAACTGCAGGCGGAGGTACATGTTCGGCAGGTGGTGCGGGCGGCGGTGGTGGAGGAGTCGGGGCGGCTTCGGCGGCGGGCTTTGCCGAACTACAAGCGAGGATGGAGAGGATGGCGGACAGCACGAACGAGTCGTGGAGGAAGCGGAGTCTCATCGTGGGCGAGAGGCTAACTCCGAGCCGCGCCCTCTGTCACGCCGACACGGCAAAGCGTGACAGCTAGGTTTCAAGCGCTTGTCATTCACGATGTATTATCGACTTTTTGGCCGAATCTTGAGTTTTGTTGAACCAGGTTTTGTGGGGGGAGCCCGCTCTGGGTGCCGAGTCCTGCTTTCGAAGAACAGAGGCTCGTGCCATTCTCCGACCCGTGAACACCCCCATTGTGAGCGCACCCTCCGAACCTTTGGCTCTAACCAAAAGTGCCATGGCGCAGTCGTTCTGGCATCACATTCAACACACACAGGGTAAGCACCCGCGGGCCGCGACGCTGCTCGATCAGTTCGTAGCAACGGCGCTCTCGGCCCGGGACCGGATGTACGATAGTTGGACCCGAACTTGGGACGAGCGCAGGCTCCAACCGAACAAGCCGAAGTTCGTCTACTACTTGTCGCTCGAGTTCTTGATGGGACGGCTCCTTTCCGATGGCCTGATGGCCCTTGGTATTTACGATGAAACAGAGGCGGCCCTGGCCGAAGCCGGGCTCAGTCTGGAACAAATTTTGGAGCAAGAGCGTGACCCCGGGCTGGGCAACGGTGGCCTCGGTCGGCTCGCGGCTTGTTTCGTCGATAGCTTGGCTACGCTCGGCATTCCGGCCGTTGGCTATGGCCTCCGTTATGACTACGGAATTTTCAGGCAGGACATCGTGGAAGGCCGCCAGCAAGAGGCGCCTGACATGTGGCTGCAGTATGGCAGTCCCTGGGAGATCGCCCGCCCGGAGCGAACCTATCCGGTGCGGTTCGGTGGGCGAGTCATCCAATACACAGGCCAAAACGGTCGCACCATTCATGAGTGGGTGGATTGTGAGAGCGTCTTCGCTGTAGCGCACGACATCCCGGTGCCTGGCTACCAGAATGGAGTCGTCAACACGCTGCGTCTGTGGAGTGCGCGGGCGGCTCGCGATTTCGACATCGCTTACTTCAACGCGGGCGATTACGCGCGTGCCGTCGAACGCCGCAGTCACGACGAGAATATTACGCGGGTGCTCTACCCGAACGACAATCATGCTCTCGGCAAGGAGCTGCGACTCAAGCAAGAGTACTTCCTGGTCTCGGCGACGCTTCAGGATTGCATTCAGCGGCACCTAACCATGCACCCCGACTTGCATAATTTGGGGGACGGCGCGGCTTTCCAGCTTAATGACACCCACCCCGCGCTGGCCGTCGCCGAGTTGATGCGGATCCTGGTTGATGAGCAGGGCTTCTTATGGGCTCACGCTTGGGACATCGTGCGAAGCTGCGTCAATTATACCAACCATACGCTCTTGCCAGAGGCGCTCGAGAAGTGGCCGGTGTGGCTCATGGAGAGGGTCCTGCCTCGCCATCTTCAGATTATCTACGAGCTGAATGCTCAGTTTATGACCACCCTTGGCTCGCGCTTTCCTGGGGACGAGGATCGCAAGCGACGCATGAGCCTGATCGATGAGACGGGTGAGCGTTACGTTAGGATGGCTAACCTAGCTGTGCTCGGGAGCACGAAGGTCAACGGCGTCTCAGCGTTGCATTCTCAGCTCCTGAAAGAGAATCTCTTCCGTGACTTCGAGGAGTTTGCGCCGGGCAAACTCACCAATATGACGAATGGCGTGACGCCGCGGCGTTGGATGCTCAAGTGCAACCCCGGGCAGACCGTGCTTTTGAACAAGGTGGTCGGCAAAGGCTGGGAGAAGGATTGCGATCGACTGGTCGGCCTAGAAGCCGTCGCCGACGACCCGGGATTTCAGGCAGAATGGCGCGCCGTGAAGCGCGCGAACAAGGAGCGCCTGGCAGAACGGCTGTGGCGCGAAGCCGGCATCGAACTAGACCCGACCTTCGTCGTCGATAGCCAAGTGAAGCGCATTCACGAATACAAGCGGCAGCTACTCAACCTGCTTCATGCGGTCAATCTATACCAAACGTATAAGAGTGATCCAAAAGCCTTGGCCGATGCGGTTCCTCGTGCGTTCGTGTTCGCCGGAAAAGCGGCTCCAGGTTACGAGGCGGCGAAGAATATTATTTGGCTCATCAACTGCGTAGGCAACGTCGTCAACCGCGACCCCGACGTGCGCTCCAAACTGCGCGTGATATTTGTACCCAACTACAGCGTGACTTGGGCGGAGACCATCATGCCGGCGACGGAGGTGTCAGAGCAGATTTCAACGGCCGGCCTCGAGGCTTCCGGCACTGGAAACATGAAATTCGGCATGAATGGCGCTTTGACGATCGGCACCTTGGATGGGGCTAACGTCGAAATGCGCGACTGCGTTGGGGCGGAGAACATCTTCATCTTTGGTCTCGAGACCCACGAGGTCGAGCTGGCCAAACGTAACGGCTATAGCGCGCGCCAAATCTACAACGCCGATCGTACCATTCGGAGTATCATCGACAGCATCGCCCACGGCACGTTCAATCCAGAGGATCCAAACCGCTTTGCCGGCATGATGGACGCCCTCTTGAACAATGACACCTATTTGCTTTTGGCCGACTATCGAAGCTACGCGGCCTGTCAGCGGGTTGTGAGCGAGGCTTATCGCGACGTGCCCGGCTGGACGCGAAAATCGATCCTGAATGTGGCGCGCATGGGCTTTTTCTCGAGCGACCGCACCATCGCTAGCTACGCGAGCGAGATCTGGCACGTGAAAGGGCAGTAGAGCGATTGGGTTCACTTGAGGCCCGCGCCTCCCGGGTTACTGGCTCTCTCGCGGAGCAAAGCCCTGGAGGCGCTCGGCCGAGAGCCCCGAGAGCTAGGCCGAGTGCCCCGAGGGCTAGGGAACTCAGCTCAAATAAGCCCCGCCCCTCGGCATTTTGGCACAGGCCAGCCGGGGCGCGTGGAGGCATCGACAGTCGCTTCTGGCTGTGCCAATAGAGGCGGCCCATGAGCCGTATTGCAGCGAAATTTGGAGGAACGAGTCTCGCCAGCGCGGAGCAAATCCGCAAGGTGGCCGCTATCGTCGACCAGGATGCGAGGCGACAGGTGGTCGTCGTTTCCGCTCCAGGCAAGCGGGTCAAGACGGAGCCTAAGGTTACGGATCTGCTCTACTTGTGCGCAGAGATGGCCACCATGGGCGCTGACTATTCCGGACCCTTTGATATCGTTGCTAGTCGCTTTCTGGAGATCGAGCAGCAGTTGGGTGTGACGTCGGGCGTTCGTGAAGCGCTTGAAGTCTTCCGGCAGGAACTCGGTCAAGGTGTAACGACCGACTATGTCGCGTCGCGCGGCGAGTATTGGAATGCGCTTATCATCGCCAAGTTCCTTAACGCGCTTCTCATCGATCCGATGGATTGCATTTCGATCGCCAGCAACGGTTTGGTCGAGCCGAAAACGTATGAAGCGTTGGGGCGACTGTTAGTCCCCGGACATCACTATGTCCTGCCGGGCTTCTACGGTCGGGGCCCTGATGGCAAGGTGAAGACGTTCTCGCGGGGTGGTTCAGATATCTCGGGAGCGATCGCCGCGCGCGCTATTTCCGCTGCGGTCTACGAGAACTGGACGGATGTCTCCGGATTTTTGATGGCCGATCCGCGTGTCGTCGATAGTCCGCGACCTATGGTTGAAGTCACATATCGTGAACTCCGTGAGCTCTCTTATATGGGCGCGTCGGTGTTGCACGATGAAGCGACGCTCCCGGTGCGTGAGGTCGGTATCCCGATTCAGATCAAGAACACCAACGAGCCGAGCCATCCTGGCACCCGGATCGTGAGCAAGCTGAGTCCGGAAGAGGACAAGACGACGGCAATCGCCGGTATCGCTGGTCGCGACAATTTCTCGATGATTTGCATTGAGAAGAGCCTGATGAACAAAGAGGTCGGGTTCACCTATCGCGCGCTCGGTATCCTGGAGCGTCGCGGCATCAGTATCGAGCATCTGCCTTCAAGCATAGACGGCCTCAATATTGTCTGTGAATCCAAGGCACTTGAAGGCCAGACCGACGAAGTTGTGAAAGAGCTACAAGGGCTCTTGAGCCCCGATAAAATCACGGTTGTGCCGGCGCTAGCACTGATCGCGGTTGTTGGCGAAGGCATGTCGCAGACGATCGGCGTTTCGGCACGCGTGTTTGGGGCGCTCGCGCGGGCTAACGTTAACGTGCGCGTGATCAACCAGGGCGCGAGCGAGGTCAACATCATCATCGGTGTGGTGCCGAGTGACTTCAAAACGGCTATTACGGTGCTCTACGCAGAGTTCGTGAGTAGTTAGAGCGAGCCTTGCGAAAGCTCTTTAGGGAGCGAGGCGCTCCCTAACTCTAGGGGGCTTCCCGATGCGCCGGCTGAGCCCTTGAGGGGCACCTTGCGACCGAGTGGGCTCACGGGTCGCGCAGCGGCGCGCGGCGCAGGCGGATGAGGACTGCGCTCAGGAATAGAGCGGTCATCAACGAGAGGGCGAGGCATGGCAAGGCTGGACTGTGGGCCGAGCCAAAGCCTAGGGCCCCCAGCAAGTCCGAGCTCTCGAGATGGGCGAGGCCACAACGAAAGCGGCCGCCATCTATGAAGTAGGGCACGCTGGGGGCAGTACCCGGGCCGAGCGTGATGTTCCATGCCGGAGAATCTTGGGTGGCGAGGCGCTCCGGGCGCATCACGCCTTCGAAACCCCAGCGGGCCGGGACGCCTAGCATGGGGATGGCAAGCCAAGGCACGGTGGTGACGGGCACCATGAGTCCACCCAAGACGACCTGAGGAATCAATGCCAGCGGTGTAAGAGCCATGGCCGCTTCGCTCGATGCGACCAGGCCCGAAATCAAGAGTCCGAGCGAGACGGCAGAAAGAGCGGTCAAGATCAGCATGGCGAGTTCCCAGCCGAACGCCAAAAGACCACCGCTTAAGCCTAGCCAGAACCAAGAAATAGAAAGCAGCATCGTGCACTGCAGGACGCACAAGAAGGACAGCACCAAAAACTTCGAAGCGACGTAGTTGAAGGTGTTGAGGTGAACCATGCTCTCGCGGCGAAAGATGGCTCGCTCCGAGACGATCTCTCGCGCCGCGTTGCTCGTGCCAAACCAGATCGCACTCACCACGAGAAAGAATAAGGCTGCCGAACGATCTTGGGTTGCAGCGAGCTCGGGCAAGGCGTCCGAAAGCAAATCGATGGCGGGTGCACTCTCTTTGGATACGATCTCGTTGAGTGCGCCAAAGCACCAGGCGGGGGGCGCCGGGCGCTGGGCGCCAAATACGAGGCCCAAAAGAACGGCGATGAGCGGCGCTTGCAGCAACAAAATGGCGGTAGATACCCTGTCGCGAGACTTGATGCGCAGGGCTCGCGAGAGCAGAAGGGGAAGCTCGCGTTTGGGAAGCGAGCGGCGGCGCGTGATGGGGCGTGCTTCAGTGCTGTCTCCGAGTGCTCGCCTACCTTTCCTCATTTCGCGTGCTGCCGGTGAGGCTTCGTATTCCTTGCGAAAGAGAAGGCTTGTGGCCTCGCGGGCGCGTTCAAAATCGAGATCGCCCAAGAGTTCGGCGCGTGATTTCATCTCGCCAAACATGTCACGGGGGTTATCGATTAGAGTTTTTGAACTAGCCGAGCGCCACGCACCAAAGAACTCATAGGCCTCGGTTGCGGGTCCGAAGTAGATGGGGATCCCACCTGTGCCGAGCACCAGCGCCAAGTTGAAGCGTTCGTACTCTCGGCGCGCAGGCTGATGAATCGTGGCAATGATGGTTCGGCCGCTCGTCTTGGCTAAACGCTCGAGCAAGGCCACGAGCTGGGCCGTATCATCCGCAGCGAGACCGCTTGTGGGTTCATCTAGAAGCAGCAAGACCGGATCGGTGACGAGTTCGATCGCAATGTTGACCCGCTTACGCTGCCCGCCACTCAATACCTTGGCCTCGGGCTTTCCGATTTGCAGGTGCCCCACGTGCTCCAGACCGAGTTCACGCAAGGTTCTCTCGACGCGCGTCGAGATTTCTTGGATGGAAAAATCGTTCGGCAGGCGGAGTCGCGCGCTGTAGGTCACGGCCTCGCGCACCGTGAGCTCGGGGTGCATGATATCGTCTTGAGGGACGTAACCGATGCTGCCTCGGAGAGCGTCGAATACCTCAGGCAGCGGGCGACCGTTAACGCGTACCTGACCCTCACTCGGCGCCAGGTAGCCGCTCAGTGCGTGGAGCAGCGTAGTTTTACCGGAGCCGCTCGGACCCATTAGAGCAATGAGATCACCGGGCAGCGCCTTGAAGCTGATCGAGTCGAGCAGCACTTTTTCTGTGGTTGGACGAGTGCGATCGGGAACGCGGACCGTCACATGGTCTGCTTCGATCTCCAAAAGAGGGCGACCCGCCCACGCCTCGTCGTCGAGTACACTGAGAGACACCGCGTCGCCCTGCACGTCGAGGCGGGCCAGAAGAGGGCCGAATTGGAGGGTTTCGCCGGCGTGCACAAGCACGCGCTGTCCTGGTCGGAGCGAGGCGCTTCGAACCAACGTCCCGAGCTCGCTCCCGACGTCTTCGAGAAAAAGCTGCCCCGAAGTGGCCACCAGGGTGGCGTGGTGCGCCGAAATTTGCGGATAGTCGAGGATGATCGCGTTGTCCGGGCGTCGACCAATCTTCCAGTTCTTGGCCGAGTGCAGCTGAACGGTGCCGACGACGGTGTGATGTCGTCGACTGGTGCGAAGTCCAGGTGAGCCAGGGCGCCCAGGGGCCTCTGTGTGGGGGCGGAGGGGTTCGGTTCCCCCGAGCCCTTGATCGTGGAGAGCTCGCAATAAGCGGACCGGAAGCAGCACGGGGCCGAGCGCGATCACATCACCGTCTGCGACCGGGACCATGACCTCGCTAACTATGCGCTCACCTTGGAACCAGGTCCCGCTCGTCGAATTGTGATCCAAGGCGAGGACGGGTGCGTCCGGGATCGGCGGAAAGTGAAAGGTCGCGTGGAGGCCAGAAACCGCGGAATTTCCGAGAACAAGGTGGCACAGTTTTGGGTCGCGCCCCAAGGTGAGCTCGCCAAATTGATAGGGAAGCGAGCCGCGGCTGAGCAGCATTTGAGCTAGGGCGGGGTGTTCGAGCAGGAGGGTAGCGCCGTGGGTCGAAAACTGATCGCCGTAGCTGAGCAGCACCGGCTCGAGACTTCGGCAAGGAATGCCGTTTCGTTGCCAAGCGCTTTCGGGCGCTGGTAGCAGCCACAATTGTCCGCCCTCTTGGCGCACAATCTCCGCTTCGTAGTCGAGGACGTCAGAACCTTCTAGAACGACGTCCGAGTCGCTGGCGCTGCCCACGTTCACGGCTTGTGCGCCGAGTCGAAGCTGTGAGCTCATGCTGAGTTCCCTAAGTCGACGCGGAAGTCTTCGGGACCGAGAGCCACCTTTTGACCGTCTCGGAGCTCGACGAACTGGCCCGGCTGAATGAGCACTCCGTTAATGCGTGTACCGGCCTGGCTTGCTTCATCTTGTACGAAAAGACGGCCATTTTGTAGGCGAAACGTAGCATGCAGCGCTGACACCTCAGGGTTTTTGAGGATACCCGCCACGCGCGAGCCGTCTCGGCCCACCTTGAGGTCGATATTGGGCAAGACAATTAGGTTTTGATCTTTGCCGTGGAGAGTCACGCGACCGGGGCGGGGCTCGCGGCGAACCGCCCCGCGTGAAACCGGCGCAGGGCTAACGTACGGCGAGCGCTCGACGCGGATCCCAGAATAGGTAGCAAGAGCCGTCTGCCGCTGTCGCAGCATGCGCAAGAGCGAGTAGGCGCCGAGCGACGCTAGGAGACCGAAGCCTGACCAAGCCAGCGCCCGCCACAGCAGCGGGATTGGGCGTTTTCGGCTCCTGACTTCGATCACCAAACCCGCGGTGAGTCCACTCGAGCGACGATCGATGCGGTCGACGATAACGAAGCGGGTGGCTTGACGGTCGCCGGAACCATGCAAAATGCGGTCGGACTCGGGTACGTGAAACTCGGCAAAATTTTCGTTGGCGGCAAATGCGGCGCTTCGCATATCGAGCGCCAATAATCTTCGTCTCACATCATCGGCCGAGCCGGTCCCGGCACTGGGCGAGATCTCAGGTAGCACTTCACCCGGGGGCAAGAAGTAGACCTCGGGGCGCGAGATATCCCCACCCCAGCAAAAATCCCCGAAGACCTTGAGCGTTCCTCCTGGGTATACGCCTCCGGCCGCGTCGACCTCGCTTCGCGTTTGCGCCACATCGACGTCGAGGGGCCAGGCTCTTGGATCGATGCCCAGCGGGACGTTTTGAAAGGACGCGTCGCCGACGACCGCCGGCGAACTTCCGGGGAAGGAAAGCGAGAACGACTGTTGCGGGGAGGGCGCTACGCACGACATGCGAAAACGCGCGAGGGTGAGAGAGGCGAAACGCGAGCGAACGGCATCTACGATGCGCCCAGCATGGGCGCCTTGGCCGCTCTGAATGACGCTAAAAAACCCACCAATTTCCGGGTTCGCCAGGTTTCTCATGAAGTCGCGAGCCAGGCCCGCATATTCGGGGTAGCCACCCGGCGGCGTCATGATCGACACGACCGGCAGAGGCATCTTAGGTAGGCCGAGTCCCGGATCTGCGAGTTCACCTCGCGTCAGGCGCTCCTTTAGTTCGAGCGCACCAGGGCCCGTCGTAGCTGGATCTCCACCTCCATAGCCGCTGGAAAGAAAAACCAAGGCCTGGTGTAAGGGGAGCTTCTTGCCTCCTACAGGCTTCAAGGTGCTGACCGCGTCGCTCAGCGTGGTGCGGAGCAGGGTCAAGAGGGGGCGCGTGCGCTCACGGCTACGGCTCGGCTCCTTGAACTTATCGAGCAGGGATTTCAGCTCTTTGCGCTCGCCAGTGGCGAGCCACGAGCTATCCGCGAGAGTGCCGCGCTCGCCGAGAATCACGAGGTTGATGAGGTCGTTCGGCCCAAGAGCTGCGATGAAACCTTCGGCCACCTTGGTCAGTTCGAGCTGCCCAGCCTTGCCGCGATCATCCAGGTCGAGCACGACGAGCCACGCAGTCCCCACTCCGTCTTCATTTTGACTCTCGCCAAAGCGCGCCGAACGAACGAGCTTGGAGGGGAAATCTTGCCCCTCAATTTTGACGGTTAGCTGTGCCTCCGCCTCCGGAAACGGATACGAGGTGTGCAGCGAGAAGGGACGCTCTAAGGCGTCGCTTTCACAGCTCAGCGCCGCTGGTCCAGAGAGTGTGCTGCACGGCTCGAGTATCTCACTCATGCGGCGCGGCTCCGTCACGTCGACCAGCAAGGTGACGATAGGAGCTCCGCTCGAACTCACGGGCTCGGGATCGATACGGAGAATGCGAGCCACAGGCGTGGCATGAGCGGAACCGAGCGTGCCGAGCCACGCCAAAGCGAAGACCGCGAGCTGGCGAGGGAGGCTAAAAGACATCCGGCACAGCTTATACGGCAGCCCGGCAAAACTCGACAAAATGGCCCACGCCAAATGGCGTACGCCCCGCGGCGTCAAGATGACGAGCGGGGCGTAGCACTTCCTACAAGTTTGGGAACCCCGTCCGCACACTCCACAGGAGTCTTCGGGGGGCTATCCAGTTTTGAGGCTTAGTTGTTCTCGGAGGTGTCGCGGTGGCGGTCGAGCTTGGAACGAACGCGCGCCTTCTTGCCCGAGAGATCACGAAGGTAGAAGAGGCGAGCCCGACGTACGATGCCGCGAGCTTCGATTTCGATCTTCTCGATACGGGTAGAGTGGAGGACGAAGGTACGCTCGACACCTACGCCGAAGCTCGTCTTGCGCACGGTGAAGGTTGAGCGGGCACCGGCGCGATGGCGCTTGATCACGATGCCTTTGAAGACCTGAACGCGGGTCTTATCGCCTTCAACGATCTTGTAATGAACCGAGAGGGTATCGCCCACGCGGAACTGGGGAAGGTCAGTACGAAGGTACTGAGATTCAAGCTTGGCAATCAGGGTTCCGCGGGCATCAGTCATGGTTCACTCCGAAAAGAGGGCGGGAGTATGCACTCCAGCGGGCATTCGTCAACCCGCACATCCTCGAATAAGTCCTAATATCTCTGGTCTTCCAGAATTCGGCATGAGGATAGCTCGCCGATCATGGCCGCGTTCTCGGCCTTACCATCCGAATTCGTGGGAGAGGCGAATTTGTCGGTGGCTGCCCAGCGCAGCCGAGGATTCTGCCATTCGGTGACGAACTTGACCTGACAAGAGACGATAAAGCGTGCGAGCTTCGTTTCTGCGACCCCTTGCGGCGGCTCACTGTGCAGTCGTGTTGAAATTTCAGGCTGAGCCCAGAAACCGGCAGTGTAGAGCAGTTGCCCGTCTGTCGTTCGATACGGCTGAAGGACGTGGAGCTTGGTATCGTCTGCCGCCTCTCCGTCTTGTTTCGGATAGAGCTCGCGATCCGTCTTGTATTCGCAATGGTCACCGCCCTCGGTGATGCGCTCATCGGCGCAGCCGAGCTTCTTGTAGTCGGAGGTGACGACCGTGAGATGGAGCTCTTCGGTGTTGCCGATTTTCCAGTTCGACCGCGCGGCCGTCGTCGGCGACTTCTTATTCATAAGCGCGCTCAAGGGGCTTACGGGGATGATGACCATGGCCACGGCGATGGTGGCTGCCGTCACTAGCCGCCCGCTAAAAATGCCTTCCTCTTCGGCGGGTGGCTTCTTCGAAGCGCCCTTGCCCTTGGGGGAAGCCTTGGCCTTGCCGGAAGCCCCGGCCTTGGTCGAGCTCCCAGCCTTGCCGGAAGCTCCAGCCTTGGCCGGAGTCTCGGCCGTGGCGTCAACTTTGGCCTTCTCATCCTCTTGCTGGGGGTCAGCGTCGGCGGGGCTCGGCGGGCTGTTGTTCTCGGGGGCCTCGGTCATGGCTCGGGCTTTTATCACGGCCGGGGCCGTGGGGAAGGCGAATAGGGGATACTTTTGGAAGAACGCACCTACCGGCAATCGGCGAAGACCTGCTGGTAGAGGGCGCTTCCTAGCGCTTCGTGCCCAGCCGGGCCGGGATGGAGCCCGTCAGGTCGTGGCTTTTCGTAGCTAGGGCAGAGGCGCTCGGGGTCGCCGCAGGAGAGCAGCGAGTAGCCATCGACGGCTCCGTCGATTCGACCGGCTTGGCGCTCGCCGAGGATGAAGCTGTTCAGGGCGCGCGTGTTCTCGCTGCGAGCCGGCGTAAAATAGGATGTGAAGCCACCCCACGGTAATACAGTGATAGCTACTACGCGGAGCCCGACCTGCTTTGCGGTTTGGTAGATGAGGGATAGCTCTTGTTCGATACGAGCGTTGGTGCGTCCGGCGGTTAGATTGCTGTACAGGTCGTTGACGCCGCCGAGCACGATGAGCGTATCGAGCGCTAGCGTATCCCGCTCGGGTAAGAGCGCGCCGTTCAGGCGTCGTCGCATCTGGTTGGTCATATCGCCGCCCTTGCCAAAGCTATAAAAACGGCTCTCGGGGCAAGCACGGCGTAAGAATCGAAGGTAGCCGCCGCCTCCGACGTCTTCATCGGTGATTGAATCCCCCAGGGCTGCCACGTGGTAGGTTCGGCGCTCTGCGGGCTGTTTTGAGAGGGTCCTATCTGGCTGCGCCCTCGGGGGCTGGCTCGGCGCGGGAGGCGCGTCGGCCTGTGCTTGGCGCGGCGTAGCCGGTTGGGTTTTTGGCTGCGTGGCGGGCGCGGAGTCGGCCGGTCTGTCTCGCTCTGAATGCCGTGTCTGGCATGCGGTGGGTAACGTCGTTAGCGACAGAAAGCCCAGGACAGCCTGAGCCAATTTCAGCCGCGAGCGGGGACTCACATTCGCTCCGGAGCGGCGATGCCGAGTAGGGAGAGCCCCCTTTTCATTTGGCGGGCGGTGAGCGCCGCAAGAGCTAGCCGGCTCTGTCGGGTTTTGCCCTCGGCTTTGAGAATAGGGCAAGCTTCATAGAAACCCATGAAAGCTTTGGCCAACGAAAAGAGGTGATCCGTCAGCAAATGCGGCTGGTGGGTTTCGGCTGCCGTTAAGACTGCCTCGCCGAAACGCGCCAGCGTGCGTCCGAGCTCAAGTGCGGCCGGCTCTTCGAGCTCGATGGGGCCCTGGGCGTCGCTCAGCGTTTCACCGCCGCGCTCGAAGATGCTCGAAACCCGGGCGTAAGCGTACTGAAGATAGGGCCCGGCGTTGCCTTGAAAGCTGACCATCTTGTCCCAATCAAATTGGTAGTCGGTGCGGCGATTTTGGCGCAAATCAGCGTACTTTACCGCGCCGATACCCACGGCGCTGGCCGTTTCTGCCACCCGTTCGGCAGGCACCTTGAGGCGACCCTCGGCGATGCCCTCTTCAATGCGAGCCCGAGCTCGCGCCTCGGCTTCGTCGAGCAGTGAGAGCAGTGTGATGGCTACGCCGTCGCGCGTCTTGAGAGGTTTGCCATTTTCGTCGAGCACGGTGCCAAAGGAAACATGGGTGAGCTTGGCGCGCACCCCCAGCAGCTCGCCCACGGCAAATAGTTCTTCGAAATGCCCGGCTTGGCGAGCATCGACCACATACAAAATTTCGTCCGCGGAGAGCTTTCCGTCTCGGTAAAGGAGAGCCGCAATGTCTGTGGTCGCATACAGAAAAGCGCCGTCGCGTTTTTTGACCAAGAAGGGTTCGGCCTTCTTCTTCAAGCGCGCCGGTGCGGCCTCGATTTCGGGCCAGAAGATGCCGATGGCCCCTTGGTCCTCTCGGGCGAAGCCCTTGTCTATGAGACTATCGACTACACCTCCGAGCGCGTCGTTATAGGCGCTCTCGCCGCGCCAGGAGTCGAACTCGACCCCGAGGCGCCCGTAGGCCCGCTCCAGCTCAAGCCTTGTCGTTTCCACGAAGCGACCCCAAAGCGTGAGGCTCTCGGGGGCGCCGGCTTGCAGAAGCACGAGTTCGGCGCGGGCCCGCTCGGCGAACTCTTCGTCCTCTTTGGCTCGAGCCGAGGCCAATTTATAGATTCTCTCCAGCTCCGAAATGGGAGAGGCGCTGAGCGCTTCGAGATCGCCGAACTCCTTCATGCCCCGGAGCAAGAGGCCGTATTGCGTTCCCCAATCGCCGATGTGGTTCACGCCATGCACGTCATGACCGGTCGAGCGAAGCAGGCGAATGATCGAATCACCAATGATGGTGGAGCGCAGGTGCCCGACGTGCATCTGCTTGGCGATATTCGGGCTCGAGAAGTCGACGATAATCTTCTTAGGCGTCGCGGCTTGCGGGATGCCGTCGTGGGTCAAGTCTTGGCAGTCCGCTCTGAGCCCCTCCGCGATCCAGCCGGGCGATAGCGTCAAGTTGACGAAACCGGGCCCAGCTACCTCGACTTTCTGAAAAGCAGGGTGACCTCGCAGCGCTTCTGCCCAGGGTTCCGCGATTTCACGAGGCTTCTTTCCGAGCTCCTTGGCCAGAGCCAAGGCCGCATTGAGCTGAAAATCGCCGTGTTTTGGATCGGCAGCCGCCCGCAGTTGCGGCGCGGCGTCTCGTCCGACGGTTTGTTTCAGCGCTTCTTGCGCGATTATCTCCAGGGATTTTTCGATTTGCATGGAAAGTTGGAAAACGTTGCAGAGCTTCTGCGCGGATCTAGGGGTTTGGGCTGGTCCCGACCAGGCCTCGTCTCTTGCGAGGGATTTCCGGCCTCTCGAGTGCACCTTTCCTTCGGGCGCGAGCCCTGGCACAAGCCCGTCGTGTCCGACGTGATCTATCTCGAAGGGGCGCGAGCCTTCTCTGATTTTCGCCTGTCGAAGAAGCTGGCCGCGCTCCGCTCGCAGCTTCCACAGATCAGCGCCCTTGACGCGCGCTCGGTGTTCTTCGCCTTGGTCGCAGAGGGCCCTCGCCTTACGGCCGCTGAGCGCCAGCGACTCTCGGAGCTCCTGCAGGCGAGCGAAGGCAAGAGTTCAGCTCAAGCGGACGCTCTAGCGTTGTTTGTTTCGCCGCGCTTAGGGACCATCTCACCCTGGAGCTCGAAGGCGACCGACATTCTTCACGCCGCCGATTTGACGCGAATCGAGCGTGTAGAGCGCGCTATCCTTTTTCAGGTGACGACCCAGGCACAGCTCAGCGAAGCGGAGCGGAGCTTGCTTGGCGGGCTTCTCGCCGATCGCATGACGGAGAGCTACTTCTTCCATCTGGATCAGGGGCGGCAATTATTTTCCAGTGATGAACCGCGCAAGCTCACGCGTATCGCCTTGCTCAGTGAAGGTCCAGGCGCGCTCGAACGAGCCAATCTGGCGCTCGGTTTGGCCCTCGACGCGGATGAAATCGACTACCTGAGCAAGGCCTTCGTAGGGCTCGGTCGCGACCCCACCGATGTGGAGTTGATGATGTTTGCTCAGGCCAATTCGGAGCATTGTCGCCACAAGATTTTTCGGGCGGACTACACAGTCGACGGCGAGCGCAAGGAGCATTCGTTGTTCGGCATGATCCGAAATACCTTTGAAAAGACCCCGCTCGGTATCGTCTCGGCCTACAGCGATAACGCGGCTGTGATGGAGGGATACTCAGTACCTCGCCTGTCTGTGCCGCCCGGCAGCGAGGCCCGCTACGAGACCAAGCTCGAGCCGAGCCTGCTCTTGATGAAGGTGGAAACTCACAATCATCCCACGGCCATCTCTCCATTTCCTGGTGCGGCGACGGGCAGCGGCGGAGAGATTCGCGACGAAGGAGCCACCGGTCGCGGTTCAAAGCCCAAGGCGGGACTCGTGGGCTTTAGTGTTTCCAACCTAGAGCTGCCTGAACAGCTAGAGCCTTGGGAAGAGGACGGCATCGGACGCCCCAGCCGCATCCAAAGTGCTCTAGATATCATGCTCGACGGCCCTCTGGGCGGCGCGGCCTTCAACAACGAGTTTGGTCGCCCCAGCATTTGTGGATATTTTCGAAGCTTCGAGCAAAAGATCGGCAATACGGTCCGCGGTTATCACAAACCAATCATGTTGGCCGGTGGCATCGGAACCGTGCGAGCCGAGCTGGCGTTGAAGCCCGGCTTTCCGCCGGGAACATTGCTAGTTGTCCTCGGCGGCCCCGCTATGTTGATTGGCCTCGGGGGTGGCGCAGCCAGCTCGATGGCCTCCGGATCGAGCGCTGAAGACCTCGATTTTGCCTCGGTGCAAAGAGAGAACCCTGAGATGCAGCGTCGCTGCCAGGAGGTTATCGACCGAGCCAGCGCTCTCGGCGAAAAGAGCCCCATCTTGAGTATTCACGACGTCGGGGCAGGTGGACTATCGAACGCCATTCCCGAGCTCGTGCACGACGCGAGCCTCGGCGCGCGCATTGATTTGCGCAAAATCCCCTGCGCCGAACCCGGGCTCTCGCCAGTAGAAATCTGGTGCAACGAATCCCAAGAGCGTTACGTGCTCGCCGTTGCGCGGGAACGCCTTGAGCTATTCCAAGCCATCTGTGAACGCGAACGTTGCCCCTATGCGGTGCTCGGAGAAGCCACCCAAGAGCCGGTGCTTCGAGTCAGCGATCCACTGCTCGGAGAGGCTCCTATCGAGCTCGACCTCGGCATTCTTCTCGGCAAACCACCGAAGATGCACCGCGACGTGAAGCATACCGAAGCCCCTCGAGCTCCACTCGACCCGGACGCCGTCCCGCTTAAGGAAGCCCTCTATCGTTTGCTCTCACTGCCCACGGTGGCAGACAAGTCATTTCTCATTCATATCGGGGATCGCACCGTTACCGGCTTAGTTCATCGCGACCAGCTTTGCGGCCCCTTTCAGGTGCCCGTGGCCGACGCGGGCGTGACCTTGGCCGGTTACGAAGGTTTTGAGGGAGAAGTGATGGCTTTGGGAGAGCGCACACCCCTGGCCGTGCTGAACGGTGCGGCCGCAGCCCGCATGGCGGTAGGGGAGGCGCTAACCAATCTCATGAGTGCACCGCCGGAGTCGCTTTCGCGCGTGAAGCTCTCCGCGAACTGGATGGCCTCGGCTGGGACGCCTGGGGAAGACGCGCTCTTGTTCGACGCGGTTCAGGCGGTCGGCATGGAACTCTGTCCTGAACTCGAACTGACGATTCCGGTCGGCAAAGACAGCATGTCGATGCGCACCATCTGGGATGGCGGAAAAAAGAGCGTGGTTTCACCGATTTCGCCGCTGATTACCGCTTTTGCGCGCCTCAGTGATGTGCGCACAGCCCTCACGCCCGCGCTTCGCCTCGACGCCTCCGACAGTGAGCTTTTGCTCGTGGATCTCGGCCGAGGAAAAAATCGCATGGCTATGAGCTCGTTTGCGCTCGTCACAGGCCAAGTCGGTGAAGACGTTCCAGACCTCGACGCTGCTTCCGACATGAAGGGCTTTTGCGAGGCCATGCGCAGGATCTCGGAATCGAAACTAGCGCTAGCTTACCATGATCGCTCGGACGGTGGCGCTATCGTCAGCTTGATTGAGATGGCCTTTGCCGGACGAACCGGTCTAACCGTGGTGCTCGATTCGCTGGCTACATCAAGCGCGCAGGTGAGCGAGTTGCTTTTCAACGAGGAGTTGGGTGCTGTGCTGCAGGTTCCTCGGCAGAATCTCGCGGAAGTTCGCGCCATTTTTGAGCAAGTCGGGCTGAGCGAGACCGTGCATTCTATCGCGACTTTGCGCTCGGATCTCAGGTTCGTCGTGCAATGGGGGGGGGCTGTCGTGCTGGATGAGCGCTTGGTCGACCTTCGCCGTGCTTGGTCGAAGACCACGGTGGCTATGCGCGCCCTTCGGGACAATCCACGCTCGGCAGAAGCCGAACAGGACGCCATGCTGGATTTCTCAGAGCCGGGTCTGGTGCCTCGGCTCACCTTCGATCACCAAGAGAGCCTTTTGGGAGCATTTTGCACCAGCGAGCGGCCCAAGGTCGCGATTTTGCGTGAGCAAGGTGTTAACGGCCAGATGGAAATGGCGGCCGCCTTTGAGCGTGCCGGATTCGCAGCTCACGATGTGCATATGTCGGACTTGCTCGCGGGTAGGGCCAATTTGTCTGGCTACGCTGGGCTCGCGGCGTGCGGTGGATTTTCCTACGGAGACGTGCTCGGCGCGGGCGTGGGCTGGGCCAAGTCCATCCTCTACCATGCGCGAACTCGGCAGATGATGAGCGAATTCTTTGGGCGAGAAAACACGTTTGCGCTCGGCGTATGCAACGGCTGTCAGATGATGTCGGGTCTCAAAGAGATTATCCCCGGCGCAGAGCACTGGCCGACCTTCTTGCGCAACGAGAGCGAGCAGTTTGAAGCGCGGCTCTCGCTCGTTGAAATTACCGAGAGTTCCTCGGTGCTCTTACGGGGCATGGCGGGGTCGCGCGTGCCTGTCGTCGTTTCACACGGTGAGGGACGCGCCAATTGGGCGTCGCCGAGCAGCGCGACGGATGCAGAGGTGGCGCTCCGCTACGTGAAGGGGAACGGAGAAGTGGCCAACACCTATCCCTACAACCCGAACGGCTCGCCCGGTGGAGCGACCGGTTTTACGGCCGCTAACGGACGGGTCACCATCATGATGCCCCATCCTGAACGCATCTTCCGAACCGTGCAGCATAGCTACTGTCCTCCTGAGTGGCGCGATTCGGAGCGCGGGCCCTGGCTGCGTCTCTTCGAAAACGCTCGCCAGTTCGTGGGCTAGAGGGCCTTCATATACGAGACCAAGTCGCCGAGTTGGTCTGTGCTGAGGTTCGAGGTTGTGCCGTGGGCATCGACCGTTCCGCAGTTAAAACGCGCCGAGAGGTCTGTGGCGCAACCATCGTGAAGCAACGGTGTCCGATGCCGAACGCCGAGCAAGGAGGGAGTCACGAATGGGCCGCCGGTGCCGACGTCGTGCAGGAGATTGTCGCTGAAGCGCGGCCCGCTGTGGCACGAACCACAGCCCACGGTTGTGTCGTCGAACAGGGTTTGACCACGAAGAACCGCCTCAGAATCGGGGCTCTGTGAGCGGGGGGCACTAGGAATTGAATCGAGAAATGCCAGCAGACCGTCTTTTCGTGCTGAGTCGAACGTTTCGCCAGCGGCCATGCGCGAGCTCAAAATATCATCTACGAGTGCGCCGAAGGTCGGGAACTCGGCGTCCCAATGGAGGGGTCCCGATGCAGTTACCCCGCCTTCGAGGCTTTGCGTGCGCCTGGGGCCACGCGGCAGATTCCAAGTTCGCGCGTCGACGCGGCCGAGGGGATGACACGACGCGCAGGAGACGCCCGTGCCGACGTTCATCTGAAATAGCTCGAGTCCGGTATTGCGAACATCGTCGCTATTGAGGACGAGGCTGTCCGGTTTTTCTAGGAACCAAATTTGTGCGGGGAAAGCGCTGAGGAAGAGGGCGTGGCCAGCGTATTTCCCTCCTTGCACCGTAACGACACTGATCGGCGCGCCGCGCGCGTCGACCGAGGCGAGGGGTCTTCCTGCCGTTCGACGCGTGTCCTGGAAATGGCACGAGCCGATGAATTCAGTCGAGATGCGTTGCACCGGGGCCGCCCCGAAATCTTTGGCCAAGTCGAGGCCAAAGCCGAAATTGGTGAGTTGGCGGCGGGCGAAGGTATTGCCCGGGGTCGCAACCAAGAGCTCGTCCCCCTTTTGGGCCACGTCGAGTGTGCCCGACGCATCACGGATGAAGGTTTGGCCATTAAAGACGAACGACCCATCTGCGCCGCGCACGAAGCGTGAGACGGTGGGTGCGACCACCGAGGCGCAGGATCCGCCCGAGTAGTAGACGGGCCCCAAAGCGAGATTCGTGTCCGTTTGGTGCACCATGATTAGGTCGCCGTTTCGATTCGCAATCGTTTCCCAGGCCACGGCTGGCGCTACTATTGTTTCTAGGCCCCCCGGGGGACTCAAGCGCTGCACGAGCCCACCCGCAGCATTCAAGACAAGGATCTCAGCGGTGCGGAAGCGGGTCACGGCCAGACTGCCATCGGCGAGTGGAATGACGTCGCGCAGGTCATCTTCTAGTTCGAGCTCTCGCACGCGCTGGCTGGTGGTCGTATCGAACTCGAGCAATTTCCCATCGCGACAGGCAATTGTGAGTAAATTATCATGGATGGCGAGCCCTTCGGGGCCCGCACAAGTGGGAAGCAAGGCCTCGACAACCGCGGTGGCCAGGGAGACCTTGGCGACTTGGCCTTGGGTCGGTAGGGTTATGAACGCCACATCTCCAGCGAGCGCGGCCCGCGCGGGGCGACCACCGAGTCCGACGATCTCGCGGGCGGCGAGCGCATCAAGGCCGATGACATAGGCTTTCCCGTCCCCGGGGTCGGCGGCTACAGCGTATGTGCCCTCGGGATTCACGCTGAGGCGGCCCGCGTCGAGCGGCACCTGAGGGAATGACTTCAGACTCGTATCCGCGGCCTCGTTGGGCGGATCGGCGATAGGCGAGACCGGTTGTCCGCACGCCAGAGCGAGTAGCGCCGTCAGGCCGGTTAGAACGTTTTTCGTTCGACCCAAGTGCCGTCGACCCAAGTGCCGTCGCCCCAAGTGCCTAGCGGGGGCTCCGCGTACAGCACGTACCTCGAGTGATAAATAAGCCAAGTTCGCACCCTCCTAATCTTTCCTTATGACCCACAGAAAGCTGCTTGTCAGGTGGTAAGTGCCCAGATTACGTTCGAAAAAGGGCGGGTTCGGGCGGAGTCGGATTGGTTTCGCGGCTGCGGAAGGGGCGGGGAGGGGCCTGGACCCCGAGCCTGGCTTGACCGAAGGGTCCGTGGGCGCTAATTCGCCGTCCCATTTTCATGGCTCCGGGTAGATCCGAGGGCAAGGAGGATGGGGCCTCGAAGCAGCTTCCGAGGTGTGGCCCCAAGGGACATTGGTGTTCCCTCTGCGGCCTTACCGTTGGGACCTGCCAATCAGGAGTCATATATGAACGAAAACCAAGGCCTCATTGGCAAGAAACTCGGCATGATGCAGGTCTTCGAAGAAGACGGCACGGTTATCCCTTGCACCATCATCCAAGCTAACGCGACCATCGTCGGCAAGCGTACCCAAGAAAAGGACGGCTACAGCGCCATCATCCTTGGCCTTGGTGAGCGCAAAGAGAAGCGCACCACGCGCCCGATGGCGGGCCAGTTCAAGAAGGCAGGCGTTTCGCCCAAGCAAGTTCTGCAAGAGCTGCGTTGCTCAGCCCAGGTCCTCGACGCTCAAGAGGTGGGCAAGCCCTTCCAGGTTGAAGGCGTGTTCGAGGTCGGTCAATTTGTGGACGTCCAAGCGGTCAGCCGCGGTAAGGGCTTCGCTGGCGTGATGAAGCGCCACAACTTCAAGGGTTCGCCCGCTTCTCACGGTACCCACGAGTACTTCCGTCACCCTGGCTCAATCGGCACCAACATGACGCCGGGCCGCGTGCTTCCGGGTCGCCTTTTGCCTGGTCAAATGGGTAACAAGATCGTCAGCGTGCTGAGCCAAAAGATCGTGCGCGTCTTGGCTGAAGATAACGTGATTTTGGTCAAGGGCGGAGTTCCCGGTGGCGAGAACGGCGTTGTCGTCGTGCGCGGCGCCATCAAGAGGAAGAACGGCGGTCGGGTCTAAGCAGCGACTCGACGGCCCGATTCAAAGGATCGGGTCGTTCGTGATCGAGTGCTTTCTCGACTAAACTGATTTGACATGACGCTCGGCGCGCCTCGGAGGCTGTTCTTTCCTCCGTGGCTCGCCGAACGCATTTTGTACCACGAAGCCGGCTTGCTGATTGTAGACAAGCCGCCCGGCATTCCCGTGCACGGTGGCCTTGTTGAGTTGCGGGAGAGCGTAGTCGAACGCTTAGCAGACTACCTGAGCCCCGACGGCAACGCGTACATCGGGGTGCATTCGCGACTCGACCTGGGAACGAGCGGCGTTTTGCTCTTCACGACGGACCCGGAACGAAATGGCGACGTAGCGCGCGCCATGGAGCAGGGGACGCTGCGCAGGAAGTACCTGGGCGTGGTTGGGCGCGGTCCCGGTTCAAAGCTGGCGAAACAGGGCACGATTCGCGTCTCGTTGCACCATGATGGGCGAAAGAGTCGCGTTGATGCGCGCGGCAAAGCAGCGGTCACCCATTACCGCGTGCTCGAAGAGTCGGGCGAGCGGGCGCTCGTGGAGTTCGAACTCGAAACTGGGCGGACCCATCAGATTCGCGCCAGCCTCGTCGAGCTGGGCGCTGCACTTTACGGAGACTCGCTCTATGGAGGTCCGCGCGCGCCAAGGCTCGCGCTCCACGCCCATAGTCTCGAAGGTGCGCCACTGCCCCAAGTCGTGCGCGCGTCGTTGCCCCTTGAACTCGAGCGCCTCTGGCAAGAGCCTTCTCGGGATCCGTCGATCGAAGAGGTCTCGCGCCATGTGCGGGACGCGATTACGTTTCGAGCGCCCCTCGCGACCCACACGACGGCTTTGCGCTGGATCGATGGCGAACCTGATCTCTTGCCGGGTATTGTCGTCGAGGCTTGGAACGAGCGCGCCACCCTTCGCGCAGAGTCCTTCGTAAAAAAGGAGATGCGGAGCGGGGTCCGCAGCGCGCTGTCGGAGTTCGGTTTTGAAATCGAGGAAAGCGAGAATCTAGGAGCCAACCCGGCGCCTCCCGGAGAGGGCTCTCAGGGCTCCGATCTCTTGCCGAGTACCCTCGTTGAGGCTGCGTCGACGCTCAATGCGTCGGAATATGGCGTCACGTATCCGCTGAATTCGAGCCGCCCCGCGTTCGGTTTGCCCATCGAGCTGAGGGCGTTGCGCTGTCGCTTGGTTGAGGGCGGAGCCGCGGACCAGGCCGAAGAGAGTCGAGACGTTGAACGGCGAGCGTTGAATCTATTTTGTGGAGACGGCTCGCTCAGCCGAGCGCTCGCGCAATCGGGGATGACGACCGTCAACGTCGATTTATCTCGCGCCGCCCTGAATCAAGCTCGGCGCGCCCTTGAGCCCGATTCGAACTTAGCTCACGAGTTCTGGCAGCAAGATGTTAGAAGTTACTTAGAGGGAGCGCGACGCGACCAGCAGCGCTTCGCTTGTGTGGTGCTCGATCCACCCGCAAAAACCACGCGCGCCTCGCCGCCTCTACGGATTCCGTCCGACTATCCACTGCTCCTTGAAGGCGCGCTTGCGGTGCTAGGAGGTGAAGGCTGGCTCGTCTTCGTCGCGCGGGCGGGTGGGTCCGCTCTGGATGGCTTTCGTCGTAGGCTTTCGGCGCGAGCTGAAGAGCTCGGCTACGTCGTGATAGCGAGCGAAGAGCTCAGCGCCGGCTACGACTTCCGCGCTCCCTCAAGAACTAACGTTTGCTTCTTGCGCGTCCAGGCTCAACGCAGCGGATTGCGCGACCGGAGGCTCGAGTCTCGGCGCCGCCCCCCTAGCTAGCCGAGTCGCTCGAGCCCCGTTTCAGGTCTCACGCGGGCTTCTTCGTCTTGATCTTGACGGCTTGATCGGCGTCTTCGGCAACCTTCTTCAAGTCGCTGGCTTTCTTGGTGGCGTCTTCGGCAACCTTGGCAGCCTCATCGGAAGATGCCTTGGCCCGAGCAGCCTTCTCGCGATCTTCCTTCGCTTTCGCTTCTTGCTTCGTGGCCTGAGCGTCTAAAAAAGCCGCCTGCTTCTTATTGCGATCGGCTTGCCCCGTGGCCTTTTTTGCCGCGACGCTGGCGAGAAAAGCGTCATCCCGCGCTTTTTTGGCCGTCTTTTTTAGCTCGGCGATCTCTTCCTTGCTGGGTTCACTAGGTGCAGTGGGCCCGGGCTTGGTCGTCGCGACAGCGGTCGGCTGCGCTGTGGCCGGAGCAGCCGTCGCGGCCATCGGGCTTTTCCCGGGGGTCGGCTTTGCTGCTTCGGGGGATTTAGTGGGGGTCTCAGGCGACTTGGTCGGAGGCTTGGTCGGAGACTTAGTGGGGGTCTCAGGCGACTTGGTCGGAGGCTTAGTCGGAGACTTGGTGGGGGTCTCAGGGGATTTTGTCGGTGAGCTCGGCGATTTGCCGCTCGTCGCTTGCGCCGACTCGGGCGACTTCTGGGAAAGGGCCACGCTGCTCAGCGAAAGGCCTAGGGTGACGATGATTGCGGATGGTTTCCAGTGATGACGATACATGCTCTCTCCTCCCGAATAAGCCCCATCAGACGGAGCAGTAGCTCCCTTACGATGGCCAGCCTTCGTAATTCGCGCGAAAGGCTAACGCGCTTCCTCGTACCTTGAAAGGTACCGAGAAGGGGCGACGCGACTTCGCGAAGTAACGAGAGCATCTATCCTCAGACGGTTGACACGAGCGACGAGTCCGGGGAAATCCAGGGCGAAATGGCCTCCAAAGCGAACCCATATGTCGGTGATCCGCGCACGATGGAGGCAAAGAAGCGAGGCTATCCCGCTCGAAGCGTATTCAAGCTCGAGGAAATTCAGAAGCGTCTGCAAATTCTGAAGCCCGGAATGAGAGTGCTGGACCTCGGTGCGGCTCCGGGCTCGTGGAGTCTTTATGCTAGCCAAAGGGTGGGGGCGGCGGGTCGGGTATTAGCGATCGATTTGCAAGAGATAACACAACGCTTCGAGCCCAACGTGCATGTCGTTCAGGGGGACGCGCTGAATATTGAGAATCAGACCCTCGCCGAGTTCGGCCCCTACGATGCGGTGCTCTCGGATATGGCGCCCAAGACGAGCGGCATCAAACTCCGAGACCAGGCGATGAGTTTTGAGCTCTTCGAACGAGCGCTCGAGGTCTGTGTCAGTTTTGGCCGACGAGATCGATGTGCCTTCGTGTGCAAGATCTTCATGGGGCCCGATTTCAATCAAGCGATCGAGAAAACGCGCGGCGCCTTCTCGAAGGCCAAAGTCGTACGACCTGAGGGCATCCGCCCGAACAGCAAAGAGGTCTACATCGTCGGTACTGGCCCCCGCTTTCCCTGAAAACTTTCCCCGCCTTGCCCGCAGGGATTAGTCGTGGGCAGTGTCCTCTCGGGTGCCATTCGGTGTTGGCCTGCTCCTCAGCGTTGCCGTCCCTCTGGTCGTTCCACTCGCCTTTCCCGCGGTGAGAGCCGAGTTCCTGCCGGCTGCGCGCGCCACCTTCCAGCTCGCAAGTTCTCTCCCTCGTGCGCTTTTTCCTGAAGGTATCAGCCGGATCCCCGCTGCTCCTTATGCCGCGGTGTCGGTCGCGTCCGAGGGCGAGGCTCCTGTGGCCGCTCCACTGGAGCGGATCGCTCCGACTGCCGTAGCGTCACTCGGAGCGAACTTGGGGGCCCCGAGTCCGGACCCAGTCAAGCCCGATCTAGCGAATCCAGAGCCAGCCGACCCTGAGCGCCTCGAGGCCGAGAAATTTCTTGGAATTGTCGGCAAACAAACCGAGATTCTAGTGGAACCTCAACCGGGCGCCCGAGTGTTCGGCTGGGCCCGAACGGGTGCCCTCTTGCGGCGAGCCGCCGAACCCGTGACGAAGCGCGGCTGCGCCGACGGGTGGTTTCGTGTTGAGCCAGAGGGGTACGTTTGCGCGGGCTCGAAGGCGACCCTCGACCTCGAGCACATAGCTCTTCGCGCCGCGTCAAGAGAACCTGATCGCTCGGCGATTTTGCCCTATGCCTATGGGCAGAGTCGGTCCCCATCACCGCCCTTCTATCGCCGCTTGCCTTCGAAACCGGAGCAAGCGCAAATCGAGCTCGATCTAACGCGGCACGCCACGCGCGCGCTGGGCGCGGCCTGGACCGAAGAGGCAGCGGGTCCTCCGCCGGCATTCTTGGCGCAAGGTGCCGCTTTGCCGCGCTTGCCCGGTTACGCTCGCGTGGGCGATCAGGTGAGCTCCGGTCGCGCGGGAGCGAGGAGCGCCTTCGCTTTCCTTGATCTATTCGACTTAGATGGCCGGAAATTCGGTCTCACTACCGACCTTTCGCTCTTACCCCTCGATCGAGTGACCAAGGTGGAGCCGAGCGAATTCTCTGGCGTGACGCTCTCGGAACAGATGAGCTTGCCATTGGCTTTCGCACGTTCCCATTCGGCGTGGGTGTATGACCTCGAGCCGTCGGGTCGGGGGCTCGTACCTGTGCGCCTCGCTAAATATAGAGAAGCCTTCGCGCTCAGCGGAGAAAGGCGAAATTTCGGCGGCGTTCGCCTGGTCGGGACAAGAGGTGGAAACTGGTTGCGAGAGTCGCCGACCCTGGTTGAACTTCCGGTGGCCGAGCGCCTGCCCAAATGGGCTGGGCGAGATACCACTTGGCTTAGCGTCTCCGTCCTCAAGCAATCGCTCGTCGTCTATCGAGGAGACAAGCCCGTCTATGCCACGCTAGTTTCGACGGGCGTCGATGGCCTCGGCGACCCGCTCGAGACGCATTCGACGGTGCTCGGTGTCTATCGGATCCATACTAAGCATGTCACCGCCACCATGTCCGGCGACGAGGTGGACGACGCTTTTGATCTTCGAGATATCCCCTACGTTCAGTACTTTCACGAGGGCTACGCGTTGCACGCTGCGTTTTGGCACGACGGCTTCGGACAGCCGAAGAGTCACGGTTGCATCAACCTCTCACCGAGGGACGCACGAATCCTGTTTCACATGACGGAGCCAGCCGTGCCGAACCATTGGCACGGCGCCCTCTCGCGGGCGGGCAGCATCATCTACATTCATCGCTAACTAGGCGTAAACCTAGGGGGCGGTGCTGGGCGCTCCCTTGGCCTTGAGCGCGCTCGCTCCGCCCGACGCAAGCGCTCCGCCGGACGCAAACGCTCCGCCCGTTGAGGGCATTCCTCCAACGCCCGGACCACCGCCCGTGAGCGCTCCACTGGAAGCTCCCCCAGCCGAGCTCGCCGCGCCGCCGCTCTCGCTCGCCGAGACGATTGCCGGGCTCGGGGCCGGGCTCGGCTCGTTGACGCTCACCTTTTCGACGGGGATGGGGTCCGCCTTGGGTTGCAGCGAATCGGCATATACGACCGTCTTATCGGGAGGAGTGGCCTTCGGTGGGGCGCAGGCATAGAGCCCGAGTAGCGCGAAGCACGAACCAAGGAGACGGCGAAACGGCATGACCGGGCCACACTATCCTGACCCGAGCGGCGGTGCGAGCCGGAGAAGGCGGCTTTTTTTCTGGGCCACTTGGCCGCTCCGCTCAAGCTGGACCTCGAGCGGGGGGTGGCGAGGGCGGCCATAGCGAATATAGTGCGCGCCGTGCATTACTCCGCGGTCTTTCGATGCTTTCAGGGTTGCTCCGGACAATGGGCGGTGACCGAGCCCATCTACACCTGCCCGACTTGTGGCGGCCTGCTCGAGGTCGTTCACGATATGGATGCACTCAAGAGTCGGAGCGGCGCTTCGTGGATGAAGCTGTTTGACGAACGCTACCGGGTCAATGAGTGGCCTTATGGCTCCGGCGTGTGGGGAAAACGGGAGTGGGTCATGCCCTCGGTGGCTGATGATGAGATCGTCAGCATGTACGAAGGCGGTACGAACCTCTTCTGGGCGGATCGCTACGGCCAGCAGCTCGGATTGAACGACGTTTGGGTCAAACTCTGCGGAAATAGTCACAGCGGCTCGTTTAAAGACCTCGGCATGACCGTGCTCGTGAGCGTGGTGAAGAAGGCCGTCAAAGAGGGAAAGAAGATCAAGGCCGTCGCGTGTGCTTCAACCGGCGACACATCAGCGGCGCTGGCTGCTTTTGGGGCGGCCGCCGATTTGCCGGTGGTGGTGCTCCTGCCACGCGGAAAGATTTCAACGGCCCAGCTCGTCCAACCTATCGCTCACGGGGCCATGGTGCTTGGCCTCGATACAGATTTCGACGGCTGCATGGCTATCGTGAAGCGATTGGCTGCCGAGGGACTCGTCTACCTTGCCAACTCGATGAATCCTCTGCGCATCGAAGGCCAAAAAACGGTCGGTATTGAAATCGTCCAGCAGTTCGGCTGGCAGATCCCCGATTGGGTCATCTTGCCGTCCGGCAACCTGGGCAACGCAGCGGCGCTCTATGCCGGCTTCAAGATGATGAAGGAGCTCGGTGTGATCGAGCGTTATCCGCGGCTGGTGGTGGCCCAGGCCCAGAACGCCAACCCCATGTATCGCGCGTTTGTCGCTGGCAAGAAGGAAGTCGAGGCGATTGTGGCCAAGCCGACCCAAGCGACGGCCATCCAAATTGGTAACCCCGTGTCCGCACCGCGCGCCATGCGCGCGCTGGAGGCCATGAACGGCATCGTGGAGCAAGCCAGCGAGCAAGAACTCGCCGACGCGGCCGCCCGAGCTGACGCGACAGGCATGTACACCTGTCCTCATACCGCCGTCGGGCTCGCCGTACTCGAGAAGCTAAAGAAGAACGGCACCATCGCTGCGAGCGACAAGGTGGTGTGCATCTCGACGGCCAATGGCCTCAAGTTCACCGAGTTCAAGGTGAAGTATCACGAAGATCAAATCGAGGGAGTGACGGCTAACCTCAAGAACCCGGCCGTGCTTCTCCCGGCTGATTTTGGCCAGGTGGTAGATGCCATCAACAAGCGGTTTTCCTGAAGCTAAGCGGCGGGAGCACAGGGAGGCCCGGCATGATGCGGTCCGCCCGTAGCTTCTACGCTTTCGTTTTCTTTCTCGCGGGAACTCCGGCCCTTCTCTATCAAGTCGTCTGGCAGAGGGTGCTGACTCTTTATGTGGGGGTCGACGTCTACGCCGCCGCCATCACCGTCTCGGCTTTCATGATGGGCCTAGGGCTCGGCGCTTTGGCGGGTGGGGCCGTGGCCGACCGCCTTCGGCGGCTCGATCTCGGCTACGCATTCGTTGAGGGGCTTCTCGCGCTGTGCGGCTGGCTTAGCGTGCCGGCGCTGGGTCTGGTGGGTGCGGCTCTCGGACAAGCGAGCCTCACCCAGATTGGCGTAGCAGTATTTTTTACGCTCGCCCTACCCACGTTCCTCATGGGAATGACGCTGCCTCTCCTGGTTCAGGCGCTCGCGGCAAAACGGGGTAGGGTACTCGGGGCTGACCTTGCGTGGCTCTACGGGGCCAACACTCTGGGCGCAGCGCTAGGGGCGTTCCTCGGCACCTATTGGCTGATGGGACGCTTCGGCTTCGTAGGTGCCACGCGCATCGCGGCAGGTATCAATCTCGGTCTCTCGATTTTGGTTCTCGTGTGGACGCGGCGGGGAAGCGTCAGTTCTGTTCCACACGTGGCGCCTGAGTTAGGGCCGGGGCAGACGGAGCTTTCGTTTCGTCGCTTGCTGGGACTCTCCTTTCTGTCGGGCGCGGTGGCGCTCGGTTTCGAGGTCGTTTGGTACCGGTTGCTCCTCTTGCTCTTGCACGGCACGACCTACGTTTTTGGCACAATTTTAGGAGTTTTCTTGCTCGCCATGGGGCTCGGCTCGCTCCACGCGCAGCGGAGACTCGATGAACCGGGGCCCGAGCTTCGATTCGCGCGCTGCCAACTCGGTATTGGCCTCTTTGTGCTGGTGTTATTCGGCGGGCTCGGCTCGTTCAGCTTCCTGCCCGGTCTTCGTCACCTGGTGTCGGCCTCGTTTTTTCTCTCGTTCCATCCGAGTCCTGCTCTGGGCGGCGGCTCAACCTCGTTGGTCGATATCTATTCGCTGCTCGACACTTTTTTCTGGCCGCTTTTGCTGCTCGGAACGCCCGCGTACTTGATGGGATACGGCTTTCCGAACTTGATTCGTGCGGCAGAGCTTGCACGAGGCCGCGTTGGGAGTTCGCTCGGTGCTATCTATGCGACCAATATCGCGGGGGCCATCTTGGGTAGCCTTGGTGTGGGGTTCTGGGCGCTCGACTCGATAGGCAGCGAAGGTGCACTTTTGGCTCTGGCGGTCTTAGCGGGTCTCGGGGCCCTCGGCGCGAACCTCTTCCGTGCCCTGCCGACTCCACGCAGGGTTCTTGTCGCGGTTTCGCTCGCATTTCTCGCCATATTTTTTCCGCGGCGCGGTGAGTTGATCGCCGCCCTTCACCTCGCAGACTTCCCCTCGGTGACCTTCGTAGGGCGAGAAGACAAGGTCGGAATCGTCGCCCTTCGCCGCCAAGATGCGGTCGTGGCGTTCGCAGAAGAAAAAGTTTTGCTCGGGGAAACGCGCCTCTACATCGACGGCGCCAGGCACGGCAACGTTCACCAAGACGACAGTATCATCGCTGACGTCGAGGTGCAGTTGGCCTTGGGCGCTCATCCGGCTCCTCAGCGAGTGTTGGCCATCGGGCTGGGCGATGGGCGCATGGTGGCCGCGGCACTGCTTTCGCCGCGTGTGGAGCAGGTAACCGTCGTAGAGCTGAGCTCTGGTTTGCGTGAGCTTTTGGCGTCGACGGCCGCGGGTCGCATTCTCGAATCCTCGCCCAAGCTACGCTACCTGAACCAGGACGGTCGCCGATATCTAACGGCTCACAAACAGGAGAAGTTCGATTTCATAATGGGCTGGCCCCTCCACGCGGCCCATGCCTACAGTGCGAACGTCTACTCGAGAGAATTTTTCGAGCTAGTGCGCTCGCGGCTTTCGCCCGCTGGGCTTTTCTTCACCCGCAGCGTCGATTCGTATTCCACGGCCGCGACACTGGCAGCCGTTTTCCCTCACCTGTTTCGGGTGGGAGAGATCGGATATGTGGGCTCGCAGCAGCCCTTTCGTTTTTCGCTGGGGCGAGCGGGACTCCCGTTCGAGAAGGCAAGTGCATTGCTTTCGGGTGACCGAACGGACATCGTCGAAGCCTCTTTCGGAGCGCCCCTCGTGACCGACTTTCACCCGCGTTCTGAATACTATTTAACTTACTCGGGTCGGGACCGTCTCGACCCGAGGGCCCATCGCGTCAAGCTAGCCCGGTCTGCGTCCATTCCTCAATGGCTCGACCCTTAGCCTGTCCAGGTCTCGCGGGCGGATGCCGCGAGTGTGGCCAAGCGAGCGGAGGCTAGCGAGCGCGCGCTGGAGGAGGAAAATCGAGGAGCGTTGCCTCGTCGGAAGTGGAAACCAGGGGCGCGTCGATTGGAGCCACGCGCGGGTCGATTGGAGCCACGCGCGGGATGGCTTCAGGTGAGCGAGTTGCGTCGTCTGCTGCCGTAGGAGGGTTGGAGAGAGCGATGGATCTCGGCCGAGTCGCCACCTCGCTCGCGGCGCCAAGAATGCGCTTCGCCAGGTCCATGCGCTCGACGAGCGCCGCCACGAGGCGCCCCTCCAAGTTCTCGAGCGACTTGGTGCGGAAGAAGGCGCGAGACTTGTGCTCGGCCAAGCTGGTTTCGGCGCCGCTTGTTTTCCAGCGAGCTTGGTCCGGCAGTTGACCGTGCAAAGACGAGATCGCCAGGCAGAGTTCTCGCATTTGCTCTGCGGTTAGCCGAGGGGAAGGGGCAGTCGCCGCTTGGACACTGCTCGGCAGCGGAGTTCGACCTCGATCGGCGCGCCTAGAGCGCAGGCGATCGAGCCGTTCGGCTAGCTCCCCAGCTTCTTGGAAAAGCTCCCCCAAACTGGAGGGTTTTTGGAGTGGTGGAACGTCGAGAGTGACGAGACCCCAACGGGCGACGACCTCGGGGAGCCTGGTTTTCTGATCACTCGGGTGAGTCATATGGTGCCTTTCGCGAGGAGTTGGTGGGCCCGGCGTGCTCGAGCCTCGACTTGCCAGAGGCAAGCCCAACTCCCCTCGGTCAGGGGCCAGCATCGTTGCCGACGGCTCGCTTCGGAGTGCGCAATTCGAGGCGCGTTGTCGGCAACGGGCTCCAAACTACGTGGAACGCAACGTCACGCCGTGACCAGCTTGAATCGGACGTAAATCGAGCAAGGGCCCGCTCTGGGCGAAACCGCCGCTGAAGGGCGATTCGGCCAGAAACAGAGGCGTATCGAGGTCGACGTAGCGGACGCCCCCGACCCCGGCCGCCAGGCAAGCCGAGACCGTCATCGACATCTCCGTCTCGACCATGCCGCCGATCATGACCTGGAGCCCCGCCGTACGCGCGGTCACCAGTAGATCCCAAGCCTCAATCACGCCCAGCTTGGCCGTCTTGATATTGACGGCGCTGATCCCTCCCAGGCGTAAAATCTTCGCGAGGTCGGCTCGACTGCGCAAGCTCTCATCCGCGGCCACAGGGATCCCTGTTTTCGCCTCGACTTCCCTGAGCCCCTCGAGATCTTCGCGGGGCACGGGCTGTTCGAAGAGCGCGATGCGGGTTCGCAAGGTGCCGAGGCTCGCGATCAGCCTGCACGCTTCGCTCGCTGAATAGGCTGTGTTGCCGTCCAAGAGGATTCGCGCGCTCGGGGCCGCTTCGCCAATGCGCACGAGTCGCTCGATGTCGAGATCGGGGCTCGCCCCCCCGATCTTCACCTTGAGCTCGGTGAACCCTAACGCGGCCGCTCGGGTCGCAGAGCGCGCGGCGTGCTGAACGTCTCCGGTGGGAACAGTGATGTCTGTATGCAGGGTGCCGACGGCCCCCCCAAAGAACTTCCAAAGTGAGATCTGCGCCTTGCGCGTCAGTGCATCGAGCAAAGCCATTTCAACGCCGGCCCGAGCGCTGGGGAGGTGTCCGATGACTTCGCCAAGCACTGCGCTCACTTTTCTATAGGCAGCGAGATCGAGACCCGTCAGTGCGCGTCCGAGTTCGCTCTGAAGGGCGAGCACCTCGGCTTGGGTCTCGCCGCTGATATGGGGAACTGGGGCTGCTTCGCCTCGGCCCACAACGCCTCCTTGTAGGCGAAGCACGATGAGGACGTTGTCGACCGCCTGGTGAACCCCGGTTGCGATACCGAAGGGCTCATTCAGCTCGACGTGGAGGGGAAGCAGCTCGACAGACTCGAGTTCCACCCTTTAGAACGCGCCTGACAGGGTCGCGCCTGCGCCGAGCGGGCTGCCATAAGGTGAGAAGCGAACTCGCTTCTGAGGCTGGACCTTGGCCGTTTGAGCCGGGCTAGCTCCATCATCGTCGGTTGTGATGAGCACCACGCCCGTGATGCCGAGTGTGAGAGCGATACCGAAGCTCATATCGGCGATGAGAGCGTTGCGCTCCGTATCGTCTGCCAAGCCGGCGCTCGGGTTGCTGTCGTATTTGGATTTGGAATCGAGCGCCAAGATGCCAAATATGGTGCCGCTAACGAGCGCGGCGCCCGCTAGACCCAAGGTGACAATGGCCGGAACTTTACTTCGGTTCTTGGCTGGTTCGACCGCAGCCACGGCAGCGGGCGGGGCGGCTTGTGTTTTCTGCAGGTCGACCGGTGCACGAACGCGCGTGCCAGCCTCTGCGTCCAGCTCAACCGTCGTCGCGTCGTAGCCGGCCAGAGTGAATTCGAGCCGATGGGTACCTTTGTCCATCTCGACTTCGAGTGGTGTCACGCCCGGGAGAATGACGCCGTCGACCTTCACTTGAGCGCCGGCGGGGCTGGTCTCAACGATAACCGTCGCGGGTAGGGTGCTTTTGAGCGCGGCCGCTCGGTCTTCCGCTGCCTTCAGCTTCTCATCACCGGCGCGAGCGGCGGCTGGGTTGCTAATGAATAGCTCATACGCAACGTAGACCTCTTTGGCAGGTTGATTCTGCTTGTCCATCGAGTACGCGATCCAGTACTCGGCATGAGGCGTCGGGATGATCGCATAGGCTTCGCGAAACTTCTGTTCAGCGAGGGGAAAGTCTTCGGCGCTAGCGGCGGCCTCTCCCGCTTGGAACGCTGCTTTGGCTGCCTGGATCTGTTCCGGAGTCGGGGGCGCTGCGGTAGTAGACGGCGCTGCGGTAGTAGACGGCGCTGCGGTAGTAGACGGCGCTGCGGTAGTAGACGGCGCCACGGCTGTAGACGGCGCCGCGCGCGACGAAGACGAAGGAGCGCTTTGGGGGGGAGGCGAGGAGGCTTGCGGGGGCGCGGTAACCTGGCCCGAGGCTCCTGCCGGAGGGGGAGGCGTGGCCGTTGCCTTCGGAGTAACCGCCGTCTCAGCCAACGCCGGGCAAGTTATCGAAGTGCAAAAGAGGCTCATCCTGAGAAAGAAAGAGAAGGCTGTCCGAAGGTGGCTCGTTCGATTCATGGTGTGGCTCCGGTTCTCACGTCCGGGGGATGCGGTCTAACGTAATTGGCAGATGTCTCGGATTACAAGGCTAACTCCGCTATGATCCCCAGAAAGATGACGACAGTTACTCCCGCGTCCTCTGCGTGCCATGGAAGCGTCACATAAGGAAGGGTCCACACGCCCTCGGCGATCGAAGCCGGCTCCGGCGACCGATCCGCTCGAGTCGTCTTTTCCGTCGCTCGCCACCCGCTATGAGATCGAGCTGCCCCGCTTCCAAGGGAGAGCCGCCAACCTGGGGACGATCGCCGCTCAACTTCGACTGGCCCGCACAAAGGGGGACGCGGCCCGGATCGCGGAACTGTCACCTCGGCTGGCCCGCCAACTCGAGCTCAAGGGCATCGAGGTGGGCGCGGTGCTCGATTTGCTGGAGGAAGCGCGCGAGGCCGGCGCCGAGGACGTTCTGCCGATGCTGGTCGAGGCCTCTCGGCGGGCTGGCAACTATCAAACAGCCCTCGAATACTTTGGGGCCTTCATTTCGGGCGAACTGTCCGGCACATCGGGAGAGCTCCCCGAAAGCACCTTCCAATTCCTGATGTCGGGTGCGCTCGTCGCCGCCCAACTCGGTGACGCCGAGCAAGCGAAGCGCTCCCTGCGCCTCGCGCAACGCTTCGTAGAACGCGCGCCTGATCGGCGCCTCAAGACCTACGAGAGGCTCGGCTCCCTCGGTTTTTGGACTTCTGACAAAGAGGCCTCCACAGACGCCTATTTGCTTGCTGCTGAGCTCGGCGAAACCTTGGGTGGAGGTACGGCTCCCCTCGATAACGCCCTGCGTGCCCTCGAACTCGGACCCAATCGTCGTGACGTTGCCGAAGGCGTCGCGCGCAAGCTGCTAGCGCGGGGCCGCTCCCGGGCCGGCGATGCCATTATTCGAAATTACGTGAAGAGGGTGGGGGCGGCCGAGCGGGCGGCCTTTCATCAGAGGCGATTTCAGACAGAGCTCCGCGAAGGCAACTGGGAGGCCGCCTTTGCGGCAGCGCTCGACGCAGGGCTCGATGCTGAGCTCGACTTTGAAACGATCAAGGCGGTGCTCACAAATCCTCCGCAGCGCCCCAAAGATTTCGAGAGCTTTCTGTTGTTCCTTTCTCAGAAAGACGTGCTCGGCGATCGCGAGGCCTTTGGTCAATGGTTGATCAGCCTGATCGAGGCCCACTCCTTCCTATGGGGAGAGCGCGAGGCGCACGGCCTCCGCTCGCGAGCCCTTCAGGTGTTAGCGTTGGAAGCTCCTGAATCCATAACGCCCGTAGGATCAGAGTCGCGTATTCGCGAGTTGCGCCAACGTCTCGCTGGCGAACAAGACCCCTACCTAGGCCGTGAATTGCGCGACCAGATCGCCCGCCTCGAGCTATTTCGGGGCGAGTTTCGTGCCGCCTATCAGGTCCTTGAACCCAACCTCGAGGAGACGCCCGAGTCCATCGTCGAAGCGGGGCTGTGGCTATTTGTGGCCAGTCGGGCCAGCGAACTCGGGCGAACTCGTGCCCTGGGCGCTATGGCTCGAAAGCTCCCGGAGATCCCTGGCGCAGAGATGGGAGCCGTGGCGAGCGAAGGTCTGGCTTTGCTAGGCGAAGGAGCGCGGGCTATCGCCACGGCCACCGAAGCCAGTCGTCGTGCACCAACGTCGGAGAGGGCGCTAGTCGCGCTCGCCAACGCGACCCTCTCCTTCCCCGAGATCGCGACCCCTGAGCAGATCGAGAGCTCGGTAGCGCTCACCGTCGCGAGAGCAGAGACCTGCCTCGGGTTGGCCCGCTCGGCTCTATCGCGTGGCGCCGTTCGCTTGGCGTTGACCTGGAGTGAACGAGCGCTGAGCTTGCGCCCGACGGACGCCGACGTTCATCGTTATCGGCTCGAGGTGGCATCGGAGGCAGCCGACCCTCGGCGCTTGGCTGAGGGGATTTGGACGAGCGTGCTCGCCTATTTACCTCACGACAGCATCGCAGATGCCATCGAAAAAGGCCTAATCCGGCTAGCCGAACTAGACCGCGAGCAGTGCATTTGGGCGCTCGAACGTGTTCTCGAAAACACGGGGCACGTCGAATCGCTGGAACGCACCATCCTCGTACTCGCGCGCCAGCTTGGTGCCTTCAAGGTTGAAGCGTCAGCTATTGAACGGTCCATTCTGCGCCGACCCGGCGAAAACCTGGGTCCCCACTATGTGGCACTCGCGGAGGCTCGGGCGCGCGGTTTGGACTTCACTGCTGCGCTTCGAGCCTTTCTGACGGGCCTACGGCAGTGGGATATCGAGCCAGAGTGGCCTGAATTTTGGCCCGAACTTTTGGCGGCTGAGCTCGACCCCGATGCCATGATCGCTAAGGCTGAGGTCGAGGTTGAGCTCGATTTGCGACGCGGCGAGCCTATCGCACGAAAGTTCCTCGATCTGGGCGTGATGCGCTGGGACATGTGTGAGGACATGGAGGGCTCCCTGGACGCCTTCTTGGAAGCGGCTCTCCTTGCCCCTGAGGACGGCTTCGGCCTCATGGCCTACTATCTGATGAGGTTAGTTGGAGCAGGGCGGACAGCTACTTTGCTCGAAACCCGTGCCAGCCAAATCGGTGAGCCCAAAACGCAAGGAGTTTTGCTCGGGTTCGCTGCGAGGGCGCGACTTTTGGAGGGGCGAACGCTTGAGGCCTTCAGCTTGGCCGAAAGGGCGCTTTTGCTTGCGCCTTTTGACACAGAAGTTTTGGCCGTGGTCGAGAAGGTGGCCGGACAAGACGAAGTTGATCGTCTTGAGCGCATCTATGACCAACTTGCCGAGGCAGCGCTAGGACGATTTGGGGAGCGCGCGATTCGCTATCGGGCGGCGCGCCAAATGGAACGCAGGGCGGGGAGAGAGCGGGCGTTTCGTCACGCTAAGTTGGCTTTTCAGGCGGTGCCGAGCGATGGCATTGCCTACGTGCTCATGATGCGTCTCGCCGCGAGCTCCGATGAAAAAGAGCAAGCGCGGTTCGCGATTGAGAAAATCGCCTCCGAAGTGCGAGACGTTGGAGAGCGCCAACGTTGGCGGAGTCGAGCCGAAATGCTCGGTCAAGTTACACCTGAGGCTTCTGAGCAAGAGCTAGATCTTCTGTTTCGTGCACTCCAGGTTTCAGTTGAACCGAGTGTCTTGGTAGAACTCAGCTCTCTAGTGGCCCGCCTCCTGCCAGAATCACCGGAGCCTGGGGTGGATGAGGGAGCGCGCCTTGCGCTCCATTCCCAGCTCAAAGCGCGTCTAAAGGAGTCGGTCTCCATTTTGAATGGGCCGAACGCTCCGGCCGCGCTTTGTCTATTCTCGCGGATCGCCGTGGAGCGGCTTCACGATTCGCGTTTCGGGCTCGAGTGCGTGGCTCGCGCTCTGGAAGGTGGCCTTGTACTGCCGGAGTTCGCTACTTTGGTTGAACTGGCACCCAGCTTCAGCGTCCTTCCTGAGGAGCTCCGAGAGCTCGGTGGTCGAGTGCAGAAGCGTTGTGCACAGGGCGAGCAGCTCGGCGTTGAGGTGGCTGAGTTCTTGGCGCGGTGCTTTGCCGCATTGGGTGATGGCGCCCTAGAGGCAGAGATCTTGGTTTGCGCCGCCACCGACGCGCCGGACGATCAACGCCTCGTTCACAGTGCCCGTGAGGCTTGCGTGAAGAGCGGTCGGGTGGACTTGACCGAGGTCGTGGAGGGACTCCTGCCTGCCCAAGACTGGGCGCGTTCCGTGCTGGACCGGGTTTCAAGTTTGAGTGATGCCTCGACCGTTGATGCTCTGCTCGCCATCGATACTTCGCGGGTTGATGTAGCCCTGCAGATTGAGGTGCTCGAGGTCGTGGCCAAAGCAGAAGAGCGTCTCGGTCGCTTCGCGGACGCTCGCGATTCTTACCGAGCGCTGCATAAGTTGGTGCCAAAAAACGGCATAGCTTTGGCAGGCCTCGAACGGGTAGCCGAGCGTGAGGAAGACTTCGATGACCTGTTTGCGATTCTTACGTTGCGCTGTGAAGCGGTCGATGAGCTCGATTTGAGGCGCGCCATCCATCTTCGTCGCGCTGCCATCTTAGAGACGCATCTCGGACGCCCCGAGGAAGCGCGCCAGCTCTTGAGGCAGCTCTTGCTCGAGTTTGGTGAAGGTTGGTCAGCGCTCCGTTTGCTCGCCGATTCATTAGAGCGAGCTAGTGACTTCGGTGGAGCGGCACTGCTCTGGAGTCGGGCGCAGGCCGTCGCGACCGACATTGAAGCGGCCCTGGACGCGAGTTTCCGCGCTGCGAGCGCACATCTAGCGGCAGGCGAGATCGAACTCGCGCGCGAAGCGCTGCGGTATGTCGATTTGAATCGACTCGAATGTCTCGAATTGAAGTTGAAGGTCGAGCGGGCTGCGTCGGACCCGGCGGCGGTCATGGAGACGCTCTTGGCGCTGGCGCGTAGAGTCGAGCAAGACGCGCGCCGCGCGGCCGGCTATTACCTGGAAGCAGCAGAGATCGGGCTACGTCTCGAGGTCTACGACATCGCCGAAGAATCGGCTGATCGCGCCGCAAAGCTGGCCCCAGATCTAGCTGAAGCCCGCCTCATGGCCTGCCAACTCGAAGCGCGGCGGTCGCCTATTGCATCGCGAGAACGGGGCGAAAGTACCCTCTTTGCGCTAGCGGGCACCGAGACGCTGCGAGGTACGAAACATCGTGAGCTGCGCGCCTATCTGACGGCGCTCGCTCGGGACCAGGTAGACGGGTTCGGCGTGGGCCGACGAGAGCTAGAGAAATCCATCGTGGAGCTCGGTCCGCGGCCGTTGCTTGTGGCGGCGCTGGCCGAGCGTTTGGTGGATGATCCGGAGCGGGCGCTCACACTCTACGAAGCCGCGGCCGGTGGCGACTTTCTGCACATGCTGAGTCGCGGCAAAGTCTTGCTCGAGGCAGCGCGTCTGGCGCGAGAACGAGGGCAATGGAGCCGCTGTCGGGCGTTTCTATCGGCCGTAGCCGAGGAAGATCCCGAGCGAACGGAGGCTTCGAACCTGCTGGAGACGCTTCTAATCGAGGAAGCCCGAGAACAAGCGGCTTCGGCTCGCATAAGCGATATTCCACCGAGCCTCGTACGTTCTGAGCGCAAGCCCGTGAGCGTAGCGGAGCGAGAGGCTGCTCAGCGCTTGGCTCGCGAGGCCGATGCGGCCCAACGCGCCATGGCTGTCGAGAAGGATCGCCTCAGGCTGGCCTCCGAGGTGCCGCCTTCTGGCGAGGCTTCCGTGGAAGTGAGTGACGAGCGAGAGCTGGTGTTAGCGTTTGAACAGGGCGATCTCAACGCAGGTCAAGCGCTCTTCGACATCTATATGAGTGAACGAGCCCGTAGCCGCGATGCGATGCTCGTTGCGATTCACCTGGCCGCTCGGAGGCCGTGGGACCCTGAACATCTTAGCTATTTGATTACGGCCGCGAGTCGAGACGGCCACGAAGCCTTGGCTCTGGCGGCGCGGCATGTTTTAGGTGCCTACGCGGGCGGTGAACCAGTCAAGGCACCACCGCTCGAACTAGCTTTAAGCACGCCCGAAGCTGTGCAACTTGTGCTGTGGCGGGGCTTGCATTCACCGAGCCTCGAAGCGCTTGGCCTCGTTTGGGAGCACGCCACGCGGCTCTTTCAACGGGAACTCACCAGCTACGGCCTAGACGCTAGCTTCCGCCTGACGGCTCAGAGCGAACCCGGTCTCTACGAGTTTTTCCGCAACGCAGCTCGTCTGTTGGGTGTGGGCCGCGTCGCCCTCTATCGAGAGTCTTCCAGCGGCGATATCGAGCTTGAGACGTTACTGACGCTTCCGCCATCCATGATGGTACGAGGGGCCGTTCCAGAGCTCGCGCCAGGCGTAGCGTTCCATTTCGGAGCCAGCCTTGCTGCCACTGCCCCCGAATTTGCGCTGCTTTTTGGCGGAGAGAGTGCGACGATTGAGGCTGTCTTTGAAGGCATCGCGCTGGCCTTCGGACCCTCCCGTGTCTCGAGCAACTCCGTACCGCAAGGGGTCGCCGAACTGGCTGGACTCCTCTGGGAGACGATACCTCCCCGTGCACAGCGGCGCCTATCGCAGTTGTGTGTGAGCGGAGAGAGAATGGATCCGGCGCAAGCCTTCGAGGATGCTCGCGTCGTCTTGCGGCGAGCCGGGCTCCTCGTGAGCGGAGACATCCTGACGGCGATCGATGATGCGTGCTTAGCCGTGGACCGTGAGCTGCCCCGGACTCTGGCCGAGCTTGCGGACGCGGCTGACGCATTGCCGACGGTCCTGGATTTGTTGCTTCTCGCGATATCGACCGAGTACGCCGAGGTTCGGTACCGAATCCATGGGTCCAGGTAGGCGCCATTGCGCGGAGCGGCTCTTCGCGAGCCACGACACGTCGGTCATGCTGGCCTCTGGGCAGCCGGTGGTCGAAATGCGAACTTCACGAGGTGCGTTTTCGCTTTTGGAAGTGGCACGGCAGTTGCTACGATAGTCGGAATCGTGCTCGGCGTTTCGGTGGGTGGCCCGGCTTGGGGGCCAAAAAAGCAGCTCCAAAAGCGGAGCGCTCGTCCGTGCCTGGTGGGTCTTAGGCTTCTGGGTTGGGCCCTTCTGGCCCTCGCTCCGGCTTGCGAAGTGAGTGGGTCGAATATCGACGCGACGGAGCCTGTCTTCGGGGAGTGCAACGGCGATCGGGACTGCCCTGAGGACGCGCAGTGCTTGAACCAGGTGTGCGTAGACCCAAGACCGCCGGTGGTTCCCTTGGTCTATGAGATCGTGCCGCCTGCGGGAACCGCCAGTATCGCCGGAGTTGCATTCACACAACTCGCTGACTACTCGTCCGACGAGCCCCCAAGTAGCCGCTTGTCGCTCGGCTTCGTGAGCCATATCGAGAGCGATTTCAAGCTGGAAGAGGTGCGAAGCGCGAGCTGTGTGCCTCGAAGCGTCGACCCACCAGAGGACGAACCCACGGTGGGCCCCCAAGTGCGTGTTACGATGGTGCCTCGCAAGCGCATTCTTGGTTTCGCCGATGCAGCTCGCGTAGTCGATAGCGCGCAAGGCGAGAGCACCTTGGCCTGGAACCTCGCGCCAGGCAGCTACGACATGTACGTCGAACCCATCGCGTACGACGGGCCGTGTGCGCGGCCGCCCCTTTTGATCCTCGATCAAACCATTCCTCCCGGCGACGTAAAGCTCCCCATTTCGTTCGGCGAACCGACCGTGCTCGACGTCCGTGTGCGCTTTCCAGGGACTATCGATAAGCTAACAGGCTTCTCGTTGACTCTGGTTGAAGCGTCCAGTGGGCGGCCGATCTCGAGTCGAAGTGTCCTTTCTACTCCCGTCGAGTCGGACGGGGCGCTCGAATATTTCGTACCGTTGGCGCTTGGGCCATCGAGCCCCGAGGTTCAGGGGAGCTCACTTTTGCGGCTTTCTCCGCCAAGTGAAACGATAGCGCCCACCGTCTATGTTCCGCTCGCCGTGGCTGAATTGCTCGAAGCAGATGGCGCAGTTATCAATCAGCTAACGCACATCTCCGAGACGGTCCGTTTCAGTGGCCGAGTCGTTCGCCGGGGTACCCTGACGGGCGCGTCTGCGGTACTGAGCTTTCGGGCAGAATCACTCGACTCCCTCGCTCCCGGGACCCTCGCTACCCTAACGCGCCAGATCGAAACGAACGAGCAGGGCGAGTTTGAGGTCGATTTGCCTCCAGGGACGTACGAGACCCAAGTCGAGGTCGAGGATCTCGAACTGGCACGAGCGACCGTGCGCTTCGTTGTCGCCTCTTCTGCAGGTGTCCAGGTGGGCAAGACGATCGAAGTTGCACCGAGGCGTGCGGTGAGCGGTCGCATTTGGTCTCCCCGCGGACAAGCCGTGCCGGGCGCCGTGGTGGAGCTCGTTCCAGAACCGGCTCCTGTGATGAATGGTCAGCAATACGCCTCGTGGTTTGAACGGGGTCAGAGCCAGGCCACGGCGCTAACTTCAACTTCGGGGAGCGACGGACGCTTCTCCCTCCTCTCAGATGCTGGGGTTTTCAGTGTCATCGCAAGGCCGATGGTAGCTGGTCTGCCTTGGCTCCTACGACGCTCGGTGCTTGTAGGAGATGGTGAGGTGATTCTGGGTGACCTCCGTGCGCCCGCGCCTGTGCGCGTTCGAGGCACGGTCACGTCGGACGATTTGGGGCGGGTCGTCCCCTTTGCCTTGGTTCGGGCCTATGCCTTCGTGAAGGGCGGGCTTTTCGTCAGCTCGGTGGACGAAGCTGAGTTTGTTTTGCCCATCGGCGAGGGGCGCGCGGAAGAGAACGGACGTTTCGACATCTTCCTTCCAGCCGACGTGGCGTCACTCGAGCGCTAGTGAATGGCATGGCGCTCCCTCCGCTCGCGTTGCAGTGCGACCGGAACCCAGACTTCTTCTCCAAATCTGGTGGAAAGTTCCGAAAGAAGCTAGCCTAGGTTCCGGAGTGCATTCGATATCGCGACTTCGTGAAAAGGCGTGTCCGCCGTCCGACGGGTCCGAACCCGATCGGTTCTCGTGTGCGCTTCATGAGGTGTCGAACGCCCTCACCGTTGTCCTCGGATGGCTCGACCTGGCTGCAAAGTCAGACTCTCCTGAGAGCATCCGCCGCGCGCTCGATGTAGCTCGCGAGCACGCCCAGCGAGGACACGTGCTTGCGCGGCGCGCCATTGGGTCGGAGGTCGAGTCGAAGCAATCTGGACGAACAGCCAGGGCGCTCGCCCATTTCGCATCGGTCTCTGTCGAGCCCCAGGCCAATGCGAAAGCTGTCGACATTGTCGTTGAAGCCAGAGAAGGCACCGAAGCGGTGGTCGATGGCGAGGCGAGTCTGCTGCAGGTGCTCACCAATCTGCTGCTCAACGCGATATCGTTCTCCCCTTTGGGCAGCAAGATTCAGGTCAAGGTCGAGCGAGTTCAAGACTCGCTCCGGTTCTCGGTTCAAGATGCGGGTCCGGGTGTGCCGGCCGATCGTGTGAACAAGCTCTTTTCAGTTCGTATGTCGGGGCGGGCCGGCGGGGCAGGGATCGGCCTCAGTCATTCTCGGTCGCTCGCCCGACAAAACGGGGGCGAGCTCGAGCTGGTGTCTTCCGCTCTAGGGGCGTGTTTCGAATTGACCTGGCCGCTCGGTACCATTTCGGCTCCACGTTCTGCGTTTCCGCCCGCCTTGAGGGCTGCGCTCGACGGCGCGCGCATCCTTTTGATTGAGGACGACTCAGCCGTGACGACCTTGGTCGAAATGACGCTCGAGGCTCGAGGTGCAGAAATCATCGCCGTGAGTGAGTTATCACAACTCCGTGCCGTGCTGGCGCGGAAGCCGGTCGTTGATGTTGTGCTCATGGATCTCTCACCTGTCGAGACCGAGCTCAAGGCAACCCTGAGCGAGATCGCCGCGATCTGCCCGCAGGCCTCGTTGGTCTTGATGAGCGGTCAGCCCGGGGGTGTACCCGCCGAGGCGGAGCGTGCGTTTCAAGCCTGGGTTCGGAAGCCCTTCGACATGGGCCAGTTGGTCCAAACGGTGGGTGAGCTCGTGGCGACTCAGCGCGCCAAGGCGGCCCTCGTGGGCGAGACCAAAGAACTCGGCTAGCGCCCGTAGGGCCCAATCCGCGGCTACTTGGGGGTCATCGGCTGGTCGAAGGAAAGGCGCTTGGATTTCCTTGACAATCCGTCGTCTCCGCCTAACTTCCGGCCCCCAAGGAAACCTCAAACCAAGCGAGGGTGGCGGAATGGCAGACGCACTAGCTTGAGGTGCTAGCGGGGTAACTCCCGTGGAGGTTCGAGTCCTCTCCTTCGCACAAAACGTAGACGACCCCCGGTGAACTTTTCGCCGGGGGTTTCGTCTTTCTAGGGCCGGCTCTCAGTTGTCCAGCCCAAACAGGTCCTCAAGATCGGCGCTGGTGAGGCGCTTCTCTCCGCCTTGGTCCTCGCTGAGCACCGAAGCCACGAGATCTTTCTTCTTCTGTTTGAGCTGAAGGATCTTCTCTTCGATCGTACCCGCGGCAACCAGACGGTACACGCTCACCACCTTCTTCTGGCCGATACGATGGGCGCGATCGGTGGCCTGATCTTCGACGGCGGGGTTCCACCACGGATCGAAGTGGATCACGGTATCGGCTGCCGTGAGGTTGAGACCGCTGCCGCCCGCCTTGAGGCTAATCAAAAATACAGGGATGGTCGGATCGCTCTGGAAGCGATCGATACGGTCGGCGCGATCGGTGGTGCTTCCGTCCAGGTACTCATACTTGATGCGATCTTCATCGAGCGCCGAGGCGATCAGCTTTAGCATTGAAACGAACTGGCTAAAGATGAGCACTTTGTGGCCACCCTCGGCCACTTCATCCACCAGCTCACGAAGGGCCGCGAGCTTGCCGCTGTCGTCGTGCTTGAGGTCTTTGGGGAGGCCAAGCAGGCGCGGATCGCAGGCTGCCTGACGAAGCTTGGTAAGGCCTGCCAGAATGTGAAGTTGGCTCTTTGCAACGCCCACTCGCTCCACTTCTCCAAGTACGGTGGCACGCACTTCGCGCAGAACTTGGAGATAGATAGCGCGCTGCTCGGTCGTCATGTCGATGATTTGATCGAACTCGAGCTTCTCGGGTAGATCTTTAGCGACCTCGAGTTTGGTACGACGCAAGATGAAAGGGTGAATCGCCGTGCGGAGTCGTGCTGCTTGCTTCGAATCGCCGTTATCGATCGGACGCGCATAGCGCTCCTCGAACTTAGCCAAAGGACCAAGCAATCCCGGGCTCACATAGTCGAAAATCGACCAGATTTCGCTCAAACGATTTTCGATAGGTGTGCCCGTCAACGCCAGGCGATTTCGCGCTAGGAGGCTCTTGGCCGCGTGAGCCGTGGCTGAAAGCGGATTTTTGATGGCTTGGGCTTCATCCAAGATGGCGTAATCGAGGGGCAAGCCGTTAAGCAGCTCTACGTCGCGCCGCAAAAGGGCGTAGCTCGTGATGATCACGTTCGCTTCGCTGAGTTCGTCTTTTTGACCTTTTCGAGCAGCGCCGTGCCAGAGCGCCACCTTGAGGCTTGGGCCGAATCGTTCGAGCTCGCGGTGCCAGTTGGTGACAACCGAGGTGGGAGCCACGATCAGGGCCCGTAGCGGCGACTCCTTGGCGTTGAGCGAGAGCAGGAGCGCGATGGTTTGAACGGTCTTACCAAGACCCATGTCATCGGCCAGCACGCCGCCTGTGCCGATTTCATTCAAGAAGCGAAGCCACGACAAGCCCTGTTCCTGATAGGGACGCAGCGTGGCCTTGAGGCCGCGTGGCTTCTTGATCTTCTTGATCTCATCCAGGGAAGCCAGCTTCGAAAACAGGGTCTTGGTAGCAGCGTTGACGGACTGGCCGTCGACATATTGCAAGAGCTCTTGCACGCGGCCGGCTTGAGATAGTGGAAGTTTGCCCTGTTTTCCGGAGGCGGCGATCAGCTCAACTTCCCGATCCATGAGCGACTGCACTCGATCCCGATCGATCGGGGCGTAGGTGTTGTCGGAGAGACGAACATACTTCTTGCCTTCACGCAGGCAGCGCTCGATCTCTGTTCGGTCGACGTCCACGCCGTCTGCGTCCCAACTGATTTTCACGTTGAGCCAATCGACGCCACTCGAAACACGCGCCTTCATCGAAAGCGGGGTGCCTCGAACCCTGGCGCCCAAGAGCTCCTTCGGAATGTAGAGTTCCCAGTCCTTGGGCAGACTGCTGACGCCTTCCGACCAGAAGTAGATCGAATCTTCTCCTTGGGCCGTGAAATGTTCGCCGCTCTCACTCGGTTCAAGGCCCTTATCGAGCAAGAGTTGAACAGCCGCCTGTTGAGCGGCGATGTCCGTGCGAATGCACTTCATCCGACGGCGCCCTTCATCAGGTGGAACGAAAATGACCGGCGGCGAAATGCCATCGGCGCGAACTTCAATTTCGAGCTCTCCGTAGCGGGCCCGTAGTGAGGCCTCTGCGTCGGTGATGCCTCCACCAGCGCGAAAGATGAAGTGCGGGTGCATGTCGACCACTTCCGCGACTTGAGAAAGATCGGGCAGGTCGGCGCCTACGTCGAGCGCGACGCGTGGCAAGTCGGAGGCGATGATCGTAATCAGTTCCGAGACGGGCTCCGCGATAGTTGGGTTATGGAGCAGCCGCCGAAGCGCAGAAGGGGAAACGCGCTTATCGATGGCGCGGACGATGCCCTCATTGGTATCGACGTGGTATCCGGGCCAACCTTCGAACCAACCGCCGTTCGTAAGCGAGAAGTTACGACCGTCTTCGCCGCGAACGAAGCTCGACTTGGCGATGATGGTATCTCCTCCGACCAGCTCGAGATCGAACTTGGGGCGCAAGACGTCGTCTGAAAAGCGAACCTGCATCAGCGCCGGCTCCAAGAGGACGCGGCGCCCCCGCAGGAGCGGAATGAGCTCGGCCGCGTCTTCACCGCGCACATCGACCGCGGGATGACGCGGGTTGCCCGATTCGTGGCGAAGTAGCGCCCGGAGAGCGGCCCAGTCGTCGCTGGGTGAGGCGGCTGCCCAACCGAGGGCGACGCTAGGCAAGAGCGGCACTCGTGCCTCGGTGTCGAGCACGGTGACGGTGAGCCCGCCGGCGCGAACATGAAGGCGAAACTCGATGGAGAGCTCCCGTTGTCCGTCTTGCGGGGTCATCCAGGCGCCGATACCCGTGGAACGTGCCGTGGTGCCGTGGCTCGGTGGTGTGCGGAGGCCGGTCGGCATGGCCGTGGGCGCGACCTGATTGCGGCGGCGTCGTTCCCGACGACGACTGGCCTTGCTTTGGTCGACACGAGACGGAGGCACGGCGGGGCTTTGAGCCACAGGGGGGGGGACGGGGGGCCTCGGTCCGCCCTTGGCTCGAGCGCGGTTTCGCACATGAATCAAGAGAGCCGCGACATGCTTGCAGTGTTGGCCCGTCTTCTCGAAGGCCGGGCAACTGCACGACGAGGTGATCCCCTCACCACCCATCCGAATGGTGACGTCGTAGGCTTGGGCATCTGAACCTCTCACGATGCACTTGGCCTCTTGGTCGTTGAGGTCGACGTCTTCGACGACCTTGCGCTTCTCGTAGTCTAAGCCACGGAGGAAAGTTCTTGCGCCAAGAAGGCGGCGCAGGCCGCGATCGGAGAGGGTAGAGAGGGCGTCGGAGAGGGTGGACACAGTGTGTTCTTTGTTAGTGATTAAACCGAGGTGCCTAGTAAACTCCAGGAACAACGGCGAGCGCGATGGCTCCGAGGAGCGCTAGTGAAAATGCGAGCGGACCGAGTGCCTCTCGCCCTCTGGCCCTAGTGGCTGCGGTGAGCCCCAGGCAGAGCGCCGCTGTACAGAGCGCCCCCAGGAAGATGCCGAGGCGGGGCGCGCCGAAGGGCGACGCCTGGAGCCAACGGCAGATGAGCGACACAGAAATCGCGAGCCCAACGAAGCAGAGCGGCCCTAGCAGCGCGCCGCGTGCATTGGCCACGCCGAGCTCCAGGGCACGGGAGAAGGCAGGGGCGCCCGAGGGGCTGCGTGCCGCCTCGTCTTGGAGGGCGGCTTCGCATTGACGCTCGTTCCGAGCGAGTTGCTCGACGTGCGCCAAGAGGGAAAGAGCCAAGAGCGCTGCGCCCAGGAGCGCCGCGGGCGCGAGGAGCTCTGAATCGACTAAGGGAGATGACAAGGGCATTCCGAGCCCAAGCAAGAGCGCCACGAGGAGTGCCGCTACGCTCGTGCGTCCGTCCCGGGCAACGGAATCGTCACGCAGGCTTGGGCTGGCTCCTGGCTCGAAGATGAGCGCAGCTAGGTGGCCTGAGCCCTCGGAACTCTCGAATACGCTCTGCCAAGCGAGAGCGAACGGGAGCAGCCCGCCGCTTACCGTTAGCATCATGTGACGCGTGAAGCCGGGAGTTTTTACTCCTGCTGCGTGAGGCACGAGGTCGACTAGGAGCCAAGCGCCAAGAACGAGTATGGGTTGGAGAAGCGACAAAAGACGCGGCGAGCTCGAGAAGAAGAGGGGCAAAATCACCGCAGTCACCACGAGTACGAGGGTTCCGAGGGTCCAGATCGGCCACTCCATCGGTAGCGCTCCGGCGTGTCCGCTGCCGCGCACGAGCCAACATCCGGCTCCGAAGAGCCCGAGCGCTATCAACGTTCCACGAGCGAAAGCGAGCTCCTTCGTTTCCGTAGACTCTCTGCGCACGGCCGAGATCCCCAGTCCGACCGCGAGCGTCGCAACGCACTCGACCGATAACAGGTACGTGCCCCAATTGCGCTCGGCGCTGCTGCCGCTACCAAGCAATGCTGCAAGTTCGGAATGCACCAATAGGCTCGCTGTCGCTCCCAAAAGGCTCGTTCGAAGCGGCCGAAGAAAGCCGAAGCAAGTCGCGGCGGCTAAGCTAACAAAGCTGCGCCCCAGAAGCTGCGGACGAAGGGCGATCGACTCCAGATTGGAGCTAGAGCAAGCCGCGAACACCAACAGAAATGCCGCGGCTCCTCGCGCAACGGGAGCCAATGCGGGGTTCAGCGGCAATAGGTTGGGGAGGAGTCCGAGTAGCGCGCCGAGGGCGTGAGGCACGAGGATTCGGCCGAGTACGGAACGTACGAGTCGTTCGAAAGAGCCGGCTGCCTCTTCGTGCCCGATCTGTTCGCAAGCCGTTTCGAGGGCGACGCGTCCTGCGAGCCAAGAGGCTCCGCCGAGGAGTGCTGCAATTGCGAAAGGCGCAGCCGCGTTGAGCGGGACGAGCGCGCCGGCGCCTAGAACTGCACAGGCTGCGAGGACGCCGAGCGCTGCGAGGCTCAGGCCGATCAGGGGAAGCACCCGGGCGGCTTGCAAATTAGCCCCCCGGAGCGCGGCTTCCATCGCCGCGCGGGCCCCTTCGCGGGAGGGCGCCCTCGGTCGAGTCCACGTCATCGTCCCGAGGCCGACGAACGCGACCAGCGCATAAAATACGACAAAGGGTACGGCTTGAGACATCAGGCTGGCTCCCAACCCGGGGAGCTCGGGACCCAAAACCGCCGCGTCTTCGAAATCGAAGGGAGCAGGAAGCGCGCCGGGCCTTGAGCGTGCTCAGCTTCGAACGGTAGTCCCATTCTTACAGAAGACAAGCCCAGCTCGCCATTCTTCTCTACCCGGCTCGAGGGGCGGAGAGGGCGTCTTCGAAGGCGATCCCGCCGGGGAGGGGCGTGCCAAGGCGCGCGCTCGATGGTGGCGACTCAGAGGCCTATCACACTGTGCCTCACCCCGCGGTGGCCTTCACCCCGCGGTTGCCTTCACCCCGCGGTTGCCTTCACCCCGCGGTTGCCTTCACCCCGCGGTTGCCTTCACCCCGCGGTTGCCTTCACCCCGCGGTGCCTTCACCCACGGCGCCTATTTCGCCTGGATCACCATCAAATGGTACTTGCCGAATTCGGACTCGCCCAACGTGAATAACACCTCGACCAAGAGACGATAGGGAGTGGTTTCGTCGGCGATGATAATGGCCTCAGAGACGCTGGCGTCGAGCCCGCGCTTTTGTCGCACTAGCTTGTCCGTCTGACGAGCAGACTGCAGCGCGCTACCAAGCGGCACGATGAAATGATCGTTCGGACCATTGCGTTTGTTGCTCGCGCCTGCGCCCGTCTGCACCATCGATTCTCGACTCGGCAAGTTGAGTACTTTGTTATCACCCACCAAGATTTGACTCTTGGATACCGTCACCACCACGCCCTCTTGAGACGGGTCGCTCAAGAACACTGACTTAGGCAGTCGCAAATCGTCGCTCTGGGGGACTGCGCCGCTCGATTCACCGAGGCTTTTCAAAAGAAAAACCAAGATGATGGTCATGATGTCGAGCATGGCCGTGATGTTGAGGAAGTTAACATCAGGGTCATGCGCGTTGCGGCGGATAGCCTTGCGTAGCTCCGCTTTGAGTTGCACCGCGGAGGCGCGCTCCGCTGGCTTCTTAGGGCCGCCCGCGCCGCCGTTTTCTTGGTTGTCGCCACTCATTGGGGCACCTTGAAATTGACCTTGGGGAAGAGCGGGGTCTTTCCGTCCTCCGCGTTTCGGAGCGCGTCCATGACCCGAATCAAGAGCTGGTACTCGGTGCCGGGGTTGGCAGCGATGAAGACCTGTTCTTCTTCGGCGTAAGCCTCATTGGAAGCCTTGAGGCGTTGGGCACAGGCCGTGAGCCCGGCAAAGTCATAGTCGTTGCCTTTCCTTGGAATCGAGATACCCGAACCAACTCCCTGGCAGCCCGTGGCAACGCTACCGCCCGAGGCCTTCAGCGAAAAACCTTCGCTGACAATCAACACCGTCAGATTCAATGAATCGGTGGGCGTCGCGGCGCGAATGCCGGTTCCTTTTGCCGCAGGAGGAGTCGTCTCGATGGTCGAGGTAAACGTGACCGCAACGGTGGCGAGCACGAAGATCAGGATGTTCACCACGATATCGAGGAAGGGCACGATGTTGAGCTCGCCACCCTCTTCATCGGGCGAGAGCTCGCGTGGCTGGCTCAGGCGCCGGATTTTGCCACGTTGCGCTGCGGTGAGAGAAGCCATGGACGGGAGAAACCTCGTTCGAAGCTTGGCTTTTCGATCAAGCCTTGGGGCGTTGAATCGTTAGCAAGTTGAAAGTGCGCTCCATCACCGACTCAAGGTCGTGTTGGATCGACTTCGCCCGTGTGTGCAAGATGATATGAACGATCATGCAGAACACAGCGATGCCGAGGCCGAGTGCGGTGTTGTACATGGCTTCGGCGATACCGTTGGCTAGCAGGCGCTGCTTGTCGGCCTGAGAGAGGTCGGGGCGAGCGATCGAGGCGAAGGTGGCGATCAGACCCGACACGGTGCCGAGCAGACCAATCAGAGTCGCGATGTTGGCGAGCGACCAGAGAGCGCCAATGCGCTTTTCAGACTCAGGCTTCAGTTCGCTCAACTTTTCGCTCAAAGACGCGTCAATTTCTTCCTCGCTGCGGTTGGCCGTGGTCAGCCCCGATTTGACGAGCTGTAGGATCGGGTAATCACCGGCCTCGCACAGCTTGACGGCTCGATCGATATTCCCAGCCAAAACGAGCTTCTTGATCTGGGCGAAGAATTCGCCCGAATTGACCCGGTAGCGCGTGAGCTGGAATATGAATCGCTCAATGACGATGGTCAGAACTATGGCCGAAGTGCACAAGTTCAGAACCATGAACGTCGGATTGTGCTTGAAGGCCTCGACGAGTTGGCTCGAGCCACCCGCGCTCAGCAGAAGATGCATTCCCCTATCCCTTTCGTAATCTTACTCAGCGGCTTTTTCATCGGTTCTTTGGTGAATCGGGCTCGTGGGGCTCGTTGGTCGAGACCTCACGGCGCGCTACGCGCATCCATGCGGAACAATTAAGACCCGGTGCTGAACTCCCAGCGCCACCTCGCCCCGCCGTCTGCCGACCACGGCTCGAACTATAACGAGCGACCTCTCGCAATAGCAACTCACACGCTTTCGGAGATTCTGTTTGTACGCCGGGAACTTGGCGTCATCGCTCTTGGTGAGGCTGAGGCTAGGCCCGAGGAGCGAGCAGCTCCAAGGCGAGCTGCGACCGATTGCTCGGAGACCTGAGCGGTTAGGCCACCCGCGGCAAAAACTGACTGGATTTAGCCTGAGTTTTGTCATAGAAATATGCCTCCACTATAAAAGTGCTCTAAACATCCGATCGGCCTTGACTAGCGGGGGCTGATTTCAGCAAGATTGCACAGTCCAAATCCGGGGTGACCCCCGTTACTTGGGCATTTTTCAACAATTGCGGCTAGTTGCCGGTCGCCTTCGGAGATTGTCTCCGCGGGAGGTCGGTTGGGGTTCTGGGGATTTCGATGGAAGACCTCTCTGCCCCCCGCACAGACACCAGCACGCTGTACTTCAGGACAGCACACCAATAGCGAGGATAGAAGACACATGTCAGACGCTTGGCACCACTACCAAGAGGGCGGATGGGCAATGCATCTCATCACGTTCTGGCTCATCTGCGGCGTCGCCGTGATTGTGGAGCGCTCCGTTTATCTGTTTGGCGCATCTCTGAATAAAGAGGCGTTTCTCTCGACGATGCAGAAATGCATCCTTTCGGGCGACGTAGCGAAGGCAGTAAAGATGTGCTCCGCCGCCAACGCACCGCTTGCGCGCATCGTTCAGGCTGGCCTTGTTAAGGTCAACCGCTCGGACGAAGAAGTTCAAGCTGCTATGGACGAAATGGCGCTCATCGAAATGCCCAAGGTTACCAAGCGCACGGGCCTCTTGGCTCTGTTCGCTAACCTCGCGATGCTTTGCGGGCTATTCGGAACCATCGTCGGCCTGATCCGCGCCTTCAGCGCGGTAGGTGGCGAGTCGATTGATCCCAGCCAGAAGGCACGCATCTTGGCCGAAGGTATTTCGGAAGCCATGAACTGCACCGCCTGGGGCCTCCTTTCGGCCATCACCTGCCTCATGGGCTTTGCGTTCTTGAACACCAAGACGCAGACCATCGAGGATGACATCAACGAATCAAGCGTTCGCGTTTTGAACCTCGTTGTGTCGAACCGCCAGAAGGTCAGTCTCGAAGGTCTCGAGCAAGCAGCCTAATAGCTCGGGTAAGCTCCAATTGTTGAGATAGGACCCGTCCTTTCGAATCTCTAAGTTTCTAAACTTGGGGAACTCTGGGCGGGTCCTGGTGTCTCAATAGGAGGAGCAGCTCTTCTGGCCTCATCTGGGCCGAGGATGAGCTCAAACCCACTGTCTCTGTAGCTGTTGTGTTTTTAGAAGAAGAGGATTTGAACTATGGCCGGTATTGATGTCGGGGGACATGGAAAGCGCTCGTCGAACCATGAGATTCCTCTCATTCCGTTCATCGACTTCTTGCTCTGTCTGGTGATGTTCTTGCTCGTGACGGCTGTGTGGTCTCACATGGCTCGCATCGAAGCAGATGCTCGCGTTCCGGGCCCGCCCAAGGACACTGAGCAGGACAAGATCGAGAAAGAGAAAGAACTCCACGTGGAGATGAGAGGGGAGCGTAGCTTCCAGCTCATTTGGAAAGAGGGCACGACGGTCGTGAACGAAACCTCGGTTCCGCGTAAAGAGGTTAAGGTTGGCGAAGATATCACCTTCCCGGACCTATCTAAGAAGATCAAAGAGGAGTGGACCAGCCAAGGTTCGCACCGCGCCGCTACGGACAAGAAGTTCGATAGGGCCATCCTCCACACCGATAACTCTGTCGAATTCGGCAGTGTCATCGCGGTACTCGATTCAATCTACGCTCCTGAGCGTGAATTTTCGATCGGAACGGGCGCTGTCGAGAAGGTACCCTCCTTCCAGGTGACGTTCGCATCTGATTAAGAGATTGAGGCAGAATCATGTCTGGTAACAAACCACTCAGTCGTTTTCATCAGCCCGTCTCGGTTCCGGGACGGCGCCTTCTGCACGGGGTTCGCCTCAAGTTCGTGCAGAAGAAGATCGTTGGTGGCGGCGGTCGTGCCGTCAACACCGAGATTCCACTCATCCCGTTCATCGACTTCTTGCTCTGTATCGTGCTCTTCCTCTTGGCCAGCTTCTCGGCCTCGGGTGAGTTGCCCATCGATAAGAACGTGAAGCTACCTTCGGCCCAGAATGCCGTTGAGATGCTCGAAGCGCCCATGATCGCTATCTCGGGCACGCAAATTCTGGTGGATGGTATCCCGGCCGGAAGTACCCGCGCCGTGATCGACGCTCAGAAGATGCAAAAGATCGACGAGCTCGACGCGATCTTGAAGAACAAGCGTGAGTTGTGGAAGCAACTCAAGCCGGGCGTCGAATTTCCCGGTAACGTGATCTTGCAGGTTGATAGGCGCGTTCCGGCCCTCGTGGTCAAGAGCGTGTTTATGACTGCGGCAGCAGCGGGTTACCCAGCTGTTAGCTTCATGGTCGGCAAATTGGCCAAAGACTGAGTCAAGCCCAGGATTTGGATTGCTTTCAATCGTGAAAACGCCGGGCCCTAGGGCTCGGCGTTTTGCTATTAGCGTTTTATTATTTGAGGCTGGGGTCGACCTCGGCTCGAGCGAAGAGTGCCATGGTAGGTCGTAAGGAAGCGGGGCTGATCAGTCTCAACGAGTCGCGGAGGAATCGCCGTCGTCAGATGGTGACGGGGCGAGCCTCAATCGGCGGGCTTTCCCCGCGCCTGTTCGGCTTTGGCCTCTTAGCTCTGATCGTCGGCGGTTTCGTTTATTACCGAGTTCAAGCGGGAAAGCTGGAAGAGCAACGCGCCGCGCTGCTCGCCAAGCAACGAGCGGTAGAGAGCATGCTGGGTCCTAAGCTCCGGCCCCTTCGAGATGGGATCGAAGCGCACGTTCAAGCTCTTAAGGCGCTTGAGACTGAGTCCTTCGTGAAGAAGGGCGTTGACTACCAGAGTCTGCTTCGTTCGGCCGGCGTCTACTTGCGACTCCGACAGGAGGACGTCGAGCCGGCGGAGAAGCTCCGCAAAGCGGCCATGAGTTCGTTGCGCGATGGCTTCACCGCGTGCCTGGTGGCTGATCCAAAAGCGAGTCCACCCGGGGTTGGCAAGGCCTGCGACGAAAGCGTCGAGTGTAGTGCAGGCGAGCTCTGTACGGAGTTCAAAGTTTGCCAGCGTCCTAGCTCACCCTTCAATATGAGGCTCGTGTATCGGGCCATGTCTGTGCTTGAGCCGAGCTGGGTCGACGGAGTGCGCGGCGCTTCGAGCGAGCTTGGACTCATCGCTCAAGATCGCATGCTCGAGAGCATCACCCAGGTCGATGTTCCGCTCGCTATCGAGGTCTATCAGCGAGCCCGCTTTGCGTTGGTCGTACTCGACGAACCTTTTGCTGGCGAAACAGCCGAAAAAGCTGACGCGAGCGAGAACTCGAGTGAGCTTCTGCAACGTTTACCGCATCGCAGCAAGGTGGGGTTGTGGTCGATACCGGACGGCGAGCTGCTGGCGAGCCTTCGGGCCGAAGCGCTCGGTGAGTTGCGTGACGTGGGTCAGGATAGGGCTATCGGTGGAATCGACTCGGTTCACGCCCGAGCGCGACTGGCCAATAGCTGTGCGCTGGCGATTGAGTTCAAGGAGAAGCTCATGCCAAATGAAGGCTCATCGCCAGAGCCAACCACTCCACATTGAGGTGGACTCGACTCTGGCCGACGACTCTGGCGGGACGCGCTGGGCCCCTTCTACTCAAGCTGGGCTCGGCGACGCGAGCTTTCAGCTTGATAGGTGTTGGGCTTTGGGGGCGAGGTTTTATGAACTTTCGGCCTCGGTGGGCTCGAAACTGAACTCGACTTTACCCTCCCGCACATCGATGGTGGCGTGCCCGCCCTTCTCGAGGGTGCCGAAGAGGATCTCGGAGCTGAGGGGCTTTTTGATCTCGTCTTGAATGAGGCGCGCCAAAGGTCGCGCGCCGTTCTGTTCGTCGTAACCCTTGGCGGCGAAGTATTGTCGCGCGGCCTCGGTTAGATCGACGGTGACGTTGCGTTCGGCCACCTGCATGCGGAGCTCGACCATCGCCTTGTCGACTACTTGAACCATGACCTCACGGGGCAAGGAATTGAAGGCGATACGCGCGTCGAGGCGATTGCGGAACTCGGGGCTAAAGGTGCTCTTCAGCGCCTGATCGTCGCGACCCGACGAGCCGGCGTTGCCAAAACCAAGCGGCCGGCGCGCCAAATCGGCGGCGCCCACGTTGCTGGTCATGATCAAGACTACATGCCGAAAATCGGCGCGTTTACCGTTGTTATCCGTCAAGGTGCCGTGGTCCATGACCTGCAAGAGCACGTTGAAAACGTCGGGATGAGCCTTCTCAATTTCGTCGAGCAAGAGCACGGCGTGAGGCGTCTTGGCGACGGCTTCCGTCAAAAGGCCGCCGCGATCATAACCGACGTAGCCAGGAGGAGCGCCGATCAGTCGCGACACGGTGTGACGCTCCATGTATTCGCTCATATCAAAGCGAAGTAGCTCGATGCCGAGCGTCTTGGCCAGTTGCTTTGAGACCTCTGTTTTACCGACGCCGGTAGGCCCAGTGAAGAGGTATGAGCCGATCGGTTTTTCGGGTGGGCGCAGGCCCGCGCGCGCCAGGCGTACCGCAGCGGAGAGCTCTTCGATCGCGCGATCTTGGCCAAAAACGGCCTGTTTTAGATCTGCCTCGAGGTTTCGGAGGGCCGTCTTATCGTCAGTCGTGACCTGCTTGGGCGGCACTTGGGCCATGGTGGCGACGACGCGTTCGATGCGCTCCACATCGACAGTCGAGCCTTTGCCCGAAGAGAGTTTGGTGTCTGCACCTGCTTCATCGATGAGGTCGATGGCCTTATCTGGGAACTTGCGGTCGTGGAGATACTTAGCAGCGAGCTTCACGCCGGCCTCCATCGCGCCCTCGGCATAGGTGACGGCGTGGAAGGCTTCGTACTTCGACTTGAGACCTTCGAGGATCTTGAGCGTGTCGGCTTCACTGGGCTCGAGCACGTCTACCTTTTGAAAACGGCGAGAAAAAGCGCGATCTTTCTCGACGTGGCTGCGATATTCTTCGAAGGTCGTCGCGCCAATCACGCGTAACTTCCCGGAGGCGAGCGCGGGTTTGAGCATGTTCGCGGCGTCCATGCTGCCTCCGCTAGCTGCGCCCGCGCCGACTACGGTGTGCATCTCGTCGACGAACAAGATGGCTTGAGGGCGTTGAGCTACGGCCTTGAGCACCGCTTTCATACGGTTCTCAAAATCGCCTCGAAAGCGCGTACCGGCTACCATCGCGCCCATATCGAGCGCGAAGACCTCGGCGTTTTGAAGGACCTCGGGCACCTCGCCTTTCACGATGCGCTCGGCGAGGCCTTCGACGATGGCCGTCTTTCCGACGCCCGGATCGCCGACCAAGAGGGGATTGTTCTTCTTGCGTCGAGCTAAGATCTGCACCATGCGTCGCAGTTCTGTCTCGCGGCCCACGAGCGGTTCGATGTCGCCCGCTGAGGCCCGCTCGTTCAGGTTTTGCGCGAAGCGTGTGAGCGGATCTTCTTTTTTCTCGGGCTCTTCGTCGCTGCCATCGCCGAGGGCGGGCGTCATGGCTCCCGAATCGTCATCGTCGCCCTCTTTGGCGGCGCCATGGGAGATGTAGCTAACGATATCCAAGCGGGAGGTGCCGGCGGCCTCGAGAGCTTGGGCCGCAGCCGAGTCGGTCTCGGAGAAAATGGCGACGAGTACGTTCTCGCTCTTCAACTCGTCTTTTCCGCTCGATTCGACGTGCCAGGCAGCGCGTTGCAAAACCCGGCGCAGGCCACGAGAAGGTTCGGGCGAGGGGAAACGATCTTCGGGCAGGGCGTCTTGCCCGTCGTTGATGGCGGTATCCAGCAAGTCTTTGAGTTTGCGGATGCTTCCGCCCGAGCGCTCGATGACCTTAGCCGTCTCTTGGTCATGAATGAGGGCATAAAGCAGGTGCTCGACCGTGATGATCTCATGGCGTCGCCGGCTTGCCTCGCTGTGGGCGAGGTTCATCGCGATTTCGAGACTTGTGCTGAGCTTCATGTTTTTCCTCTCATTTCTTTCTGCACTCGTCGTAGGGGCCGCGGCAGCCAGGAACTTAACTCGAACCTTCGTCGAAACCTTCCGGCTCGGCCGTCACTTTTAACGGGTGCCCAGCCTCGCGCGCGCTCAACACTACCTTTTCAACCTTAGTTTCAGCCACATCCCGGCTGTAGATGCCTGCGATGCCCCAGCCCTTGAAATGGACGTGCAGCATGATCTGTGTGGCCTCCGTCACGTCTTTGCCGAAGTGCTCCTGGAGCACCGAGATCACAAAGTCGCGTGTAGTGTAATCATCGTTGTGGAACACGACGACGTAACGGCGTGGCTTGGCCGTTTTTTCTTGCTTGCGAACCTCTAGGTCGCCTTCGCGATCGGGCGCATTCGGCTGAGTCACGACTTTCTCCATCCTGGTACCCGGTCGTAGTCCTGTCGAGGGGCTGGCAAAAAAAATGCCCTGGGGCCTAAAAGCCTCAGGGCACGTCTTTATAGAAGATAGGCCAGTTCGAGTGTCGAGCCGACACCGGGGCGCCCAATCCATTCAAGAGAGCGGGCGCTGACTCGTCGCTGGGCCGTAGCGAGCTGGGCCGTAGCGAGCTGGGCCGTAGCGAGCTGGGCCGTGCCAGCAGGGTACAAGCCCGCGCCTCGATTAGGTCGCTGTCTTGGCGGCCTTGGGTGCGTCTTGCGCGGCGTTCTCTTGAGCGCGCTTAACGAGCCAGAGTTGGTTCTTCTTGGCGCGGCGCTTCTTTTCGCGGTGACGCGCGCGGGCGTCTTGGGGGGTTGCCATGGTGGATGCCTTTCTCGTCGAATAGGGAAGGAGGTTATAGACCGCCCAAGGCGGCAGAAGGGGGGCGGCTATTAGCAGAGCTCGGGACCACGGTAAAGGCTTCGGGGGGCGGGCGTGGGGGGAAAACGGCTAGATTGCCCCGAACTGGCCCCGGGCAAAATGGGGCGTGCGCCGGAGTGCCTCCAAAAAGAGCCTGTTTGCTGAGCCAGCTTGTTTGCTGAGCCGCCTGCCTCCGTTGGTTGGTTAGCTGGCTAGTTGGTTCGCGGCGACGGCTGGCTGGCACCAGCTTGCGGCGTTTGCTCGTCGCGCTCGCTTGCGGCGCTCGCTTATTCGACTCTCCAGGTGGTGCCCGAGCGCAGGAGCTTGTCTAGGCTGCCCTTCTTGGAGTTGGCTTCGAGCCCTTGGGTGTGCAGCGTGCCGTCGTAGGTGGGCCTGAGCTCGGCGAACAGGACCCCGAGTACCACCGGGAAGGGCCCGAAGGGGAGGCTCGCGAGCAAGGAGCCCAGGGCGCGATTGGTCTCGTCGTGGGGCAGGATGTCGCTCGCTTCGACGATGCGGCCCGAGGCATCGGGAGAGCCGATTTCGACGACCTCGAGCCCGAGCGTGCGGGTGTTCAAACGGAGGCCTTTCTGGCCGCTCTCGCCGAACAGGAGCGGCTCGCCATGTCGCACATGGAGCTGTTGGTCTTTGGCGCTCTTGCCGCGGAAGGCGTCGAAGGCGCCGTCGTTAAAGACGTTGCAGTTCTGATAAATTTCGCAGAACGCCGTGCCCACGTGCTTGGCCATGCGGCGCAGGACCTCGGCCGTGTTTTTGGCATCGGTGTCGATGGATCGCGAAACGAAACTGGCGTTGGCGCCGAACGCGAAGCCTGCTGGGTCGACCGGTTGATCGGCCGAGCCGAAGGGGGTGCTCTTGGTCACCTTACCGGTTTCGCTAGTGGGCGAATATTGGCCCTTGGTGAGACCGTAGATTCGATTGTTGAACATCAAGATCTTGATGTCGACGTTGCGGCGAAGCACGTGCAGCAGGTGATTGCCGCCGATGCTGAGGCCATCGCCGTCGCCCGTGGCAAGCCAAACGGAGAGCGCGGGATTGGCGACTTTGATGCCCGTGGCGAAGGCGGGCGCACGACCATGAATGGTGTGAAAGCCGTAGGTATCCATGTAATACGGAAAGCGGCTGGAGCAGCCGATCCCGCTCACCCAGACGATGTTATCGGGGTGAATACCGAACTCGGGCATCGTTTTTTGAACGTTGGCGAGAATGGAATAGTCGCCGCAACCTGGGCACCAACGGACGTCTTGATCCGTCTCGAAGTCTTTTTTTGTGAGGTGCTGCGGATCGATCAACTTGGTCATGACATCTCTCCGAGGGCGCTCCGAATGTGCTCGCCGAGTTCGTCGGTGTGGAAGGGTTGGCCCTGGATTTTGTTGACGCTCTTTGCGTCGATGAGGAAGCGGCTCCGAATGAGCACGGACAGTTGCCCCAAGTTCAGCTCTGGGATCAGGACGCGTTCGAAGCGACGAAGTAGCTCACCGAGGTTTTTGGGGAATGGGTTCAGGTAGCGCACGTGAGCGTGCGAAACTTCGAGCCCATCGGCGCGCGCTTTGCGGACCGCTTCCCGGATCGCGCCATAGGTGGAGCCCCAACCTAAGACGAGCAATTTGCCGGAGTCGGGACCTTCCGTCATGGTTTGCGAGGGGATTGAATCTGCCACACGGGCCACCTTTTCGGCGCGCGTGAGGCTCATTTTCTCGTGATTTTTGGGGTCGTACGAGATGTGGCCGCTGGCGTAGTCTTTCTCGAGCCCGCCGATGCGATGTCGGAGTCCGGGGGTGCCGGGAATGGCCCAAGCGCGAGCGAGCGTTTCGTCATTTCTAACGAAGGGGTGGAAGCCCTCGGGCTCGGTATGGAATTTCACCTCGATCTTGGGCAGCGACGAGACGTCGGGGATTTTCCAAGGCTCGGTTCCATTCGCCATGTAGCCGTCGGTGAGCAGGATGACGGGCGTCATGTAGGTGACGGCAATGCGCACGGCTTCGATGGCCATGTCGAAGCAATTGGCTGGGCTCTGAGCGGCGATTACGGGTAACGGGGACTCGCCGTTGCGTCCATAAACGGCTTGCAAGAGGTCGGCCTGTTCGGTCTTGGTGGGTAAGCCCGTGCTCGGCCCACCGCGCTGGATATTGACGATCACGAGCGGCAGCTCGGTGGTGATGGCGAGGCCGATGGCTTCTGTTTTGAGGGCCATGCCGGGCCCGCTGGTCGCCGTAACGCCCAAGTTGCCCGCGAATGAGGCGCCGATCGCGGCGCAGATGGCGGCGATTTCGTCTTCGGCTTGGATGGTCGTGATGCCGAAGGCCTTGTGGCGCGACAGCTCGTGGAGCACATCACTGGCGGGCGTGATGGGGTAAGCGCCCATCGTCATGGGGCGTCCGGAGAGCTCAGCGGCGGCCACCAGACCCCAGGCGGTGGCTTGGTTCCCGCCGATGTTTCGGTAGAGCCCCGGCTCAGCCACAGCCTTCGGCACCTCATAGCGAAAGTGAGAGAGCTCGGCCGTTTCGCCGTAGGCGTGGCCGGCTTTGAGCGCGAGCTTATTGCCCTCGCCGATCTCGGGTTCTTTTGTGAACTTGGACTGGATCCAATCCAAAGTGGGCGTGAGATCGCGCCCATAGAGCCAATACATCAGTCCGAGCGTCCAGAAATTCTTGGCGCGATTGGCTTCTTTGTTCGACACACCCGCGCTCTGCACTGCCTGTTGGGTGTGCTTGGTGATGTCGATGGCTACGACCTGGTATGCGGAGAGCGAGTCCTCTTCTAAAGGGTTCGCCGCGTAGTTCGCCTTCTTCAGGTTGGCTGCCGTAAATGCTCCAGAATTGACGATGAGGAGCCCACCCCGCTTCAGATCTTTGAGGTTGGTCTTCAAAGCGGCGGGATTCATGGCGACGAGTACGTCGGCCGCGTCACCCGGGGTGAAGATGTCCTCGGAGGAAAAATGGATCTGGAAGCCCGATACGCCGTAGGTGGTGCCCTGGGGGGCGCGAATTTCGGCCGGGAAATCGGGGAAGGTCGCGAGGTCATTGCCGGCGAGCGCGGCAGCCGTCGTGAACTGACTGCCCGTTAGCTGCATGCCGTCGCCGGAGTCACCGGCGAAGCGTACTACGGCCCCAGAGAGGCGTTGGGGGGAGGAGGGGGCAAGATTGGCCATGGGGCGGGTGCTTTGGGCGCTACCACACTTTTCCGATGGGGATAATCGGAAATAGGGGTCCGGTGGGACGGGCGGATGAAGCGACCCTTCGCCGGTTGGTAGAAAATGATGATTAGTTATGAGCGTTTAGCGTGTCGGTCGAGTAGACCGCCGAGGCGGGGTGCGGCATCTTCAACGTGCTTTTGTGCTGCAGGCCGGAGCTTTTCGTAGGCTTTCAAGATGGCTCCGCTCCCGGCGCGTCGCACACGTTCATCGGTGATGCCGAGGAGGCGCCCAGCGATGGTGGTCTTTTCTTCGGCCACGAAAGCGCCCGGGGATTTTCCAGCCTGAACTGCGCGTTGGTAGGGCTCCTCAAAACACCCGATGAAATCGTCGAAGAGTTTGTCGAGCACGGTGCGAAGAAATCCGGCGCCGATACCTTTAACAATGCCGAATGTCGCCTTGATGGCCATGCCGCTGAGGCCCGATTTAGAAGCCACTTCAGCGTCAAGCACCTGAAGCGCATCGTCGAGCACGCGCGCACGCAGCGTTGAGTCGGAGAACTGTTCGCGGAGAGAGGCAGTCATGGAGGCCTCGCTTAGCACCCTCCCGGAGCGCCGAAAAGCTCGCCAAGACTCCCGATTCATGGGCTAGCCGGCTGGGGTTGGCCCTCGCGCGGTTTTCATGCGAGACGACCCGACCCCTACGAGAGCGTTTAGCCCAACGATGCCGGAAACTACGCCGCCCCCAGCTCACTCGCTCGGCCGCATCTTGATCGTCGACGACCAGCGCAATATGCGAACGACCCTATCCATGCTGCTGCGTGGGGCGGGCTTCTGGGTCGATGAAGCGGAAAGTGGACAGGAAGGCGCCGAACTCGGCTCGAGCGAGGCTTACGACGTCGTGCTCACCGATCTGCGGCTCGGCGACCCCGATGGTCTCGAGGTGCTTCGTGCCGTCAAGGAAGCCCAACCGCGCAGTGAGGTGATTCTCATGACGGCCTACGGGACGATTGAGTCGGCCGTCGATGCCATGCGCCTGGGCGCCTTCGACTACCTGCAAAAGCCGTTTACCGAGCAAGAGCTGATGCTCAAGTTGCAGAAGGCTATCGAGAGCCGGCGACTTCGCGGCCAAGTTGATGCCTTTGCACAAGATTTTCGCGAACGCTATGGCTTCGAGAACATCGTGGGCCGCTCCTTGGCGATGCGAAATTTGATGAGTCGCGTCGTGCGTATCGCTCCGACGGATGTGACGGTGCTCATCACCGGTGAAAGCGGCACGGGCAAGGAGCTCATAGCGCGCGCGGTTCATGCCTCGAGCCGTCGCGCCAACAAACCGTTCATTCCCGTCAACTGCGCGGCCATCAGCGAGACACTGCTCGAAAGTGAGCTCTTTGGGCACGCGCGGGGCGCCTTCACCGGGGCTAACGTTGCCCGCAAAGGGCTCCTAGAAGAGGCCGAAGGGGGCACCTTCTTCTTCGACGAAATCGCCGAGACGACCATGGCCTTCCAGGCCAAGCTGCTTCGCGCCATCCAAGAGGGGGAAGTTCGCAGAGTCGGCGACAACCGAGCCATTCAGGTCGATGTGCGCGTGATCGCTGCCACCAACGTCGACCTGGGGCAGGCCGTTGAAGACAAGCGCTTTCGAGAAGACCTCTATTACCGCCTCAATGTGGCGCGCTTTCGCCTGGTGCCGCTCCGCGAGCGACGCGAAGACATCCCCCTGCTCGTCGATTTCTTCATCAACAAGTACACGCAAAAGATGGGCGTGCGAGCTCGCGTCGCCGACGGCGTGCTCGATCGGCTGACGGAATATTCGTTCCCGGGCAATGTGCGTGAGCTTGAGAACATGGTCGAGCAAGCCGTGGCTCTGGCCGGTGGGAGCGGCGTTATTACGCTCGACGACCTCGTGCCCGAGTCTCACGTGCAGGCGGAAGAACCGTCGCCTCGTACCTTGGCTGGTATTGTAGACGAAGCGGAGCGCCGAGCTGTGCTGGATGCCCTCAAAGCTGCGGGCGGTAATCGCGAACGCGCCGCCGAAACTCTCGGCATTAGCCCTACTACGCTCTGGCGCAAGATGACGCGCCTTGGAGTGGTGTACGACCCTAAGGCACTGAGCTGAGCCGTGCGTACCGAGCTCTTCGACTATAGCCTTCCCGAAAGCAGTATCGCGAACTTCCCCTGCGAAGAGCGGGACGGAGCGCGACTCTGCCGTCTCGAACAGTCAGGCCCCGTCGAAGGTTGGGTGCGAGAGCTGCCGGAGTTGCTCCAGCCGGAAGATTTGTTAGTTGTCAATGATACGCAGGTTCGACGGGCTCGGGCCTATTTTCGGCGTCCTCGTACGGTGGCCGGCGGAGGCGGCGCTGTCGAACTGCTTTTTTTGCGGCCGCTTGCGGAAAACACCTGGGAGGCTCTGGGGCGCGCGGGCAGCAGAATAAAAACTGGTGATCATTTCGAGTCAGCGGAGGCTGGCCTCCAGCTCGTCGTGCTGGAGACGCGCCAGAATGGCACGCTCGTACTCGAGGCGAACGGGGACGTGGAACGCGCGCTCGAAGCCATCGGTGAAATGCCCCTGCCGCCCTATATGAAGCGCTCAGCCGTAGAGGCGGACGCCTCGCGCTATCAGACGGTTTTTGCTCGCCATCTGGGTTCAGCCGCAGCGCCGACGGCGGGGCTCCACCTGAGCGAGGGCCTTTTGACGCGCATCCGTGAGCGAGGCGTGACCCTGGGTCGGGTGGTGTTGCATGTGGGGCTCGGTACCTTTCGTCCCGTTTCGGCCGCGGATCTCGACCAGCACGACATGCACGAGGAGTGGTACTCAGTCGACGCCGAGCTCGTCGAGCAAATCGCGAAGACGAGAGCCCGGGGCGGCCGAGTGGTGGCTATTGGTACCACCGTCGTACGAGCGCTTGAGTCGGCGGCGCTTGCGTCGAAAGCGCGGGGTGGTGCGCTGGAGGCGGGGGAAGGCTCGACGCGGCTTCTCATTCAACCGGGCTACCGGTTTCAGCTCGTGGACGCGCTGTGGACGAACTTTCATCAACCGCGGAGCACGCTTTTGGCATTAGTTTCAGCTTTCGTGGGGCGTGACCGACTGCTGTCGGCCTACGCTTGGGCCCTTGAGCACAACTATCGTTTCCTCTCTTACGGGGACGCGATGTGGATCCCGGAGAGGCTCGAGCGTTGAGCGAAGCGGGCGTTACCTTTCAAGAAGTTTCGCGTTCGGGCCAGGCCCGAACAGGAATCCTTCACACCAAACATGGCCCGGTGCACACGCCGGCCTTCATGCCGGTTGCGACGCAAGGCATCGTCAAGGCCATGACCCTGGACCAGGTACGTGCGACCGGGGCCCAGATGCTCATCATGAACACCTACCATTTGTGGCTCCGCCCCGGGCCGCTCGAGGTCAAGGAGCTCGGTGGGCTTCACGCTCTGTGCCGCTGGCCTCACCCCATCGTCACTGATTCAGGCGGATTCCAGGCCTTTTCACTCGCCGCGCGAACGAAGCTCAGCGAGGACGGCTTCGAGTTTGCGTCGCATATCGATGGCCGGCGTCTCAAGCTCACGCCGGAAGGTGCGATGGAAATTCAAGCCGCCCTCGGCTCGGATGTGGCCATGCAGCTCGATGTGTGCCCGCCAGGGGGCGCCCCCAGGCCCGAGGTCGAAGCAGCCGTCGAGCGCACCACCCGTTGGGCGCAGCGCACCCTCGTCGCGCGTGACCCAAACCAAGCGGTGTTCGGTATCGTGCAGGGCGGTGTCCACGCAGACTTGCGCAAACGGCACGCCGAGGAGCTCGGTGCTCTGAGCGTCGATGGGCGAGCCTTCGACGGCCTCGCGTTCGGTGGATTCAGTGTGGGAGAACCGACGAGCCATATGCACGAGCTCTTGCCTGAAGTGACGCCGTACCTCGACAGCGCCCGCGTAAGGTATCTGATGGGCGTCGGCACTCCTCAAGACCTTTTGATTGGCATCGGATCGGGTATCGACCTCTTCGATTGCGTGATGCCGACGCGGAACGCGCGCAATGGGCACGTCTTCGTGCGAGGCGGTCGACTCAACATGAAGAACGCCACGCATCGCTCCGATTCGCGGGTCATCGAACCCGGCTGCGACTGCGTCGCCTGCGCCGGCGGCTACACTCGCGCCTACTTACGGCATTTGTACGTGGCGGGTGAAATGAGCGTTTTTGCTCTGCTCAGCGCGCACAATCTTCGTTTTTACGCGCGGCTTCTGGAAGGCGCGCGCGACGCCATAGCGCAAGGCGATTTTGCGGCTTACAAGGCTTACCACTTTTCTCCCAGCCAACTTGAGCTAAAATGAGAGCTTATCACGGGCGGCTGCCGCCCTTCTCTCTCTCTCGCAAAGTTCCCAGCAGTTTAGTCCCGACCCCATGACGGAAAAGAAACCGCTCGGACGCATTCTCCTCAAGCAGCAGGCCATTAGTCCCGAAGACCTGGACGAAGCCTTGAACGAGCCTGGGGGGCGTCTTGCGTCACGTCTCACCGAGCAAGGTAAGATTACGGGTCTGGCGGCGCTACGTGCCCTCAGTGAGCAGCACGGCATTCCTGGCATCGACCTCGACCAAGTTTGCGTGAAGCTCGCAGACCTCGAGCTGTTGCCGCGAGCCATTGCGGAACGGCACCTCATCTTACCGGTACTGAGCAAAGGCGATCGACTCTTCGTCGCGATGGCGAACCCACGTGAGAAGAAGGTGATAGACGAACTCGAGTTTGTCACCGGCAAGAAGGTCTATCCTTATGTCGCGCTCGAGAAGCCGCTGCGCAACGTGGTGGAGGAGGTCTATGCCCGCAAAGCTCGCGGTGACGACTATTACATCGGGCCGCGTTGCCCGCCCGAGACCCTGGCTAAGCTGGGTCTTGAGCGGCCGCGCACCGAAGTTCCAACGCTCGAGCAGCTTTCGCGCCCACCCGAAGGAGGCGCACTGAGCGATCCTGGTCCGCCCGGTGCTTCACGTTCATTGCACCCCACGCGGTCCCCCGGCGAAGGAAAGGAACCGACGTTGGATCCGGGGCCACCCGGCGCCCAACCTTCGGAGCCGCCGCCGTCGATTCCGGCGTACCACGGACTCGAAGTGGAGGCCCCGCCGAGAGAAGTATCTGTTGAAGAAGACTTCGGCGACTTGAACTCCGAGCTCTCCATCGTGACGGATCTTCCGGTGCAGCCGCCTTCGAAGGCGCCACCCGGTGCGGCCACGATTTTAATCGTCGATGATGAAGCCGAGATCCGGCGCATGCTCGACAAGCTCCTCAGCGCGCGCGGGCATCGCGTGCTCCAGGCCGAATCAGGTCACGTCGCGCTGCGCATGGTCAAGGAGCTCAAACCCGATTTGATTGTGCTCGATGCCATGCTGCCGGAGGTTCACGGCTTCGATATTGCGCGGCGCATCAAAGGTAGCCGTCGCTACGGGCACATTCCAATCGTGATGGTGAGCGCCGTCTATCGTGGCTGGCACTACGCGGAAGATCTTCGCGAGAGCTGCGGAGTTGAGGCCTTCATTGAGAAGCCCTTCAAGATTCAAGATGTAGTCAACGCCGTCGAACAGGCGCTCTCTGGCAAGAAAGACGACAAGGCCAAAGCTGAAGAGCTCGAGGCCATGCACCAGGAGGCAGAGGAGCTCTTGCATGCGGGCGTTCGCGCCTATCGCGAGGGCCGCTACGACGAGGCCGTGTCGGTACTCCGAAAAGGGGTCGAGATTGATCCGCTCGCCTATCGGCTCCATATGCACCTGGGGCTCCTTTATGGGCGAATGGGGCAGGTCTTTGAGGCTATCAGCGAGCTCGAGCGTGCGGTCGAGATTAACTCTCGCCATTTCCCGGCCATGAAGAACCTAGCCGTGCTCTATCAGAAGGCGGGTTTCCGCAATAAAGCTGCAGAAACCTGGCACAAAGCCGCGCGGGTTGCCCCAGACGAAGAAACTCGGGCTACCGTGAAAGCGCAGTTAATGAACCTGATTTAATTTATCTGGTCACTTCTCGGGCGAATCGACAAAAAGCGGGGCTTCACGGGCCCCAATTCTGATATCGACCGAGGGGGGTATGCTTCTTGCGGCGGCTGCCGTAAGTGTTCTGACCCCCCACCGTTCCGCCGTTATGAACTTCGATTGTCCGGGCTGCCAGGCCAAGTATCAGATAGCCGACGAGAAAGTCGCGTCCAAAGCGGTGAAGATGAAGTGCCGCAAGTGCGAGACTCCGATCTTGATCAGTTCGCTCGGGGCGCGCCGCGCCCTCGGGGTCTCTGAAGGGCGTCCTCTGACCATGCCACCGGGCATGAGCCTATCGCCGCGGTCGCTCGCGCCGCCGTCGATGCCGCGCCGTCGCTCGTTACCTGCGCGTCCACTGGCAGGGGCTCCCGGGGCAGGGGCTCCCGGGGCAGCCGCCGTCGACCTTGCGGCGCCGGATTCTGGTGAGGAGAGTGCCCCACTGCCCCCATTTTCGCGGCGTCCAGCCGTTCCGGCGCGCGCTCCGATAACCAAGGCCTCCTTGCCTCCGAGTCGGATCGCTTTGCACCCGCCTGCCGCGGAAGCACCTTCTGCCGAGGCATCTTCGCCGGAAGCACCTCCACCCCACGCTCCTGAGCCGGTCTTCAACGGAAAAGACCGACCCTCCGCGACCTCTCTTGCGCCGCAGTCGTTTGCGCCGCAGTCGCTCGCTCCGCACATGGAGGGGCTGAAGGTGAAGATCCACGAGAACGACGAACCTAATCCGCCATCCTTGCGTCGCATGGCGTCCAAGATGCCGATGGTCATGTGGCACGTCGGCATCGATGGCACGGTGCTCGGGCCCATGACGCGGACGGAACTCGCGGAGCGCTGCAAGAAGGGCGAGGTCACGAAGGACGCGCTCGTTTGGAAGGACGGTATGTCGGGTTGGGCGCCGCTCGCGCACGTCGATGACCTAAAAGACCTCGCTCTCGCCACCGAGAACCTGGGCGCTGCCGCCCGGACGCTCCTGGGGCTCGACGCCTCGGCGGGGATCGCGTCAGCCCCGGACTTCGTCCTCCCTCTTGCGGGCGGCGTTGGGGGGGCCTCGATTCACATGCCCGCGGCGGATGGTTTTGCCGCGGGAACGCCTCGCCGCGACTCGTTGTGGGCGCGCGTGGAAGCGCGAGCCCCGAAGCGCTCGCACATCGTCTTTTTGGCTCTGGCCGCGGCTGTTTTCGGGGGCGCCATGAGTTTCATCGTCTTCGGCGGCCAAGACACGAAGATCATCGAGAAGCGCGTGGAAGTGCGGGTGAAGGACGCGGTGGCCCCGGCGGACAACGTGCCTCCGCCCCCCGCGGTCGACGATTCGCCTGTTGCGGCGACGTCGGCTCCGGCTTCTCCCACCAAAACCAACGGCGCGAGCTCCAAGCCTACAGAAGCCGTCGCGCCGACTCTTGACGCGAAAGGGACGGGGCTCAAGGGGTTGTCTGGTCTTTCAGGGCTGGGCTCGACCGGGCCCCAAGCGGGACCGACGCCGGGCGCTGGTGTCGCGAGTCAAGCTCTCGATTCGGGGCAAATCGAGAGCACCGTGTCGCGCTATCGTAATAGCGTGAAGCGGGGTTGCTGGCAGCCTGCGCTCGATGCACGCGACAAGAGCGCACCTAGCTCGGCGCGGGTCAACGTAGCCATCACCGTGGCCGCTTCGGGGGCCGTCAAGAATGTGAGTTCTTCGGGAGATCCACCTGGCTATCGTGGTCTCGCGAGCTGCATTCAGTCACGAGTTTCGACCTGGTCGTTCCCGCCTTCGAGCGGCTCGACCACCGTGAATGTGCCGTTCGTCTTCGCCACCCAATAGGGGTTTTGAGTGGGGCTCGGCGTGCGAAACAAAAAGCACCCCGCGCGACCTTTGGAGCCGCGAGGAGTGGAAGCGAGTGGCTCGTAAGCCGGGTTCTGTTGACAGGCTGGGTCACCCCGCGCTTGTCCGACGATCATTCCTCTAGAGTTGCCGTTGCCGACAACCTCAAGCAGCCTACCCGAGGGCTTAAAGGGCGGGTCGCCCGAGCCCTCTGCTTGGCCTTGCTCCGGATGGGGTTTGCCTTGCCAGGACCGTTACCGACCCCGCGGTGGTCTCTTACACCACCCTTTCACCCTTGCTGAGGCATGCTCAGCGGTTTGCTTTCTGTGGCACTATCCTCGAAGTCACCTTCACCGGGCGTTACCCGGCATCCTACCCTGTGGAGCCCGGACTTTCCTCTCGAGCTCGAAAGCCCCAGCGATCGTCTGTTCCACTCGTTTCGGGTCTGACTCTAGCGCCACGGTCCCAAAATCGGTAGCCCCCGAATGGGGTTAGGTTGCGCTCGGACAGCGCGCTACGTGCCGGATTAGACTGAGAAAGAGCTGCCGCAGCCGCAGGTCCCGGAGACGTTCGGGTTGCCGAACTTGAAACCGGAGCCGTGGACGCCTTCGACGTAGTCGATCTCGGTGCCGTCGAGGTACTGAAAGCTCAGAGGATCCACGAACATCTTGACGCCGTTGGATACGAAATCTTCGTCCATATCCGTCGGCTTATCCTCGAAATACAGGTCGTATTGGAACCCGGCGCAACCGCCACCCACTACGCGCAGGCGGAGACCTTGACCGATCAAACCTTCGGCCGTCGCAATTTCGCGTACTTTTTCAGCAGCGTGGGGAGTGATGGAAACCATGGGTTCTATTTAGTTCCTGGATCGGGGGAAGGCCAGGTGGGTTCCAAAGAAATGCGCGATCCGAGCTAGGCGGCGGCTTCAGTGACTCGTTGGGTTTCGCGCTGTTACCCTTTGAGCAAGGATGGAATAGGGACTCAAATTTTGAACGATGCCCGACACGAGGACCGGGGTATCGCGGGCGAAATCGACGCTTTGCGCGAAGCTCACCGTGGCCAGGCACCGCGATTCGGGGCAGGGCGGGGCGAGCTGGACGATGAGGTGCGTTACACCGTTCTTGGCTCGAGCCTCAACCACTCGCCCCTCAAAAGTTGAGAGCTGCCCTAGGGCCGTGGCCACCGAGCGAGTTGGCGCCGTCCACTCGGCGGGGGTGCTCAGCGCTAGTTTCGCCCCTCGCGCGATTTGAGTGGGCGTGCTGCTACGGATGGCGAGCTCTCCTGATTGAGGAGCATCCAGGAGGGTGCGAAACAGGCCGCTCGGGTCGGCGATGATCGGAGAAGTGCCGACCGTTACCAGGGCTCCAGGGGCGGTTCGTCCTTCCACCACGAGGGGACCCGAGGCCAGGACATGACCAGCCGGAGGTAGGGTGAGTTGCAGGGGTGTTTGAGATGCGGCTACGCGTGCCGTCGTAGCCTTTTCGACGTCACCGTCCTTCACCTTCACGGATATCTCACGCTCGACGCGCAAAGATTTGGCCTCGAATCCCGAGGCGACGGGTCCGAGGTCTACCGTGAGGGATGCCGAACCCTCCTTGAGCGGAACGTTCGCTCCTTGGAGGGTCACTTGTGCGCCCCGAGGTGCAGTGACTGTCACCACGGCCAACGGTTTTTCGGTATCGAGCCCCTGAAAAGCAGTGTCGACTCGAAAAGCCACCGGCACGAGTAAGTCTTCTTGGATCGGTGAGTTGCCAGGCGTGATGAGCTGAATGGGAACCTCGTTCTGCCCCACCTTCAGCTTATGCCCGAGCGCGATGCGCGCTCCACCAGGTGTGAGTTCGACCTCTTCCCTGCCGATCCGAAGCCGAGTTCGGGGTGGGAGCTTCGCTCCTTCCACCACGATGAAATCACCGAGTTCGGCGTTGGTCTCGAAGCGAATGACCTGAACCGAATGATGGGGCCGCGTGAACCAAGCGAAGGCAGCGCCGAGGCTCCCGGCGAGGGCCAAGGCTACGACGAAACCGCCAAAGAGCGTTTGCGTTTTGGCCGCGCGCCGCGAGGAAGGCGGCATACTGTGGCTCGCTGCCAAGGGCGGATCGGTGATTCGCGCATCGGTGATTCGTGGAGCGGGATCGCTCTCGGAGGACGGGCGATGTGTCGGAGCAATACCGGGTCGAGCTACGCCGAGGAGCGTTCCTGCCCTCAAAGATCCGGACGGGAACAGGGCTGGCTCATTTGGCTCACCTTCGGGCGGAGCCGGCAACGGTGAGGGGTGTCCGACCAGCGTTCCGCTCAATACACCTCGGACTGGGCTGGGCATTTCGGGCACGGTCGTCTGGGGTGAGAGCCCGGTGTCGCCGAACTTGTGCACGGGCGTGGGAGCGGGCGTCGCGAAGCCGACCAGCGTCTGGTTGAGGGGGCGCGTCCGCGGGGGCAACTCGGCTTCGGGCTGAGCGCTCGGGATGTCGCTCGAAGCCCTGACGTCTGGGGCGACGGGCTCCGCGAACGACATGGCAGGGAGTCCGATCATCGTACCTGCCAGCTCCGACCTGGAAGCGCGCGGCGAGATCTGATCCGGGGACACCTGGCGTTCCGGCATCGTCTCCATCAGGTGGGGTTGAATTGCAGCGCGTTCGGGCTTCGTGGCCTTGGGCTCCGAAACACGCGGCGGAGGCTCGCTCGGCTTCTCTTCCGGAGCGCCCGGAGAGACCTGAGTAGCCGGAGCTGAAGTTCGAGCGGTTCCCGTCCAGGTGCGCACGCCGACGGCCGTTGTTTCGAACGGCCGCGGGGGGTCGTCACTTTTGCTCCGTTGGGTCGGGGCGACGAACGTTGAAGCCAGGGAAGGGCCCACCGCGGCTCCGCACCGGGTGCAAACCCGAGCGTCTGGTTCCAACGAAGCTTTGCACTCGCCGCAAAAGGGCATGGACATCCCGTAACGAATCCCAGAGGGTTTGTCCAAACCCCTGGGCGAATGGTACCTGGGAGTCATCCCCGGTCCTTTTCGGATCGACCGGTCACTCGGAGACGATTCAATTGCTCGCCAAGCGCCTCATCCCTTGTCTAGACGTTCGAGACGGCAGGGTCGTTAAAGGGGTGAATTTTGTAGGCATTCGCGACGCGGGCGACCCCGTGGAATGCGCTCGCCGTTACGACGCCGCCGGTGCGGACGAGATCACGTTTCTCGACATCACCGCCTCCCACGAGGCCCGGGGTGCCCTCTTACATATCGTCGCGAATACCGCCCGGGCCATCTTTGCTCCGCTTACGGTTGGTGGCGGAGTGCGGAGCGTCGACGACGTGCATGCCTTACTCGATGCCGGGGCCGACAAGGTGAGCGTGAACAGCTCAGCGGTGGCTCGGCCCGAGTTGATCGCGGACATCGCTCGCGCCTGGGGTCGGCAAGTTCTGGTAGTGGCGATCGACGCGCGTCGCTTGGACTCTGGATCCTATGGGGTCTTCACGCACGGTGGTCGCAAACAGACCCCACTCGACGCTGTGGAATGGGCAGCCGAGGCTGCCGAGCGGGGCGCAGGTGAGATTCTCCTGACGAGCATGGACCGCGATGGCACGCACTCCGGCTACGATATCGAGCTCTTGCAGCGAGTCACCGAACGGGTGTCGATCCCGGTGATCGCCTCGGGTGGGGTTGGGACGCTCGACCATCTGCGACAAGGCTTGGTCGAAGGCGGGGCGGATGCAGCCTTGGCCGCTTCAATTTTTCACGACGGCAAGTTCACCATCCAAGAGGCCAAGGGCTATTTGCGAGGCAGCGGCGTCCTGGTGCGACCGGAGGCCTCGTGACGGTGAGCCTGGGCCAAATTCTCGCCGCGGTCCGCTCCACCGAAGCGGCGCTCGTCGGTGAAGTAGCGGGCTATCTTGTGCTCGGTGCGGCGGATGCAGCCCAAAAGGCGCCCACCCAGGCGGATTTAGGCACCATCTTTATCGATGAGAATGGGGAAGTTTTGCTGCGGGGTGCGCTCTCTGAACCGAGCGAGGTCGAGCAAGATTTGCGTGACATCTTGGGTTGGCTCCTCGATGAGGTTCGCTCATCGTTTCCTAATCTTCGACGGGTGGCCGAACGACCTGAACCGCGTGGCCTCGTCTCGCTCATAACGGAGCTAGAGACCGCCTTGGTTCCGGTGAACCGTCGAGCGGCGCGTCGCTCCTTGTCGCGCTTGGCCCGAGAGGCGCAGAAGAGCGAAGTTCGGTGGCACGCTGGAGTCAACTTGGGATTGGTACGGAAGGTGCGCGCTGCGCCGGAACGCGCTGCGCCCTTCGAGCGTCCCGAGCCCGAGCCGCACGGGCTTCTTCAATTTACAGAAGAGCCCACTCATCAAGAGTCGATCCCTGAGGCTTTCGAGGTCGACGAACCCGACCCACCCTCCTCGGGCGAGGTCCCGGTTGGGGCCGTTTTTGCCGTCATCGAGCGCAATCGGTTCTCGGAAGCGCCCCATGATTTCGCTCCATTGCCCCATGAATTTGCGGAAGCGAAGGGTCAGGAAATATCAGACTCGAGGGACGATGAACTGCCCGACCTGGACGATGAGCCCACGGTTGTTCGCGCCAGCGTATTCGAGCTCAAGGAGCCGGTCTCTCAGGTTATTCGCGAACTCTTGCCAGCACCCCGAGATGAACTCGAAGCCGACGATGAACTCGACGATGAATTAGAATCTCAGATCACGAACGAACTCCTCCCAGCCGCTCAAGAGGATTTCGAGTTCGAGGTCGAGTTTGAAGACTTCGCACCTGCGCCGACCCTGGACTCGCCTTGGAGGAGCTCAGAGCGTGTCTCCCGTGGGCCCGAATCGGCTATTCCGGCCACGCTCCCCTCAGGACTGCCGCCCGAAGTACCGTCATTTAAGCCCAGCGCGCCGCCGGTTTATCGCTTTCGAACGGTTCGTCCTCGCTCGGACATTCCGCCGCCGAGCGGGCCGCTCCTCTTCGAAAATGAAAGCCGAGATGGGCCTTTGAGTGATATTGGTTCGCTTTTGGCAGGGCTCGACAAAGCGCCGCTGCCACGGGACGAATTATATCGAGCTCTTTCGGCCCTCACCGAGTCGGAGCCTCCGCTCGGCGCATGCCGGTCGACAGAGTTCGAGCCAGGAGAGCGCTGATTCATGCTCGCGCGCATTCAAGCCATTGCTCTCAATACCTACCGTGAGGCCGTTCGGGCTCGCATTCTTCATGGCTTGTTTGCCCTGGCGGTGCTGACCTTAGGTTATGCGCTCGTGGTTGGCGCCTACGCGCTTAACAATAGAAACCGCGTCGTAGCCGACCTCGGTTCCGCCACTATTTCGGCGTACTCGATCATCGTCGCGATCGTGCTCGGCGCGACTAGCCTCTATCGCGAGCTCGATTTGAAGACGATCTATCCGATTTTGGCGCGTCCCGTCGGCCGTGGCGAGTATCTGATAGGAAAGTTCTTCGGCACTTTGGCCACAATGTTGGTGTTCATTGCGGGCAATTCGGGGCTGCTCCTGATCGCGATTGGGCTTGGAGTTCCAGAGGGTCGCGGCCGAGCTTGGCTGCCCTTGCTAGCCAGTGGTGGAGGCATGGTAGCAGCCGCGTGGTGCTTCGAGCGAGCTCGCACTTGGCTCCCTATTCCTTTCTCGCTCCTCATCTTGGCGGTGGGGGCCTTCATCGCGGCTCCCTTGGCCGGCGAGAGCCGGGTCATCCTAGGGCAGGCCCTTTTTACTGCGCTTGAGGTGTCGATTGTGAGTGCGTTGACGCTGCTCTTTGCCTCATTCTCTACGCCCTTTCTCACGGCCATCTTCAGCTTGTGTGGGGTGATTGTGGGTCGAAGCGCGGATACGCTGGCCGAGCTTCCGGTTCGCATTTTTGGTCCTACTGTGCAGCAAATCGGCGCGGCCTTGGCCTGGGTGTTTCCGAACTTGATGATCTATGTACCCACGCGGGCCTTTCTCGCGGGTACGGCGGCTGGCGTCTCTTTTATGGGCCATTTGAGCCTAGCGATTGGCCAGGCCTTGGGTTGGGTGGTGCTCCTCCTAGGTGGAGCGGTGCTCATCTTCCGCCGGCGAGATTTCTTGTGAGACGGACAGGGGTTCGCTTCCTCGAGATTGTGGGAGCGGTGGTGCTCGTGGTGGGGCTTGGCCTTGTCGTGTTTACGTTTGAGCTCCGCCAGCGAGGACAAGCTGCCATGGAGCGCAGTGACGCTGCGTTTCATCATGGCAAGTTGCGCGAATCGATCCGCGAAGCTGAACGCGCGCTCCTCGCCTATGTGCCGAGCAGCCAACACGTTCAGAGGGCCGAAGAGCGCTTGGTAGCGATCGGACGCGGCGCGGAGACGGAGCAAAGGCTCGATGTAGCTCGGGCAGCCTGGGAGGCTCTGCGAGTCGGATATTTTAGAACGACTTACCCGGGCAAACCGGCGCCCTCTTATCAAGCGGAAGCGGAGCGAGCTCTAGCTCGTATCGACGGCGAGCTGGCCCGGAAAAGTGGCGCTTCGTCGTTTTAGCGATTGGTCAGTTTGGTGCCCTTTGGGCCAGCTTTGGATTAAGCTGTGGGAGTGAGTCGTGACGAAATCCTCTTAGAACGGTTCGTTCGTCATCTCGCGCTGGAGCGCGTCGCATCGATACACACGCAGCGGGCCTATGCCCACGATATCCAGGCATTTTTGCGGTTTTTGAACCAGGGCGACGGAGCCATTGCTCTGGGGCAAGCAGGCCGAAGCGAACTTCGGGCATTCTTCGAAGCGGAGGCGCAGCAGAAGAGCGCACGCAGTATGGCGCGTGTGCTCGGTAGCCTGCGCTCGTTCTATCGCTACCTCACGTTGTACGAAGGCTTCCAAGACGATCCGGCTCGGGCCATGCGTATGCCCAAGGTTGGTAAGCACTTTCCCGTGGTGCTCTCGCCGCCTCAGGCTATTGGGCTCATCGAAGCGATTCGAGAGGTTCGCCGGACCGAAAGTCCGAATCGAGAGTTGCACACGCTGCGCGACTCGGCAGTCGTTGAATTGCTCTACGGCTCGGGGCTGCGTGTCTCGGAATTGGCTGGACTCAAGCTCGCCCAGCTCGATCTTCCGGGAAGAGCCGTGCGGGTGCTGGGCAAAGGTAAAAAGGAGCGCTTCGTGCCGCTCGGTGAGCCTGCCTGCGCTGCGCTGGAGGCCTATCTGTCTCGTCGTCATGAACTTGTGAGCTCGAAGAGAGCGGAGCTGGATTGGGTTTTCTTGGGTGCGCGTGGTGGGCCGCTGGGGCCACGTCGTGTCCAGGAGTTGGTGCGGGCTGCGGGCGCGCTGGGTGCGGGACGCAATGATGTTCACCCGCACGCACTCCGCCATTCCTGTGCCACCCACATGCTCGAAGGAGGAGCCGACTTGCGAGCCATTCAAGATATGCTCGGCCATTCGAGCGTCAGCACGACGGAGCGCTACACGCACCTCACCGCGCTTAGTTTGGCTCAAATTTACGATCGGACGCACCCTTTGGCCAAGGTGCGCGGGCTCTAACGTCTGGCCTAGAACCTGGTAAAAGGCGCTCCGATGAACGAGCGCACGAGTTCCCCTTCGGGGAGGCAGATGGGTCCGGGCGTGGCTTTTGGCACGAGCGGCGGAGCCCTCGGAGCCCTACTATTTGCGTTCGGCTATTCTATTAGCCATGCGTTAGAGGGTGGGAGCCTGGGTCTTTCGTTAGGCCTGTTCCTGCCGCTTGGCTGCGTATTGGGCGCCTTGGTTGGCCTTTTTGTGGTCCTCTTTGGGCGCCAGCAACGCGCGCAGGAGTCGGCCTTGCGAGAGTTTACGCTGGCCACGCGTCTCGCATTGGGCCTCTTTTTCTTGCTGGCCATCGGGCCCCTCGCGACGTGGATCATCACACGACCCTTGAGTCCCGCTCGCGCCGGCGTGCTGCTTGGCGCGCTGGGATCGTTCAGCTTTCTCGGGCTGGCTTGGGTCGTGAAGAAGGGGGCGGCACGCTTGCCAGGTGCGTTCGCGAGTCGGACTGCGTCGCTGGTTTGGGGCGCCCTCAGCGCGCTCCTGGTGGGGCTCTTGATTCTCTCCGGCCCGACCTCGGGCGTGGGTCACCCTTGGGCATTTTTGGGTGTGTTTCGCCGCCCCGAACTGGATCTCTCCGTTCCTTGCCTTCTCTTGCTCGTCGCAAGCGTGGCTGCGCTCGGGGCCAGTCGCCTTCACCGGGGAGCGCTGTGGGCGGCCGTCGTTCCGCTCGCTCTCGCGGGCGCTGCTCTGCTGCGCGCAGGGGCAGCCCCGCCTGAGGCGGCCTTCGCCCTCGAGCAAGCTCGGGGCCCAGCGGCGCCTCTCTTGAAGCTGGCTCAGCGTCTCTCCGACGGCGACCAAGACGGCGCGGCGAAGGCCTTTGGCGGAGGGGACTGCGACGACCGAGACGCAAAGATCTTTCCCGGCGCATCAGAGATACCCGGCAACGGCCGAGACGAAGATTGCGACGGGGCCGATCTGACCCTCCACGAGGCCATAGCCCCAGCTAAAGTAGCTCCGGTGCAGGAGGGGCAGCAGCCGTCGCCCCTCGCCAACGTCAAGACGCCCGAGGGGCTCAACGTGCTCTTACTCACCATCGACACGACTCGCGGTGACTATGGCTCTACCGCTGAAACTCCACCCGAGAAGGTGGTGCCGAACCTCACGCGTCTCGGGGCGCGCGGCGCCGTGTTCGAAAATGCCTATTCATTAGCGTCGTATACGAGCAAAAGCCTCGGTCCAGCGCTCATTGGTCGCTACCCGTCCGAGACCGAGCGCAACTTTGATCACTTTGATCGCTTTTCAAAGAACAACTTGTTTGTGGCCGAATTGGCGCAAAAGGCTGGGATCTTCACGGCAAGTGTTCAGGGCTACTGGTACTTTTTCTTCAAGGGTTATGGCTACGAGCGAGGCTACGACCTGCTCGATACGCGAGCCGCTCCCAAGAACGTTTCCGTTGACGCTGACGGCTCGTCGAACGGCGAAAAAATTGCGGATAATGCCATCGAGCGGCTAGGTGAACTCGCCAGCGCCGGCAAACGATTCTTCGCCTGGGTGCACTGGGTCGATCCGCATGCTGAATATGTGCGTCACCCCGCGCACGATTTTGGTGAAGGAGAACGCGAGCGCTACCAAAGCGAGGTGGCGAAGGTCGATCACGAGATCGGTCGCATCCTCGAACGCTTGAAAGAGCTCCACCTCGACGAAAAGACGGCCGTGATCGTCACCAGCGATCATGGCGAAGCCTTCGCCGAGCATCGCATGATTCGACATGGCTTCGAAATCTGGGAGGAGTTAATGCGGGTGCCGCTCGTGGTCTATGTGCCCGGCCTCCCGCCGCGGCGCGTGACCGTTCGTCGCAGCCTGATTGATTTGGCTCCGACCCTCCTCGAGCTGCTGAACGTACCCGCTCCTTCGTCGCCGAACGAGCTGCGCGGAACGTCATGGCTCCGCGATCTGGAAGCGGCTCCTGGGGCGGAACTCGAGCAACGTCCGGTGCTGGTCGATATGCCTGAAGGCCCCAATAACAAGGAGCGTCGCGCCTTCTATCTAGGGCCTTATAAGTTGATGTTGAGCCAGAGCATCGTGACCGGACTCTACAACCTCGACAAAGATCCGGGTGAAAAGGAAGACCTCAAGCAGGACAAAGCACTGGTGGCCGAGCTGCGAGCCAGCGAGCGGCCGTTCATGCGGAGCTTGCGCCTCTTGACGGCACGCTAGGCCATAAGGGCTAGATGCCGTCGTGAGGGTATTGTGAGCGGGGTCGACGGGTGCGGCGCTAGGTGCCGTCTGGAGCGGATGTGAGGCTTCGGAGATACGTCCAGATGGCTTTGCGCTCCGTAGGGAGCATCTGCCTCGTGCCGGCCACAACGTCGGTCATGGGCTTTTTTAAGGCGTGGCCATCTTTGCTGATGCCTTCGGTCAGGGCGCGGTCGAAATCTTCGTAGCTCCAAGTCCCCAGGCCACTCTCATGGGAAGTCAGGTTCGCCGCCGCGGGCCAATCGGGGGGCCCAAAAGGCATGGGTCCACCGGCTAGATTCTGACGATGACAGCCGGTGCAGGTTGCGATCAGGTGCTGACCAAACTCGGAGCTATCAGAGGTCTCGGGGGGCACGGCCGCATGGGCTCGTGTGGGCTCCTGCAAGCGAGCCGCGAGCGGAAATTTGCCAAGGACAAGTAAGACTTTGCCGACGGGGCCGAGCGAAGGCGTATCCACTCGGTTGTCGGTCGGGGGAAGCGCGCGCGCGTAGGCAACGATGTCCAAGAGTTCAGCGTCCGACATCCGGAAGAAATCTTCGGCGGGCATGAGACTCGCACGGCCGCTTGGCTTCACGCCGTGTCGCACGCTGCGGTCCCACTCGGCCATATCGTAGCCCTCGACGACACTACCCTTACCCCGCGTGAGGTTGGGTCCGAAGAGGCGACCGATCGGAGCCTCGTCGAGCATGACCCCACCGGCAAGGTTCGCTCCGTGACAGGCGGCACACCCGTACCGCGAGTCGACGAGATGACGTCCTCGTTCGATGGCCGCCTGATCTGCCGAGTCGGGGAAATCTAGCTTGATTCGGTGCGTCTCGAAGTTTTGAGCCAGTATGGAGTTCGCTTTCAGCGACACCGCTCCGAGTGCCGCTCCAGCCAGAAGTGCAATGGCACCGACTCCGAGAGTCGCACGTTTAAGAAGCTTTTTCATCGAGCCAAGCCTCCGCTGGGGGTTCGGGAGGGCAGGGGCACGACGTGTGCCCCGAGCATTTCGGCGAGGCCCGCGGCGACGCGCTGGGTATTAGGGTCCACTCTAAAGTGTTGAAGTTGCATATAAAATATCTTGGTTGGCTGTCCACACTGCCGTTGGCGAGGGCGCTTGCCACGGTGCAGAAGGTCGCCCGCGGGGCGGGGGCGAGTCGGCAAGCCATGTACAAGTCGCATTTTGCATCGAAGGCGGAGCTAGTCTTGGCGCGGCGTATCACGCGCGCGGTCGCGAAAGTCTAGATGATCTCGCGCAGCCGTTCTTTGCGGCGGGCTGGGCTGGGAACGGAACCCTCGCGCGCCGAGCGAGCGCCGAAGGCGCAGCCCGCTAGCGCTCTTGGGTTCGAACGCGGTCAGGCGACTTGGAAATGTGGGCTTGAATTTCGCGGAGTACGTAACGTGCCGTTGCTTCCGCGCCGACGCCATCGAAATGGAGTCCATCGGGCCGGATGGGCGCACCGTCGCTCATCAACTGACACTCATGCGTCGGGCACAAGAAGCCCATCAAGTCGACGAAGGCTAGATGTTCCTCTGCGGCGACCTCACGCAGAAGCGCGTCGAAACAGTCCACCCACTCGAGCACGCCGGGCCCGCGCCACCTCCCCATAGGGTAGGGGGCCAGCGTCAGGACGACAGAACCGGTGTGAGGCCGGAGTTCGCTGATCAGTCGTTTCAATTCCTGCTTGTATTTGGCGTGAAATCCCGAGTGGCAGGCTCGCTGCCACTCGCCAGCTACCAGCGCCTGATTGAAGAAAGCGCCGCCGAGAACGATCAGCGTAACCTCAGGCGTTAGCGTTTGGGTATCAGTCGTCCAATGCTCGGCGCATTGGTGCGACGCCTTGTCGCGTGTGAACCCGGCCGAGCCTACATCGGGCAGAATGCTACAATTGCCAACGCCGCGTTCGGCCACGAACATGGCGAACTCTTCCTGGCGATAGCGGAGAGCCGCTCCGAGTTTTTCTGCGACCGAGTCCCCCAGGACCAAAATGCGAGGCATGCCTTGAGGCAAACTGGGGGCCAGCGGCAGGTCGTGAAAAGAAACGCTAAAAATGCTCGGTGCGGCGCCGAGGCGTGCGACATTGGGGCTCGCCGCTCCCTGCTTCGCGGCTTGCTGCGCGGCCAGGATGCGGGCCGCGTTGGGGTCCGTGATGAAATCACGCGGCCTGGTTGCCACGAACACGAGAGCGATGCTTGCGCACAGCCCGAGGCCTGCGAGCTGTCGTCGGCGCGGCGAAACGAGGCCTCGCAAGCGGATGGGCTGCTCAAAATAGATGTAAGAAATCGCGGCCACAGCGATGGTGAGGCCCCAGCGCAGTCCATGCACGAGCGGCCAGCCGAGGCCGGTCCGTTCGGGGGTGATGACGCAATGAATGGGCCAATGCCAAAGGTACATGCCGTAGCTAATGGTCCCGAAGTAGCGAAGCACCGGGTGGCTGAGCCAGGCTATGGGTCGCGCGTTCCCGTCGGACACACAAGCCAGAATCAAAAGACAGGTGAGCACTTCGATTCCAGCGAAACCGCCTCGGTAGAGCGACGCCGACTGGCCATCCCAAAACAGACTCGCGACACCTAAGAGCAAGAGCGACAAGCTGCCCAGGCTAAGCCTGATCCACTTGGGCAAGAGCGCCGCCAGGCGAGAGCCGCCGATTGCCAGCGCCGCTCCGAGGAGCATTCCCGACGCGCGGGTGTCCGTACCGAGGTACACGCGCGAGACGCTTGCGGCCTCGAACAGATAGGCCATGCGCAGCACCGAAGCCGCGAAAAGGACCAGGCAAAGCGGGAGTGCCCAGGTAGAAAACCGGGCCCCGGGGTGGAGACGCTTTTGCAACGCAAATAGCCCTGCGAGCGCGAGCGGCCACACCAGGTAGAACTGCTCCTCGATGGCCAGGCTCCAGGTATGCTCGAGCAGTGAAGGGGCGAGGAAGAGTTCCCAATAGTCGCGGCTCGTCCAAATGGACTGCCAGTTGGCTACATAAAGGAGAGTGGCCCAGGTGTCGCGCCGCAGGGTCAAGAGCTCCTCGGGAGCAGCCATGAAGGCTGCATAGGCGGCTACGGCGGGTAACAGCGATAACATCGCCGGCAACAACCGCCGGGCGCGCCGGAGCCAAAAATTACCTAGTCGAACGGCGCCGAGAGTTTCGACGTCTCGCAGTAAGATACCCGTGATGAGATAGCCGGAAAGTACGAAGAAGACGTCAACACCGAGATAGCCACCGACCAATAGGCTGTTCGAGTGGAATAGGACCACCGCGAGGACGGCAAGACCTCGTAAGCCATCCAAGGCTGGCCAGCGGGGTGAATGGGCGTCAGTCATTGCTTCGGCCGGACAGTCCCGAGGGGGCGCCGCGAAAGTGCGGCGCTCGAATAGCGGGCCGGGTTTCTAGGCGCAATACGCGCACAAAAGCGCCCGCTTTTAGGCGAACTTAGAGGGCGGGGCCAGGCCGGCCTCGGACTTGGGATCGTTCTTGTGCATTCTGAAGAAACGCACGACTGCCTCCGAAAGTTTCGCTGTGTGGCGGCCTGGCACCAAGCCTCTCGTTTACGAGTAGGACGAAGCACGTGCAGCCGAATTCGATTGGGGAGAGCTATTTCTATAACACACCGAAACTGTTCACGAAGTCGTCCACATTGGCTCTTCTGACGGACGAGGCCGCGTAGCGCGAGGCGGATGAGTGATGGGGCACTCGTGCATATCGGAATCTTCCGAGCCCCCGCAACAAGCGACGATTTCGTCGCAAACCGATGTGAACTATTACAAACTACTCACAACTAGGCGAAATAGGCTCTATTTTGGGCTGACTCGCCGTACAAAAGTTGGCACGTCGATTGCTCTTGTACCTGGGCAGGAGACTAAAATGACGAACTTCGCCCCCATCGGGTTCAACCTGGAACATCAGAGCCATAGCTGCACCGCCGAGCAAACGTTGGCGGAAGTAGCGCATGCCATGTGGAAATACGAATGCGGCTGGATGCCTGTAGTGACCGCCGACGAGGTCGTCGTTGGCGTTGTTACGAATACTGATATTCGGCTCGCGACGCTTGGCCACGGTTCGCGACTTGAGGAGCGCCTCAGCACGATCATGACCCGATTTGTCGTGCCGGTGCGGTGGGGGCAAATCTTGGAAGACGTGGAGAAGCTCTTGCAATGGTCGCCCCTGCGCCGTTTTCCGGTGATCGACGAGACCGGACGTTTGCGAGGGGTGGTCAGCTTCACTGACTATGAGCCGGTTGAAAGCGCCACCTTGCTGAGTGAACGTTTGGGTGAACGGATCAGTGAGCGTCGACCGCCTATGGCGAGTGGAATTGCTCCGACGCTGCCTTCTTTCGTAGGCACACCGCAGCACGCCAAGCCAGAAGAAGATGGTCCCATCGCTGCCTAGGTAGTGGCAAGGCGAGCCTCTCGCTCGCCGAGCGCGCTTCTTTTTTTTTGCCTGGTTTCCTTAGCTTTTCTTAACTCTTTCTTAGATTCTTGGCTTCGCTAGATACCGTTCACTTAACGCCAATGCGCCTCCGCGTAACCGTGGGGGCGCTTCGCATTTTTTGCTCCTTCGAACAGAGTCGCGCTTCGTGATTCGAAACGGAGCTTCTATTCGACTACCGAGTCGCGGCGAGTGCGCTAGTGGGCGAGTGCGCTAGTGGGCAAGTGTACTAGTTGGCCTGGTCACGCACTTTCGAGCTTCTGAGCGGCAAGCCTCAACCCGATCTAGAAACGGAAACTGGGCAGTTTCTGCTTGAGATCGTGAAAGCCACTCCATGGGTCTCGTGCGGGATCAAGCGCTAACTGTCGTGCCCGCTCCAGGCCAAACATAGCCCCCGCAGGAAGCTCGTCGAGTTCCTCCCAGTGGAGGGGGACTACGACCGGGGCACCGTCGTGAGCCCGGAGTGACCACGAGGACGCAGCCGTCGCCCCACGCATATTCCTGAGCCAGTCGACGAAAACTCGGCCACGGCGGCGTGCCTTGCTCAGGGATGCCACGTAGCGATTGGGCTCCCGCTTTGCCATGACTGTCGCAAAAGCCTCACAAAAGTCTTTGACCTCAGTCCAGCTTGGTCCGGGCGTGATGGGTGCAATTACGTGGAGCCCCTGGCGCCCACTCGAGCGGACGAACGCCTTGAGGCGCAGCCGCGTCAGTTCGCGTCGAACGGTGTGAGCGGCCTCCACGATCTCTGAGAATTGCACGCAATCGCCAGGATCGAGGTCAAAAATGAGACGATCGGGTTGCTCGGGTTGGTCGGATCTGCTGCCCCAGGGATGAAACTCGAGCGCGTTCAGTTGAATGAGTTGAAAGAGTCCGCGTTCGTCGTCGATGTAGATATAGGGTTCGGTCCTGTTCTTCTGAGCGAGCTCGATCGAGTGAATATGAGCACCAAGGCTCGGATTGTGATGCTTCTGAAAGAACGTCTTATGCCCGACGCCTTGCGGAGCGCGCAAAATTGAGAGCGGCCTATTGACGAGCTCGGGGAGCAAACGATGAGCTACGGCCCGGTAGTACTCAAGGACATCGCTTTTGGTGATCCCCTCGTCCGCATAGACGAGACGCTCTACCGGGGAGGAGTAAGCGTCGCGCACGGCGGCTAGTTGAAGGTCTCGCCGGAGGGCGAGTTGCTCGGGCCTTTGCGATAGGGGCTCGGGGGGCTCAGGCGATTCGTCGAATTGGAGGTTCGTCGCGAGTGGGGCGAGTGGCATGGCCGCCGAGTTGCAAAACTGAGACCAACTTTCGACTGCCGGGTCATCCAGGGTTTGGCCGACACCTACGCGAACTCTCGGATCTTCCTGGCTTGCGAAAATGGCACGTGGCTTGCGTGGAACTCGACACGAAGGAGAAACGTTACCATGTCCCAACAAGCTAGGATCGACTCAAGGATGCACCGCCAAGCGTACTGCTCGTCGCCTCTTCACAGCCTCGCTCAAGCGGCCCACATCATGTGGGAAAAGGATTGTGGCTGGCTGCCTGTTGTCGATGAAGACGGCGTAATTGTGGGGGTTATCACGGATCGCGATATCTGTATGGCCGCCCTGACGCGGGGCACCCGGCTCGACGATGAATTCGTTGAGACTGTTATGGCGCGCCAGGTTGTTTGCGTGAGGCAAGAACATGGCATTGCGGAGGTAGAACATCTGATGAAGATATCGCAGCTCCGTCGGTTTCCAGTGATAGATGCTTTGGGCAGGCCCGTCGGCGTGGTCACTGTGACCGATCTTGCCCGTGCTGAAACTCATCATGGCGAGCCAGGTGCGTCGGCGATGAGCGGAATTGCCTCAGCCTTAGCGACGATTGCGGAACCCCGCCACGGTACGCCTCTGGCAGCGTAGCTGAGTAACCCGGACTGATGGTCGTAATCTGAGCAACGAGCCAAAATAGGGCGCATGGCACGGCCTCTGCATCGATAGGAGTCATGTCGCGAATCAGTCCTTACCTTCAGTCGGGCGCCCGGTCGTCCAAACCGCCCTCAAGCACACCGTGGCCGCCTTTCCCGAGGCAAGAACAAGCGCCACCTGGAAGGGAGAGCGAGATGGTCCCGGCGCCTGACTATGGGGCAGACACCTATGCAGGACTTGGACGCCTCAAGGGGCGCGTGGCGTTGATCACAGGCGGTGACAGCGGTATCGGACGCGCAGTTGCGCTCGCGTTTGCGCGCGAAGGTGCCGACATCGCTTTCTCGTATTTACCGGCCGAGGTCGATGATGCCGAAGAATCTCGTGCAGCGATCATGGATTCTGGTGCAAAATGCATGTCAATTGCCGTAGATCTATCGGATTCAGAGGCTTGTAAGACCGTCATCGAACGCGTCGTGGAGCGCTTCGGGCGCATCGATGTGTTGGTAAATAACGCCGCCTACCAAGGGAAGAGCATCGGCGATGTGGGCGATATCGAGACGAGCCGTTTCGAACACACCTTGCGGGTGAACTTGCTCGCTCCCTTCGTGCTCGTTCGCGAGTCTCTTCAGCACATGAAGTCGGGCAGCTCAATTATCAACGTATCGTCGATTCAAGCTTACGATCCGAGCCCGGGCATTCTCGACTATGCCACGACGAAGGGCGCCCTTGTCACTTTCACCAAGGGTCTGTCTCAATCCTTGATCGAGCGGGGGATTCGGGTCAATTCGGTCGCTCCAGGGCCCGTGTGGACGCCGCTCGTGGTTCAGTCCTTCGATGCCAAAAAGAACGCACATTTTGGCGAAAATTCGCCAATGGGCCGTCCTGCGCAGCCCGCGGAACTTGCTCCTGCCTTTGTGTTCTTGGCTAGCGATGAGTCACGTTATGTCAACGGTGAGGTGTTGGGAGTCACCGGCGGCCGACTCATGCCCTAGGCGTGTATCGAGCCCCGAGGCGGCGGGGCAATGTGTCGCACCTGTGCTCACAAGTGTGTCGCAGTTGCGCTTCAGGGGTCCGGCTGGGGCCCCTTTTTCGTAGCGAGATACCCCTAACTCCCTGAGTTTGGCGGCACGGTCATTGCTCAATCGTCCGCCACATGGCTTCGAAGAAAAAATCCCCATCTCCCGCCCCAACCGTCTCACGTGCAGAAGTTCGCGCGGCCAGGCCCGGCCCTTCTGGAGCAACAAGGGGAGAGGCGGGAGAGCTTCATCAGTTCGCTGATGCGGGTGGGCCGAAGCTGACTACGAATCAAGGTGTTGCTCTCAAGGACAACCAAAATTCGCTGCGTGCGTTCGCTCGCGGACCGACCCTGCTCGAAGATTTCATTCTGCGCGAGAAGATCACTCATTTCGACCACGAGCGAATCCCGGAACGCATCGTCCACGCCCGCGGTGTGGGCGTGCATGGCAAGTTCACCTTGCATCGCTCCCTCGAAAAATATACGCGTGCTCGAGTCTTGTGCGAGGTAGGCGCAGAGGTGCCCGTGTTCGTGCGTTTCTCAACGGTAGCGGGTGGCGCTGGTTCAGTTGATACGCCGCGTGACGTGCGCGGTTTCGCCGTGAAGCTCTACACCCAGGAGGGCAATTGGGACCTCGTTGGCAACAACATCCCCGTCTTTTTCATTCAAGACGCGATGAAGTTCCCCGATTTGGTACATGCCGTAAAAATGGAGCCCGATCGCGGATTCCCTCAATCCGCCACGGCTCACGACACGTTCTGGGACTTCATTTGTCTCACGCCAGAATCGATGCACATGGTGATGTGGATCATGTCGGACCGGACCTTGCCGCGTTCGCTTTCGATGATGGAGGGGTTCGGCGTCCACAGCTTTCGGCTCGTTAACGGCAAGGGTGAAGCAACGTTCGTTAAGTTTCACTGGCGGCCGGAGCAAGGGTTGCAATCGACAATTTGGGATGAAGCAGTGAAGATCGCGGGTGCTGATCCGGACTTCCAGCGTCGTGATCTCTTCGAAGCGCTGGGGCGAGGGGAGAGGCCCGCCTGGAAGCTTTGCGTTCAACTCTTCACGGAAGAGCAAGCCGAGGCGTTCGATTTCGATCATCTCGACCCCACCAAGCTCATCCCCGAAGAGGTGGTGCCCCTGCTTGAAATTGGGCGGATGGAGCTCGATCGGTATGTCGATAATTTCTTCGCGGAGACGGAGCAGGTCGCGTTCTGTCCTTCTCACGTCGTCCCTGGCATCGATTTCTCAGACGATCCATTGCTTCAGGGCCGGCTCTTTTCCTATCTGGACACTCAGCTTACGCGCCTCGGCACGCCCAATTTCCATCAAATACCCGTGAACGCGCCTCGCTGCCCTTTCGCGAATCTACAGCGCGACGGACGCATGCAAATGCAAGTTCCGAAAGGTCGAATCGCCTACGAGCCGAACTCCCTTGAATCAGGCAAGGACGCGCCTGAGCCCCCGCGGCAAGTGCCAAGTGGCTTCGAGTCTTTCGGAGCGATCGGCGCAGCCGAACCCAAGGTGAGGCTTCGCTCGGAGAGTTTCGCGGACAGCTATAGTCAGGCGAGGCTCTTCTATCGGAGTCAGACCGAACTCGAACAAGCTCATATCGCTGGCGCTTTGGTTTTCGAGTTGTCCAAGGTCGAGACGCCTCACGTGCGAGAAGCCATGGTCGCGCATCTGCTGAACATTGATGACAACCTGGCTCATCGGGTCGCCGACGGCCTGGGTATGGACGAGCTTCCCGAGCCGGCCCCAGCGGCTCGCGCGCCCCTAGACATGCCCGTTTCGGATGCTTTGTCGATTCACAAGAAATCTCAGGCGATGCTGAAGGGACGAGCGGTCGGGATTTTGGTCAACGAAGGTTCCGACAAGGCCACCGTGATGGCGCTCAAGAAAGCTCTCGAGAAGGAGGGGGCGCATCACAAAATCATCGCACCTCGGCTAGCAGGATTTTGCTGGGACGACGGCTCGAGTGCCAAGGCTGATGCGCAGCTCGCGGGTACGCCGTCTGTTGTTTTCGACGCTGTGGCGCTCGTTCTCTCCAAGGAGGGCGCGCTGGCTCTCACCCAAGAAGCTGCAGCCGTCGACTTTGTTCGCGACGCTTACGGGCACCTCAAAGCGATCGGTTTCACGAGTGACGCGGGAAGCCTCTTGACGGCCGCCCGCGCCGAAAAAGACCCGAGCGTCTTAGAACTAGGCGACGTTTCAGCCTTCATCGAGGCCGCGAAGTCTCGCCAGTGGAACCGGGAACCTCACGTGCGCACGCTGCCCTGAGCGGCAAGCTTCACTGCGCTTTGATCTGCAGAAGTGGGACCCCACCGCCGGTATACTCGGGGAGTTTTCCATCCCAGCGTTCCGCGATGCGAAGTTGCACGAGGTTGGGGTTGGCCTCGAGTGCCTTCGACTCGCGAGCAATGGCCTCGGCGCGCGCCTTGGATTCGACCTCTGTCTTGTACGCGATGGAGTCGGCTGAGGTTCGTCGCTCAGCCGCTTCAGCTTCGGCCTGGGTGATGCGGGTTCGCTTCTCGTTTTCGGCCTTCAAGGCCTCTTGCTCGGCCTTGACCTTGGACTCGATGGCTTCGTTAAACTCTTTGGAGAAATGGAAGTCCGTCACGGCAACGTTGGCGATCTTGATCGCTCCGAGGCAGTCCTTTTCGATCAGTGTCTTGTTCACATACGCGATGATGTTGTCCGAAATGGCCGCCTTCACCCGCGGCCTTTGCGTCACCAGTTCTTCGGCCGTGTAGACCGCGGTCGCTCCTCGTACCGATTCGCGAATCGCAGGGCTCATCACGGAAGCGTGGATGGCCTCCGGGTCTCCGAAGAGCTGCACCATTTTGGGCGCAAGGTTGGGCGACAGTGAATACTGGACGGCCACGACGGTCTGCACAGCCTGCAAGTCCTTCGAGGAAGCGGTGTTCGTTTCTTCGACGTTCACCAGCTTAACGTTGTACTTTACAACGCTTGAGATGAAGGGCGGGACGAAATGGAAGCCCTCCCGGAGAGGGTGCGGCTGCACGGCCCCAATGCGCTTCAGCACGCCTACGGTTCCCGACTCGACCACGGTGCAGCTCACGCTGAGCGTCAGAGCAACGAGGAGGGCAAGGGCGATGGACTTGAAGGGTATATTCATGACGGCGCCCCTTGGTAGGCCAAGATTCGAAGTTCGCGAAATGTCGCCTCCAAGCCTCGTAGATCTTGAGCGATATCACGCGATCAACGCGCAAGATTCGGGGAAAGCCCAGGGCCGGCCGCGATTCGCAAGGTTGAAGGCGAGGGAACCCATCGCCGTCCGGTGGTGAGGAATTGGGGGCTATTCGGCGGGCCTCGGCGAGTTCGTGGAGGGCGAACTAGCTCTGGAATCGGTGGGGCTTCAAGAGAGCCCTATTCCGCCGTAGCCTGAGCGCAAGGTAGGCGAAATGAGCGAAACGTGGTCAGGGCGCGAAGCCCGCGAAGTCGAAGCAATGGTCGAGCTGATGTTCGTCGTGGCGCGGGCCGATGGCGATTTTTCGCCCGTTGAGCGACGGAGGTTCCTCGAAACAGTTGAATCGCTCTCGGCGGGCCAATTGCAGTCGACAGATTTGCTCGCCTTGATTGAGCAAACCGAGCGCACCATCGACGAGGTCGGCTTGGAGCAGCATCTCACCCGTGTGGCGAAGCAGTTCTCCGATGAACTAGCCTGCAGGCTCGCGTATGGCCTCTGCGCGCAGATGGCTATGAGCGACGGGAACTATCAGGACGTTGAGCGCCAAATCCTCAATCGAATCGCCGTCGCCTTGAACATCTCGCCCGAAGACGACGAAGAGATCGTGCAGAGCGTGCGCCTCAGCCAGAGGCCGCCGTCGGAATAGCGCGCCGTCGGGGTAGAGTGGCGCCGGGTAAAAAGCTGGGCACGTCATGAAAATCCCGATCGAATCTTCCCCCACAGCCCCGTGCCGACCATGTTGTCGGCGACTTTGATGATCCGTTGAATGATCTCGATCAAATCGCCGTGGCCGGCCCAATGTTCGCGCGCGACATCGCCGCCCCCGTGGTTGATGATCCTATTCAAGACGACCGCCGCTACGGCGATGTCATCGACATACCCAATAGGTCCGACGATTGCCTCGGGTACGAGATCGATCGGAGAGACAAAATAGGCGATAGCCCCGGCAAGCGCCGCCTTGCTCGGCACAGAGACGCGCGGATCGATGGCGAGTTTGCACATGAGGTGAAAAAGATCCGGGGCCACGAGCAGGAGGTCCGCGTACTTGAATCCTTCTCCCTTCCCCTGAAGAAAGTCTTGAATCTTCTTGCGCAGCGAGCGGTAGAAGTCATCGTTTTTCTGACTTGCCATGCGCGACAAGAGTAGCGCGTAGGGCTTCCGAGACAACTGAGCAGCGCCGCGCAGGCGACTTGCCGAGGCTTCTCGATACTCAGGTTGCAGCTCAGAGCTTGTGCACTTCGAGGGCGAGCAGGTCGGTGATGAGGAAGACCACTTCTTGGCCGACCTTGTACTTGGTCATGTCGACGTCGGGGCGCACGTTGAAGACTTCGGCTTCCCCGGATTCCAAGGTCAAAGTGGCTGTTCTTGCCTTGGCATCGAGAGCGGTGATCTTCGAGGTAATCTTGGTGGAAGAGACGACCACGCCAGCCGGCTTTTGGCCGTCCTCAACGCGCGCACCCGCGATCGCCGTCCCGTCGCCCTCAGCAGGCTTGCCGTCCGTCGACTTCTTCGGATCCGCGGGCACATACACGGTTAGCTCACGAGCCATCAGCACGTTGACCCGGTCACCGGGAGCGACTTGATAGAAATTCACGGCCTCTTTACCGACCTTCACCGTCGTTTCCTTGCCGCCCGGGCCGCGCAAGACTGCTTCACGCTTCTCCTGGTCGACGGAGACGACCTCGGCCTCTAGCTGGATTTGCCGAATCATCGTGCCGCCGGCCACGCCTTCGACGAAATACTCCTTGGAGCTGTCCGTCGGAGTGGCCAAGGGAGCCGCTTCGACCGCTTCCGGCTGGGCTTGCACCTCAGGAGCGGGCTCTTTCGCTTCGGGAGCCGGCTTCGAACAGCCTACTACGCTGAGCGTGGCTCCAATGGTGATAGCTTGGATGACAATGTTGGACTTCTTCATCGGTTCTCCAATACTATCTTGATGGGGAATGAGGAAGACATGACGTTAGCTAGTTTGCTAAAGTTGATCCGAAAATCACCCGTTGACCTTGGTGCTGTCGTGCTCCTGCTTGCGGGGTGCACCACCGCGCCTTCAACCGATTCCGACGGCCCCTCCGACGGCGGTGGTGAGTCGCCGGATGTGGAGTGCAAGGTTAACGACGACTGCATCAACTCCGAAGAAGCAGAAGAAGCGAGCACGGCTAAGTGCCCCGCTGCTGAGTTCTTCTGTCAAAAAGGCCAGTGTCAGGTGGAATGTGCAACCTTTTGTACGGACGAAGATGATCCGTGTGAGGAAGGCGTTTGCTCGACTGGCACAGCAAGTGCTCCAACGACCCCAGTATGGTTTTGTCGGAAGCGAGCCATTGCTTGCGGCGAAGCGCAAGACTGCCCTACCGAGCCGCCGAAGGGCTATGGCGGAGACGCTGGCGATTGGTCGTGCGACGACCATGAGTGCGCGTATCCGGGCGTCGACTACCCGACGAAATAATGAGTTAAGTACGGATATCACCATCCCATAACGAAGACGTTTTCTCGCCTCGTCCTCGCGCTTGTTGGGGTGGCTACGAAGCTAGCAAGGAGGCGGGAGAGCCTGCGGAGGGCGCTCCGCGCGCTAGGGCACTCCGTGAGCTACGGCATTCCGCGATCAAGGAATGCTGCAGGTCGCCTCCGCGAAGAGGAAGAACCTATGCTGTTCGAGAATCGTATCGCCCCCCATGAGGGCGACAGTCCCCCATCGAGGATTGGGCCACCCGACCGATAGAGGAATCAAAAATTCGCCCATAGAATCTGGATAGATCTGGAAGCCAAGCGTCGCGCCCAGTCCTGATAATGAAAACGTGCCGTCTGGGTACGAAGTAAACTGTGACTTGGGAGCACTCACGGAGAGACGATACCCGCCCAGGTTCGAAGCGTCTGCAGAGCCGCCTTGTCCCCCTTCACCCGTCTCCAAGCCTCTGAGGGGAAGCAGAATCAGCTCAAGAACTGCGGCCTGATCCACGCTCACCTCGGGAGTAAATTCGAATGAAACGCTGGCGTCAAAGTTGCACCAGGAGATCAAGTCATGCTCTTCGTCGCAGGGCGGCTCGGCACCGCCGAAGTCATCACACGGCGTTGGCAGCGGGAGCTGTGTGAGGATGTCGTTAGGATCATTGCCACCGGAGCCTAATCCGCCCGAGCCGTGACCGCCCGAGCCATCACCGCCTGAGCCATCACCGCCGGATGCGGTCGCCCCACCTGAGAAACTCGGCCCATCCTCGTTCGTGACGCCGGGCGAACAGGAGACCCAGAAAGCTCCAGTACCCAGAACCCAAAAGGCCCCCACTCCTCGCAAAACACTCCGCCGCGAAGCTTTCAATGGTAGCCCCCTCCTGGCGCTTGTCCTTGGCCCGCGCATGACTCAACCATAGCACATTGTGAGTCAATGACCTGCGGAAAGCGCTGCCTCCCCCTGAGCCGTGCTCCCTGCCTGCCCTCTCGAAGGAGCTCGGGGCCTGGGAGCAGACGAACGAGCCCATCAGGACAGGAAGGTCCGCGCGACAGGGGGAGGAACTGATACAGAGAGAGACCGGAACGGTCGGGGAGCGCTCTCGAGAGAACGTGAGTGAACTAGGGGTTTGGGTCCAATGTGCGAACGAGGCGGAAGCCGGTGCGAATCCCACGGGTGTTCCAAGGACCAGAGAGGAGATTGGCTGTCCGAGCGATGAAGTTGTAGTCGTCATATTGCGGGGAAAACCTGAAACGTTCAGATCCCCTCTCTACCTCGCCTCCGGGGTTTTCACCTCCAACGCTTGATGAAAAATGCTGCTGGTCGTTGTTCCATTCACCGAGGTTGCCAATGAGGTCATACAGACCAAATCCGTTCGACTGAAGCTCTCCCCCTGAGTGGGCCTTGCCGCCGGAATTTCCACAATACCAGCCGATCAGATCCAAAGCAGGGTCGGGGTTGCATACTGTGGTGTCCTGAAAGGGCGTGATGTCGCCTGAATAGAAAGTCGATATTGTCCCCGCTTTCGCGGCGTACTCCGCCTCCGCGCGCGTCGGAAGTCGATATCCTTCACACTCATATACTTTCGCAGCTGTCTCCTGAACGCCGGTACACTCTAAGTCCTTTCCTAGCGTACCAGTGCAGCCCACTGGCTCGTAGCACGCAGGAAGACTCTCTCGGGTCGAAAGCAAGTTCGCCGCGTGAACAGCGTCCCACCACGAGACCATGGCTACCGGACAATTCGGATCAGTGCAGTTGTCGGGACCTGGCGGCGGCATTTGAGTCAGTGACTCCCACTCAGCCCGCGTCAGCTCCTTTTCTTGTACTTCGAGCCGATGGGTCAACGTCACTGCGACTTGATTCTCGGTACTCTTTCCCCGTTGCCATTCATCCTCGGACGATCCCATCACAAAGCAACTTGGCGGAAGCTTGCACCAGCCACCTTCGCAATCGGCGGTTACCTCCGCGTGCGTGCAATCCTCGAAGCCCGAAGGGGGATGATACCTTGGCTCTGGTTTCGGCAGCGCGCCACCCGAGGCGCCTGGCCCTCCCCCTCCACTCTCGTGCGAACCGCCCACAGGAGGCCTTCCGCCCTCGGCACCACCTCCGTCCGCGGTGCTCCGCCCACCGGATGATACCAACACGCCCCCAGCTCCCTCTGGCGTGGAAGGCTTCGAACACGCCCAAGAGACGAGGCTCAAGGCCACAGTCAAATGTGCTCCGATTCTCATGGGCCGATTGGAGCTGTGTCTTCGCTCACACCGTGCAGATTGCCTCGATCAAGGACAAAATTCGTTCGCGGATCGTCTCCCCCAAACCTCCTGATTGCCCCGTTAAAAATCCCTCCGTGCTCTTTAGCACCGGCGACGCTTCCGTCCGGTTGGATCGTGCCGCCGAGCGGGCCGTCGAGCCAGGCGATGGGGAGGCCCGAGTCGTAGATGGTCCTTCCGTCGACCTCACCGATCGGAATCTGGCAGTTCATCGTGATGTCTTCCGGGCGACACGCCGCTTTGTGAAGATTGACGAGCTCACCAAATCCGACCTGGCGACTCACTTCAAACAGGAACGTCATCCAGTCCATCTCCACGCCCATGGATGATTTCTGAATGCTCTCGGCCGCCGAGTCAACCGCGCAGCGGTTCTGGTTTCTCCACTTGTGCGCCGAGCCACAATCAACCCCCATCGGAGGCAGCGAAATCGTCCCGGCTGTCGCTCCGTCCAGCGCGTACGGCAAACAGCCATTTGGATCGACGCTTCCATCCGCCCTTCGCACCCGACAAGAATCAGTCCCCACGTCTAAGAATTCCTTATAGTAGTTGAAACGACAGGTACCGTGGCCGGGGGAGTTCCAGACGAAGGACGAGAAGAATTGGGCGAAGCCCTCGGTGTGAGCTCGTTCGGCGTTCTCGATGGATTGTAGACAGTGCAGCGCGTTGGCGGAACGGACGTGCTGGCAGCCGCAGATCGGATCCATGAGCGGCGGATCAACCAGCCCCTCCTTGCCGACTCGCCCGTAAATTGGGTTATCTTTGTCGCAGGTGCCTCCTGGGCATTGGAACCAATACGAGGATCCGCCGACGACTCCGCCGAGGAGGGCTGCCTGCATCGTATGCCCGAGCTCATGAGCGATCACATACTTGGACGTGCCTTGATCGGGCCTCGCGCAATAGCACTCCTCCCCGTCGACGCATCCGTCCGCGGGATCTGAGGCTCGGGCGCAATGCTGCCCCCCCGAGCATTCCATGTCACCCAGGCACGGGCGTCTGGCGCACGATTGCCCTGGGCCGTCGGGAGTCTCATCAATGTCGGCGCATGGGAAATAGGCCGGACCGATAGAGAGCGTCGTCCCACGCGCCGCAGAATCTCGAACCTCGTTGCCTTGGTAGTCGTAAGTTCCCGACAGGTACCCGCCGTCGACCGTGAGTTCGATCAAGGTGGGATTTTCTTCGCTACCGAAGACGACGCCCTCGTCCGCGAGACGGCGAGTCAAGTGTGACACGACTGCTGCCGTCGTAGTTACTGCGTCCCGGTACGGGGCAGAAATTTCGATAGAGGTCGGCGGTAGAAGCAGACCACCCACGTTGGTCCAACCAGGCTGATCGTCGAAGCGCGTAAAATGAAACTCGTGAGTCGCAGGGTGATCGGGATTCTGTTCATAGAGCTTGAAGCCGTTTTTTGGGGGCAGGTCGGGGTGCCTGAAAGTCCCGATAAGCTTGACGTGGAAAGAGACCCCACCGAGTGAACCGTCCGTGATCTCGGGGCGATACGCCAGACCTGCTGTTGCGACTCCCCCGGGAATGCACCCGCTTTCGTCGAGACGGCCCTTCCGTTTGTGAGACCCAGTCGTGCCCTTTGTCGCAAGCTCATAAGATGCGAACGACGCAGGGTATCCTCGAACCCGAAGATTTCCTTCGAGCTCCTTGCCGACGAATTCTTCCGTTACACCATCGAGCGACGGCAGGCCTTCGTCTACGAAATAGGCTGTCCAGTTCAGACAAACCGGAACTCGATCCTCCTCGGTGAACGGGACCTCCGTTTCAACGGGCGCACCCGCCAATTTCCACGTGACGTGATTGTCTCCGTGGAACGTAAACTCTTTCGTATCGCCGAACATGCCCGTCGTCGTGACGAGGTCAAGTTGATTGTAGCCGGAGATGACGATCGGCGTCCCAAAGAGCCATGTCTTGGTGATGCGGCCGCTTTCCTGTTCAGCAATAAATGCGCCCGACGTTGGATTGACAACCAGCCTGAGGATGAAGGACTCGTGGTCGCTGAAGAGATTGTACTCGACCTCATGAACCGTCAGGTCGAAGAGCGAGTCAGCCGGGACGGTGAACCCGCGCCCGAATGTTCCGACATTGTTGACAACGGTTACGCCCGTCTCCTGAAGATCCGGCTGGTCCTTGAAGGTTCCGTTGATCCTCAGGTCGGTGTTCTCGGGCCAGCCCTCGCTCGGCACCTGCGTTTCCATCGTGAAGACGAGCGACTGCCGGCTCGGATCGATGATTGGGACCGACTGAAACTGAACACCATCCGGGATGTCAGGTGCCGCCCCCAAAATCGCCGTGAGGATGGGATCTGAGACCTCGGGGGGACCCGGAAAAGAGTCACCGCCTCCAAGGGCCGCCTTCTTCGGAGGGATCATTCCGGCGAATCTACCCGGCCCCGAGGCATTCTCCCCGGCAGCAGGCTCTAACCTCGGGGCGGGAACGGGAGGGGTGTTTGGCCGCGGAATGGGTCGACCCTCGGAAAAGACGGGCGCCGGGTCGTCGATGGGGGACTCGCCGAACTCACAGCGCGGAGAGGTGTGCGTGGCGACGGCTGTCTTTCCGAAGAGGTTCCAGGTCAGCGTCTCACCCGTCATCGTCGCCCAGAAGGTCCGATCGTGAACACCCGGAAGGAGGCTTATCGGCGGCGAAGGCGAAGCCGGACCTGGCGTAAGCCGATTGGTAAGCCCGAGCGGGGCGGAGAGGGCCGCCAGGCTCGGATTCTGATATCCGAAAGCTACCGAGTATTTTCCGCGACCCGACGGGAAGACGCACGAGACGATCGGTGTCGGTGGTTCACGCCAGTTCCAATACTTGAATGGGACGTGAACCAGCTTGACGTCGGGATCGAGAGAAATCCCTTGAGCGTAAAAGGACCCGCGATGGGTGACGCCGCCCGTTCCGAACTCGATATTCGCAAGCGGCGCGACAAGCGCCATAGGAGCCGTTCTTTCCATTCGGGCTGTAGCAGTTCCTCGGTAGACAAGGAGAAGGCTCTCAGCGGGATCTCCGTTCACCCCGATGACGCTGCCCCGAAAGGCGGAAAACGCGTCGAGGTAGATGATGATCGGGCCCTTCGCCTGATCGAACTCGAGCCGGAGCGTCGAGTCCCACTCGAGCTGAAGATCCGAAAAAGCGTAGACACCCGAACTCAGCGTCATCGTCCCATGGTTCAGAACAGTGAGCTTGCCATAGCTGCCGGGGGCGAGCGATCCGGTCCCGTCGTAGGTGACCGTCTGTGGAAGCGAAGGCGTTGCCACGAAGGGGACGGTCCAGGTCGTCGTGAGCGGCGCCGGAATGGGCGCGAACTGAGTCGTGGTCAGGGTCACGACCGCGCCCGCCTGTTTCGTCAGCGAACCGCCTGTTACGAGGGTTCCTTGGACCCGAGCGTTGTTGCGCATAAAAACGGAGCCCTTTGACGTGACTGAAGCGGTCGTCGTCCCCACTCCAATTTCCGTAGTTCCCGTCCCCGCATTGTAGAGGGGCAAATTTACTGCGCCGGGCGATTTCACGGACGAGCGATCCTTCAGGACCAGCGTCCCGTTTGCGGCCAGAGGCGTCACCCCGAGTGCGCCGTTCGGCGGCAGGGTCACAGTCACCGTCGGGAGCGTCACCGCTTGCGAGCTATCGCGCACCTCTCCTTCGGCGTCGGCCGCTTCCGAGTTCCTCTGCTCGAGAACGCTCGTCTTTTGGCAGCCGAAAAGGGCTGCGCACCCAAACAACCCAAGAACAGACCAACGCCTGACAGCCCCCATGCTCATGGTTTGGACCTATAACCTCCCGGAGGGGGGGGGGGTGCAAGGGCTTATCATCTGAGAAACGCATCACCATCAAGACTTCGCGCAGATGCTACTTAAATTTCCGCAATGCGGGAAAACTGGACGACGGGTCAGAGCCTTCTAGCTGCGATACGGTTCTTGACCGATGAGGCGAACTTCGGCGGGCGCATATCCGCGACCCCGGTCCGTAGAGTAGGCGCGCGTTTCGGAGGTTTGAACGGATAGCCCTCAAAACTAGAATTTAGCTTTGCCGTTCGCCTCGAGCTTCCAGTACTCAAGCGATCGGGAGAGGTGGGGGGCCACGAAAACGACGAGATTGCCGGCGCCATCTAGGCCCAGAGCGGGCTAGGAAGAACAAACCACCGCAGCGTCAGAGTGTCGTGGGCTTCAGTTTATGCGAGAGCGAGGATCGAACAGAAGTTTCGCTGGAGCTTCGAGAATCAACGGGGCGTTGGGTGCAGATGATGTCGAGCGCGCAGAAGTCGGATGCCTCGCAATCGGTGTCTTTCGAGCACTCATCCTTATCGATCTCGGTCAGAGGGGGAAGGCTTGTTGCACCGCCTTCTGCACATGACCCCTCCGCTCGGCATCAGCGAAAGCGAGCTCAAGCTCTGGGAGCAAGACCTCCGCGCACTCTTCGCCAAACTGGGCAGCGAGCGCCATTTCCGACTCATCGACCTGATCCGGCAGACCTGTGAGAGCGGGCATTGCGCTATCGTTCAGGGCGAGATCTCGCTCTACGTCGACTACAACCACATCAGCCGCACGGCTGTTCAGTTGGCTCCGCTCTTCTCTCCTCTGCGTTGAGCGTTCTGGCGCGCACTCAGTTGCAGGTCGAGGGCTCGTCCGAGAACACGCCGTAGTCCCCGATATAGAACGTGCGCCGGAGGTACACGGTCTGGGCGTCGGTCTTCTCGCTGGCGAGGCCATCAGCCCCTGCGCTCCAGATCCATGCGGCGCCGTTCAAGTTCCCATCCACCTCGCCCCAAGGAGCGAGACTGCCATGTTCGCCGTAACTCGTTGCGGGAACGAAGGCGCTCGTATCGTAGCCCGCGAGCACCCAATCAGCTTCGAGGACGCTGCCCTCATAGGCGAGCCAGGTTTCGTCGGTAACGAACGTCTCAATGCCCAGGGTTACCGAGGCTACGGCGCCACGGTCGAGAGCGTCGGTCGAGATTTCCCCATGCGTGGCCTCGATCGCGATCACGTTGGGCCGATACGGGCGAGGGTCCAGTGTGATCGTGTAGGTCTCGGCGCTCGACCAAGAGGGGAGAGTTTCGCTCACAAGCGCTCCGTTGACCCAAAGTTTGTACTGGTCGTCTGCGGTGACTGTGATTTGAGCGGAGGTTGTCTGTGGCTTGTCTGTGCAGCTCCGGCAGCCGCTGAGCACGCTCTCTTCGAAGGCGCAGATGGGCCCGTCGGGGTAGATCCCACTCTCGTCACCGCACGACCAGTAGCTCCCAGAGTTCTCGAGGCAAGTGAAGTACATGGAGCTCTCCGGGCTACAGCTCGGCTCGCTCGTCAACGTTTCACAGCTTGTCACGGCATAGGCGAGGTCCGCGTCGCAATCGATCGCTTCACTCGTATCGGCGTACCATTGACCGAAGGAGGCGCAGGTCGGGTTCGCGTTCGCGAGGAGGCAGTTGTCGAGGGTGTCGCGCTGAGTGCCACAGACGCTCTGCTTCGAGACAGCGGCGCCCGTATCGGCGCAACGCCAGTCCGACTCGGGGCTTTCGGTCAAACACTCAAAGAGAACCTCGGCCGCTTCCGCACACGACTCCGTCGCCATTTTTCGTTCGCAAGCGCGAATAGAGAAGTAGATCGACTCATCGTCGCTGTCGCCATCGTTGCAGCCGAGATTTTCGGTGACGTTCTTGCCTCGCTCGGCATAAGCGGCGCAGATGGGGCTTGTACTCGCAAGCCGCGCGCACTCCGAAGCAGCCTCGATTTGTGGATTGCACTCGGGGCTCGTATTCACGAGGGAAGGGGGCTCTTCCGGGAAGACTTCTTCGCAGGAATAGGCAACGCCGCGCTGACATTCGATCAACGCTAACTGCTTCTCCAAGCACTCGTCAGCCGGTGGTTCCTGAAGGCAGTTCGTAGTGAGCGCTTCGATATCAACCTCACACTCCGTACCCTTGGCCTCGTCGGCTTGGTGCTCGGCCGAAAGTCGGCAGGCCTTTTCGAGAGCGGACTCGCTACCGTCTCCACCAAAGCCGCGTCCGCCAACGCCATCTCCCCCCGCAGCCCCGCCCGTTGCGGAGTCGCCGCCAGTTCCCGAACCACCAGTCGCCTTGCTGCCTCCGCTCGCCTTGTTGCCGCCGCTCGCCTTGCTGCCACCCGACGTCGGCTTCTCCCCGCCTTCTCCGCCTGCAGCGTCATCCGCCGGTTCGGATCCGCTACACCCGATCGCGCCTACGTTCCCGATGGTGGCGAAAGCCACGAAACAGACTGCGAGCGAACGGCGACGGTGAACGAGGAGAGGGCGCATCGGACACGCATGGTACGGCCGGTCGCTCGGGGTCCCAAGAGGCTGCTCCCGGAGCCTAGCCGACGCGCTCAGCGCCGTCGGAGTCCACTTGGGCGCGTTCCCGGGCGCACTTTGGAGTGGGAAGCGGCCGCTGAGTAAAGTCGACGCGGGGGAAGACCTTTGGGGCCGGAGCTAAAGCAGTCAAAGGTTTGCGTCGTAGGACTCGGGTACATGGGGCTACCGACGGCCGCCGTTTTGGCAAGTCGGGGTTACGAAGTGCGCGGCGTAGAAATCAATCGCCCCGTCGTCATGAGCATCAACGCCGGGCACGCACCCATCTTCGAGCCCGACCTCGAAATGCTTGTGCGAGCAGCCGTCAATACCGGAAAACTCAAGGCGCATGAGGAGCCCGCCGAGTCGGACGTGTTCCTGCTCTGCGTCCCCACGCCGCTGCGCGACGCTTACGTTCCCGATTTGTCCCACGTCACGGAAGCGACAAGAGCCGTGGCTCTGTTTGTCCGGGCGGGGAACCTTATCATTTTGGAATCCACGAGGCCCCGGGGACGACCCAAGAGTCGGACATTCTTGTCCGACGCGTGGCTCACGTGTGCCACCTCGCCGAACGAATTTCTATTACTTCCTGCTCATCACGCCTTCGAGGCGGGCCGCGCGAGTTTGGAGGCGGGCGTCTCAAGCGCGCAAGGACGCGCCGTGCCTCGTGCACGCTAGGGCTTGCCTCGAGCCTCGAAGTGCGATTTCCTCCCGCAGGGAGAGCGAATGAAATGGGGAACGCATCCGAGCCGGATCCGGCTAGAGGTCTGGATCGCACGAGGCTGGCTTTGGATCAGAGCCGAGCCCGCTGTGCTTTCAAAGACTCACATGAGCGCTCGCTTCTCGGCGGGAGCTGAGCAGGCCGGTGAATGCGTAGAACGTTTGGTGACCGAATCATGGTCCTTGGCAATCAGAGCTAATGGAAATGAGCTCGAGGCTCGTGCGGCCTCCCGAGCTCTTCAAATCGCCGCGACCCATCAACTTCTCTCGATCCCCGTTGATTCAGACCGTCAGATGGTGCGCCTTCGCTTGAAGTCTGAAGGCACAACCGATGGATCCAGTAGCCCGGGTCCTGAAGCGGCGTCCGACGAAGAGTGGACAACTCAACCAGCCGCTCGCTACGGAGCGCTGCTGCTCGACACCTGGGAAGAGTTGATCCGTCGTCGCCGTGGCTTTTGGCCAAGGGGCGCGCTTCGTTTGGTGACGATAGTGCTGGGATTGGGTCTCTGCTTTTGGGGTGTCAGCCTTGCGCACGCCAAGGTTTTCGGACCTCGAGATCTTCTTGCAGGGGCGCGCGTGTCCCCGAGCTCAACATATTTGTCCTGGCCTTGCCACTTGATGGACTTTCATACCGACCTCGAAGCGCGACCGTGGGCTGTTTATGACATGGGCCAATCGCAGAATATCAGTCGATTTGTCATCGAAAACACGACAGACTTCGCTGAGCGAGCGGCGCCAATGGCTGTTGAACTCAGTCAGGATGGCCGCGAATTCAAAGAGGTCGCTGTCGTTCATCATCAGTTCAAAATCTGGCGGCCCAAGATCGACCGCCAGAGCGCTCGTTACGTACGCGTCGTATCCCTGCATCAGACCTACTTTCATCTTCGACGCGTAGAGGCCTATCGATGAGTCTTGCCAGCTTGAGCGCCCCGGAGACTTTTCTTCAACTAGCTCGCGACATTGTCTGGCCTCGGAAGAGGCTTTGGCTCCTCTTGCATTTTACTGCGCTGCTTTTGGGACTCGACTACTGGCTGAGTAGTTTTTGGTTCGAACCCGATACCCCCTTCGACCTACTAGCCCTCTATCGCCCAGAAGGGGACACACAGTACGTCGCGATCGTCTCGAACCTAGCGCGCGGTCAATTCGGCGAAAGCGCGCTTTACGAATCGTTCGGAACCGGCGTTGAGGCATTTCCGCTTGGCTCGATGGCGCTGCATGTGCTTTGCGTAGCGATTCTCGGGCCGGCCGGGCATATGCTCGCAGACGGGATAGCGGCCGTCTTCTATTACCTGAGCTCGCTCTCCTTCTCGTGAGCTTCGGCCTTCCGAAGTCCTATGCCCGAATTGGCTCACTGCTGACGGCTTCGGGCCTGACGGTGCAAGCGGTCAATTGGTGCGCGAGCAAGAGCCTCATCCCACCGGTACAACTGCTTTATTGGGGGGAGCGTCTGCCGCGACCAGAAGTATCCGAAATCCCCCTGCTCCTCACTACCGCGCTGTCGTGCGCACTGATCCTTTTCGTGGATGCTCGTGAAGGCAGATGGGTTTGGATCACGTGGGGAGCGTCCCTTGCCTGGCTCGTCCAAGGCGACATTCACGGAGCAGCCGGAATTGGCTTGTTCTCGGGTCCAGCGCTTCTGGTAGCCGCGCTTCGAGTGAACGGTTGGCGCGCAGGCGCTCTTCGAATCTCCTTAGCTTTCGGAGCGCTCATCGTCTTTCTACTGCCATTTTTTATTCAGAACCTCGCAACCCCGTTCGAGGTCACGCGCCGCTGGGGAGCCTTCCCGCTCTCCCGATTGCACCCGCCTTCACAGCTCGAAGCTGAGTGGCCGCGAGTTCTTCAAGCACTCGCTTTGGCATGGGTCGCCTTCGCAGTTCGCAAGACGTTTGAACGGAGCTCTCTGATGCGCGCACCCTGGCCTAAAGCCGCGTCCGGGGCTCTAGGCCAGGTCTTGCTGCTGACGGGTCTCGGACTCGCAGCCTGGGTGATGATGCCAGCGTTCGTCATTGTTACCGGCCAAGGTCTCCAGCTCTATCATTTTCCGGATCGCTTTTCGCGATTCATTGCCTACGTCATCCTGATTGCACTTCTGCTCATCAGCGAAGTGCTGCTGCGAGCCATCTTCTCGTGGACGCGTTCCTTGGTTCGTCCGAGAAGTCGAGAGACCTTGCCTCTCATCGTGGGGGTGGTTTGTTCTTGCTATGTGATCAACGCGCGCGCGGCCGAACACACCGTTTCGTATGGGCCCCCTCGCGAAGGATTTCCTGGTACAGGCGCCTACAAGAAGGACTTCATTGAACTCACCAGGCTGCTGTTGTCGAAGGATTTTGCTCACGCGAAAGTTCTCGGTACTTTCGACCACGCGACGATGCTGTGGTGGGTCGGCTTCAAGCCAGGTTTTCTGCTCGCCCCTGATCCTTTCCTGACTTCACGTCCCGACGCCGAGCTCGAAGAACGTTTTGTCGCGCTGGCAAAAGAGGTCCACATTTCGAAGGGCCATTTTGAGTCGATAGTGAAAAGCTACACCTCTCACATCTTCTATCTGTCTGGCGCTAAATACAACACGAGCCCGCTCTACAAGATCCAGCCCGACAGCGACTATACGGCGCAGCAGCTCTCTGCGATCAAGAGCGACTACTTGCTGACCGGTTTTAGTATTCAGGTTCCTCATTCGGTCGTCGAAAGCTTGACGAAGCTCTATGAGGGCCCTCGCGAACACTGGGACCACTACAAAATGCCGGACGTGATCGTCACCAACAGGCACGACCAGGTCTACGGCCATTCTCCAGACCCACGCGTTTACGAACGCCGTCTGCAGAACAGCACCTTTGATCTATGGTCGAAAAGAGCACCTCAACCTCAGTAGATCCATGAACATCACGTTCTGCATCCCGCTGTTCAATGATTGGAGCTCAGCAGCTGTCCTGCTGACGCGGCTCGACGAGAGTGTGTCCGCGCTCCGTGCCGCCGCAAAAGGTGCGAACGTATGCGTGCCCTTCGTGGACGACGCGTCGAGCGAGCGTGAAGACCGGGCGCAATTCACTCGACCCGTCTCGATCGATCGGGTCTCGATCCTCCGCTTGAAACGCAACTTGAGTCATCAACGCGCAATCGCCGTTGGGCTCGCGCATCTTCAAGAGCAAGGCCAAAGCGACTTGGTCGTAGTCATGGATGGGGACGGAGAAGATCGGCCTTCCGATGTGCCCGCCATGCTTCAGCGTTGCATTCAGTCGGATTGCTCGCTGATTGTGTTTGCCGCGAGGGCGAAGCGATCGGAGAGCGGAGCGTTCCTTTTAGGCTATGCCTGCTACCGAGCAGCCCATCGCATACTGGTAGGTCGCGCCATCCGAGTCGGAAATTTTAGCGTGATTCCGAGGGCGTATCTCGATCGTTTGACGAGTGTTTCGGAGCTCTGGAACCATTATGCCGCTGCCGTTTTAGCGTCCGGGATCCCCAATTGTCAGATCCCAATCGATCGCGGCAAGCGAATCGCCGGTAGCTCCAAGATGAATCTGGTCTCCTTGGTTGTTCACGGGCTGAGCGCCATATCCGTTCATGGCGAGCTCGTGAGTGTGCGAGTTCTCTTCTTGCTCGGTCTCTTGTGCGGCCTGTTGTTCGTCGGACTCGTTCTCGTCGTCTGTATTCGTGTGGGGACGGACCTCGCGATTCCAGGTTGGGCTACTTCCGCCTTCGGTTTTCTTGTTCTTGCCCTTCTTCAACTTCTGATGACTAGCGTTGTGATGGCCATCTTGGTTCTCCGCGGTCGAAGTGGCCTCGGGTTCATTCCCTCTCGGGACTACGTGCACTTCGTGCAGGCGGAAGAACCTCTCTTCAAGGAGCTCTCATGATCGACACAAGCCACTATCCCGGTTCCGAGCTCCACCTCTTCCGAGACGCGAACAACTGGAAAGATTACCTAGCAAAGCAGCTCAAGCCCTTCATCTCGGGCAATGTACTGGAGGTAGGCGCCGGACTCGGAGCTACAACACACAAGCTCCACGACGGCCGCTCGAGCGCCTGGACCTGCCTCGAGCCGGACGAGCAGATGGCCAGCGCTCTTCCGGACTTGACGCGAGGTCTCTTGGATCGGCACGGAAAGGCTCCAGAGGTGCTGGCGGGTACCCTCAGAGACATGGAACCGACTCGAGCCTTCGACACGATCCTTTACGTTGATGTCCTCGAGCATATCGAGCACGACGCGGAAGAACTGAACCTGGCTTGCCAACACTTGAATTCGAAGGGGCGAATCGTCGTCCTCTCACCAGCCATGCAATGGCTGTTCTCTCCGTTCGACGCGAGTATCGGTCACTACAGGCGTTATACGAAGGCGAGCCTACGAAAGCTCGTACCGGAAGGGACCCAGGTGGCCTGCGAGCGCTATCTGGACCTCGTGGGAGTCCTTGCCTCCGCGGCCAATCGACTTTTGCTCAAGTCTTCGCTTCCCTCCAGAACACAAATCTCTTTCTGGGATCGGGCCATGATTCCAGTATCGATTCGACTCGACCCTTTGATCGGATACAGCCTCGGCAAGAGCGTCCTCTGTGTCTTCGAGGCCCGCGCTCAGCCCGAGTAGCTAGGCGGGCCCCTTGAAAACCTTGGCCGCAGGCGTCCGCGCAACTGCGCCTCTCATGGCGTGTTTGCGAGTACCGAACCGCGCGGTGCGAGGCGGAGCGCATGGTGAACGAACACCATGACCTGCCCCCAATTTCTAAGACACGGCTTCCTGGACGGTGCTGAGCCGGTTGGTTGTTAGAGATTGAGCGTACTTTGCTGGAGCCAAGGTGGCCAAGGAACTGTGAGGCCTGACGTTGTTGTAGTCGTCGCGCCAGGCAGCGATTTGAGCTCTCGCGTGGCGGAGAGACACGAACCAATGCTGGTTGAGACACTCGTCTCGGAACTTGCCGTTGAAGCTCTCGATGAATGCATTTTGCGTTGGCTTGCCGGGCTGAATGAAGTCAATTCGAACGTTGTGCTGATAGGCCCACGCGTCGAGAGCGCGCCCGATGAACTCTGGCCCTGTTGTGAGGCTGCGAGGATAGCCGCGGGCCACGGCAACCTGCTCAAGGACCCGAACGACAGCAGAGCCAGGAAGTGAAGTGCCCACTTCAATCGCTAATGCTTCTCGTGTGAAGTCGTCGACGATGTTGAGCGTGCGGAAGCGACGACCGTCGGCGAGTTGGTCGCTTGTGAAGTCGAGGCTCCAGCGCTGATTCGGTCCGCTCGGAGCATTAGGGCAAGAGCAAGCATCGACTTCTCGGTCGCAGGGTTTTCACATTCGTGTTCGCGCAGGGAGCGAAACTCGGCTCGAATCTGAATCATTGGAAACACAGACGCGCATCAAAGCGCGGCTCCCAGAAAGGCGTTCTTCTGAGTGTGCCCATCGGCCCACGAGTCAGGAGTGCTATGCAACTGGGCGGCGCCTCATTCGAAGACATCACTAAGGGCGCATTCGCGCCGACGGGCGCAGGAAGCAGCGGGGAAGTATCGCATTGTTGTGGCGAAGAGACGTGCCACCGCTCGCTATTTTGGTAATCGCAGCTCAATCAGGGCGTCGATGTCGGCGCGGGCAAGGTTCTTGGGAAAGTTCGGCAAGAGCGCGAGCGCTTCGGGCGGCAGTTTTTCGGGGTGGATGATCGCCACTTGGATGGTGCGAGTCGGTTCGTCGAGCAACACGAAAAAGAAGCGGTCGCCCTTGGGTCGTCTCCACACCGGGCAGCCGTCGGTCGAGCCGTCGACGACAATCTCAGGTCCAGCGTCGTAGGCCTTCTTGGCGCACGCATCGACAACGTCAACGTCCAGAGGCTCGAACGCGTCGCGCTCACAATCAGCTTTGCACACTGCGCCGCCCACGTGCCCGGCTTGGTAGGAACGAACGCCGGTGCTCGCGAATTCCCGATTTGAAAACTCGTTGTTGTCGAGCACCACCTCAAACACGTTCATTTCGCCGCAACCATCCCCCACGGTGCCGGTCTGGGAGTAACAGTTGCAGAGGCCATTCCACTTGCGTCCCCCGTCTCGAACGAGCTCAGAGGCGACAAAAGCGACCCAAGGTCCCGCATGGCCGGCTTCGTCACCATCACAGGCTCGCACCTCGGCGTCGTTGAGGTCCATGGAGCCGAGGAACGCGACCAACTTCGACCCCGAATAGCCGTGGTGCAAGATGCCCGGATCGTTAGGGCAATAATAATTACTGCCGTCGCCGCAGTCGAGGAGCGGCTCTTGCATGACGTAACTCACACAATCGTTCTTGGTGAGGTCACCAACAAACGTGGAGCTTCCCTCGCCGTTTTGAGTCAGCCAAATGTTCTCCGAGGTACCGCGTTCGTCCCAAGTAGTGACGCGATCCCAGGCGCCGCCCTCTTTGGGCGGCTGATAGATGGCGAGCTGTTTGATGTGAATGGCCTTGAGAATCAGGGTCATTTCTTCGTCAAAAGGCGCGAGTTTTTCGCTCTCAGTGGCGTGCAGAGTTTGGCAACAGTGGCCGCCCCAGGTGTCGTCGCCGTCCTTATAGTCGCAAGCGGGATCGCCGGGCTCGCGGTCGAGGCGGCGCGGCCACGCGCCGGGCGCGCCGACGTTGGTGAAGGTCATCGTTCCGCCGCGGGTGATCGGCGATGGTGGAACAGGAAAGGCGCCGAGATCGCCAACGTCGTTGGCACCACCTTCAGAACTGTCGCCTGATCCGCCGCTAGTCGCTCGCCCGCCAGAGCTTGGGCCGACTCGTCCGCCGCAGGCAGCGTCGCCACCGGAGCTGCTGTTCGTTCGTCCACCTGACTCCGAATCAACAATTCCACCGCTGGCTCCCGGCGCTTCGGAGGGCGACGAGCAGGCGGCAGGAAAGGCACAAAATGCCGTCAAACTGAGCACACCGAGGACGATCGCACGGGCGCGTGCGGACCGTGTCATCGCTCTGCCTCCGGACAAAACACGATGTCCCAGTCTTCACCGGCGCAGGCGCGCATCGGGCTCGGATCCTCGCCATTTTGATCGTCGCCCGACCAAGCGTATGCCTCATCACACACTTCGAAAAACTCAGCGACGGGGCTCGTTGGGTTGTCGCGATCCGGACTCACACAAGCTACGACTGTGCCCGCCGAGTCTTCAAAAAGGCCTTCGGTTGGGCACGAGCGCAGCCAGCTTTCGGCGCACGTGAGCACCTCACAATCAGGGCGGAGTACTGGCACAATTTGAACGGGTAAATTGTGAGCGTCGACGTGACTGATGTTGTACCAATCGAAGTCGTAGAAGTCGGTATTGAAGGTAAATTCGGCTAGGGTGTGATGTTCGCCGCCTGGGTCTTCACCGAGGAATCCCCAATAGCGTTTAGAACTCAGAGGTTCGACGTCACTGCCAATGTCGACACAAGTGAACGCGCCGGGAGCGAGATCACCTCCGTTGATGTCACTTCCGCGGAAGGTCAAGTTCCTTGCGCAGCCGTTCACGAAAGTGAGCGTCGTTTTTTCGTCACCTTCAACCCGGCAAGTGATGCTAGCTGGATCGGGTGGCGTGCCCCTCCCTTGTCCACCAAAGGGATCGTCCACCGCGCCCCATGAGGCTTCGCCAGGTGACGTATCGGCGCCGCCCGAACTATTGGGTCCGCCACCGGAAGCTGAGCCGCCGCTTTCTCGAGCCTGGTCAGTTTCGCCTGGGGCGTTGCTACAGCCAAAATGAGCCGCACCGAGAACGAGTACGGACGAAAGGACGGTTCGGTGAAGAAGGATCATGTTTCAATTTTGCGAGGGTCAGGGCGCAGGATGGGCAGCCAACTTAACGCGTGCACTCGCTGGGCTGAGCTGCGCTCACGTAGGCTTCACCGAGTGAAGTTAGCGTACCGTCTTCACCGAGGAGATCGACAAACGCCATGTTGTCAGCTCGGCCGGCGAACCAAGCGTAACGTTCGATGCGTGGCTCAGCTTCGAGGTAGGTCACGGCATCTTCGAGGAACGCTTGTTGTTCGTCGAAATTCTTGGCGCTGTCACAAGCAAACTCGGTGAGCCAGAGTGGCTTGTCAAAGCGTTGTTTGTAGGTCTCAACGTGGTTGATGAGCCACTCGGCTTTGTTGTCACCGGACGGTGAACATCCCACGTAAATGTGCATGGCGATGGCGTCGATGCGACAGCCGGGACAGGCGGCTAGAAACTCGTCTAAGTAACGAAATGGGTCGGTGTCTTGGCAACTACCACCGCAGAAATTGACCGCTGGTGAGACGAGCTTGAGCTCACGCGCGTCAGCGACCGCTTCAATTGCGGGCCAGAGCTCGGCGGCTTCTTCGGCGGAGATGTTCGCTTGTGAGCCGAAGTTGGGCTCGTTGAAGCCTAACAAATACCGAGCGCCCTCGGGGATCGCAGTTTGAGCGGCGTTCCGATCGCTCGCCTTGCCCCAAATCATCGGAATGTACTCGACGTCTTCTTCTCGGTACGCGCCGCTTCGGAGGGCTTCGTCGGGGCGAAAGTCCCAATTGTACCAAAAGCTCACACCCTTGGAGAGGGCCTTGAGGTCTGGAATCGAGTGGTAGCCGTAGGCGATACCGCGTTTGCAATCGAGGCGCGAAGAGCCGCCTTGGCCACCGGTTTCGTCGCCACCACTAGCGGTGCCCGCGCCACCACCATCTTCGCTAGTGCTACCGCCGTCAGTCGCGCCATTGCCGCCCGCGCTCGATCCACCGCTCGATTCGCTGTCGATAGGCGAGCCCGAGGAACACGCTGCCAGGGAAGCGACGCTGACGGTCAGCAGGGAAAGCGACCGAGCATGTCCGCGAAGCTTGAGTCGAAGCATGGGTTGATTCTACGGGTGACGCCCGGCGCACTGAAGCGTCACGCCCAGTGAGGCTCACCACTGCGCTCGAATGGCCCGCTGGGTGTTCGTCGGACTCGGCCCTACACGAGGCTCAGCGTTGTTTCGGGCGCCGGACTGAGCAGCTCGGCTACGGGTCTACCGCAGAGCTTGCGCATGAAGTCGCGACCCGAGGTGGGCGCCAGTTTCGAAGTGCCTCGTGGCTAGGCGCCTGCGCTCGCCTTCGTCGGGGAGCACCCGCTCTGCCAGAGTGAGTCGGGGTCTAAAAGTCGTTCTTCCTGAGGATGAACTGTCCTCCGTCTGGACCAAGATCGAAGGTCTTTCCGCCGAACTCGAAGGGCGCCTCCGAAGCCCAGCTCATCCACACTCCGCCGTGGGTATCGACGGCGATGTGCGTTAATCCGTTTGGACTATCGCTCGAGACATCAAGGCTCGCCGTCTGCGTCCCGTCCGCTTCGAAGCGCGCGATGCGGCCTCCCGTCGCGTCGATTTCGCCAAAGCGACCAGCAACGTAGCTCTGCCCTTCGCTGCCGAGGGCCAAGACGCGACCGAAATAGTCTTGCTCCTTGAGCATGCGGCCCCAATTCACGGTTCCTGCGTCGCGGACGTCATAGAGAAACGAGCCAGAAAGCCCGTCGTCGTGGGCCTCCGTCGAGTCGAGGAAGCCTGAAGGAAAGGTTTGGGTAGCGAGAACGAGGAGCCGGCCGGATTCTGTTGTTTCGAGGTCGTTCACAGAGTCAAAACTGCCCCCACCGAAACTGATAGCTCGGAGCGGTGTGCCGAGTTCTGGGTCGAGCCAGGCGAGCCAGCCGTTGTACACAATCGGATCATCGAGCCCTCCGGCCTTCGTCAAGACTGTCTCACCGACTGTGAGCACTCCAGTAAAGACGCCGCCGACGACCACCTCTCCGTTTGCATTGAAGGTAATCGCGGTCGTGTAGGCCTGGCTGATATCGTGCTCAAAATGAACGCTCCAGAGCTCTTCGAGGGTTGAGCCGGAGAACTTTCTGATGAGAGGCTTTTGAACGGTCGTATTGTCGCTGTATTCACCGAGCCCGACGACAACGTCGCCTTCCGCGTCTACGGCCATGGCACTCAAGGGCGAGCCACCCCCGAGCGTTGAGCTCACGGCGTCCAAGATCGAAAAATCAGGCGCAACTTTGACTAAGTAGAAGCCGCTTTCGACAGCCGAGAGAGTGAAACCACCGAAGGTCGTGTCTTGATACAGCTGACCTACGAGAAAGATGTTCCCGTCGACGTCGATCGCGAGCAATTCCGGCATCGCCGCGCCAGTGAGCGCGAGTGCGTTCACGAGCGCTCCGTCTACCGAATATTCCGCGAGGAAAGCTTCGTCGAGCGCGTCGGGGAGAATCTCGGCTGAGGCGTGCTCACCGACCGTAAGCATCGAGTTGTTCCGCGTGGCGACTAGCGGTTGGCCCATGCCAAAAGCATCTTGACGCAGGAAGGGCAGGACGAACTCGGTACCGCCAAACTCGGGATCGCCCCTCACACCGCCGCTTCCGTCTGCGCCGCCGCTCGTCGTTCCCCCTGATTCGGCGCCGCCACTCGAGAGCCCGCCGGACCCGGTTCCCCCGGAAGATGGAACTCCTCCTGCCGCCGTCCCTCCCGAGCTTGCGCCTCCGCTCGACGCGCTTCCACCCGATGCGGCCTCGGACATCAGCGCGTCGTCGCTTGAGCTCTTTCCGCAGGCGTTGAGCAGGACAGGCAGCGCCGCGATCGCGAGCAGGCCCGCCCATCGAGACATCTGGATCGGTGACGGCTCTTCTTTGGCACACTCTGACACACCTCCAGAGTCGTGACCGTTCGGGCTTTGGCCAAACTCAGCAGCGGTTACCGTGTCTTTCGGGCCCTTTCTGGGCTGCGCGCGGGAGAGCATGCCTCGCTCCGAGCAGGTTTCGTGCCCAACGAGAGGTCAAGCGAACGGAATGCGAGTCCGCTTGGGAAGAGCGAAAAGGAGAGAGTCGCGGCGAGCTCGAGTCTGGGTTGAGAAGCGAGAGACGAGCTCCCTATGGAGCGGGCATGCTTGCTCGAATCCTCGGCAGTGCATTCCTCGTCCCCGTCAAACCCGGCGAACCCGAGAAAGAACGGCACAGACCAGGCCATGCCCGGGTGACGAATGCGCGATGCGAACACACACGTTGGGGGAGCGCCATTCGTCAGGTGACACGTGTGATGAGATCCAACAGAACATAAAAGGCATGCCCATTTTGGATGCCTGGGGAGCGCAAGTTCGGGTCATCTGCAACGGTATTGGTGCACAAGCCATCAGTGCGGGGCGCGACGGGGAAATCGGCACGGAGCTCAGCCCCTGGGCCTTGCCGTGGGCTGAGGATCCGTGTCGGCCCAGACTCGGACGGAGAGCTCGTGGAACCGCAGAGCGGCGGCGAACTCCCTCAAAGGGTTTCTCAAGGTGAGGTTGGTCATGTCCGAACAGCTATCAGGCGATCTCACCGAGTCTGACACGAGCCCCTGACGAAAACGTAGACCTACTTTTCGCCGGCCGGGTCAGGGGTCGGTCGCGGCTGGGCCCCTGGACCTTGAGTTCTTGCTGCGGTCTTGCACAAAACTAAACCCTGGGTTACGGTTTGTGCGTGGACGCTTCAGATATCCAGAAGCCGAGTTGGGATCGACTATTCGAGATCGCCGCGGGCCAGGCCGGGTACTTCACCACGCACCAGGCCGCCGACGCAGGCTACTCGAGTCAGCTACTGCGAAAACACATCCACGCCGGCCGCGTAGCGCGGTCTCAGCGGGCGATCTACCGACTCGTCCACTTCCCAGCGGCGGAGCACGAGGAGCTGGTGACCACCTGGCTATGGTCCGAGCAAGCCGGGGTGCTTTCACATCAGACGGCGCTATCGCTGCACAGCCTCTCCGACGTACTGCCAGCACAGGTGCACCTCACGCTGCCCGACGCCTGGCGCAAGCGTCGGTTTCGGGTTCCAGCGGGCGTCGTGCTCCACCACGCTGACGTGGCACCCGACGAGCGATCGTGGTTCGGTCCGGTGCCTACGACGAGCGCCAGCCGCACGCTCAACGACTGTGCGGAGAGTGGACTGTCCCCGGAGCTACTGCGTCAGGCCGCCCAGCAAGCGCTTCGTCGGGGGCTCGTCACGAAGAGCCAGCTCCGAGATGTAGAGGCCGCGCTCAAGCCCTTCGGAGGACTCGCCGCGTGACCCCGCGTACGTACGTCTCGCCCGAAGCCTTCAAGCAAGCGCTTGAACAGCGCCTCCGCTCCTCTAGCAAGACCGGCGCGCAGTTCGCGCGTAAGCGCCAGCTTCTCGTATTCGAGCGCTTCCTCGCACGTGTTGTCGCAGAGCTCGGAGACGCGGCGACGCTGAAGGGCGGCCTCGTCCTCGAGCTGCGCCTCGAACGGGCACGCACCACGAAGGACGTCGATCTCCGCCTGGAGGGCTCTCCCGACGACGTGTTTCCGAAACTGCAGGAAGCGGGACGCAAGAACCTCGGCGATTTCATGACCTTCGAGGTCGCGCCAGACGATGACCATCCTGAAATCCAGAACGACGGGATGCAATACGAAGGGCTTCGTTTCCGCGCAGAGTGCAAGCTCGCGGGCAAGGTTTACCGTCAGCCCTTCGGTGTTGACGTCGCGTTCGGGGATCCGATCCAGGGCGAGCCTGAGGTCGTGCTCGCCGAGGATGTGCTCGCGTTTGCGGGTATCGGCCCGCCAACGCTCAGGCTCTACCCGATCGAGACGCACATCGCCGAGAAGCTGCACGCGTACACGATGCCACGTCAGCGACCGAACTCACGGGTGAAGGACCTCCCGGACCTCGCTCTGCTCGCGACCGCGCAACAGCTCGACGCAGACCGCCTCCGAGCAGCCCTCGAGCAAACCTTCACGTTTCGTAAGACCCACCCGCTCCCCGCCTTCGTTCCGACACCGCTTGACGCGTGGAGAGCACCCTACGAGGCGATGGCGCGCGAGGATCAGCTCTCCTGGACTACGCTCGAAGAAGTGACGAAGGCGGTGCAGGCGTTCCTCGATCCGGTGCTCGCCGGTGCGCTCGACGCAACCTGGGAACCCGCAGCCTGGACGTGGCGCATTCGGAGCTGAATTCTCACCGCCGCGCAGGGTCACGTCCTCGCGGACTTTGCGGCAAGATGTCGAGGTGGGGCCTGTTCGGATCGCCAGCGAGTGCGTCCGACGCCCAGAATGGCCCACATGCTGTGCCCCACAAGGTACCCAGGGATTTATCAGATGGAGAAGGGAGGCTTTCTAGCTCGAGCCCGGATCAAGGACCCAGCGGGCCGTCAGGTCGAGATCCTGAAAACGCTCAGCTCGGCTACACCCAAGGAAGCACTCGATTGGCTCGAAGAGGAAAAGACGACGGTTCGAACGGGCTCTCGGCGGCAGGATCCGAGGCCGACGTTCTTTGGGATCAGAGCCGCCTGCTTGTCAGGCGCTCGGAAACCAACGGCAAGGTGATGAACATGACCAAGACAGCGATCAGGTACAGCGTCCACCTCCCGAGCGAGGTAATGGATATCCTGCGCTGGCACGTCGAGAGCCACACCGTTGCCCAACAGCGGAGTGATCTCCTGTTCCCCTCGGAGACGGGTGGATTCAGGGCAGGGAGCGCCCTCAAGAAGGCCTTCGCTGACGTGGTGGATGCCATGGGGCTTGAGTTCAAGCTCACGCCTCGGGGCATGCGTCGGACCTTCCAGGACCTCGCCCGTGCCGCCCAAGTCCAAGACCTAGTCACGAGGTCGGTCTCGGGCCACGCCACGTCGGACATGCAGCGGCACTACTCAACGGTGAACGCCTCGGAGCAGCATGAAGGACTCATGCGGGTCCTTTCGGGTCATCCAAGGCGGAGCGTCCACCGAAGTGGTGGGAAGGCTGGTGGGAGAAGCCGAGAGAGTGGTGGGAACTTGAAGCGCCGCTCTCCGAACCCAGCCGTTTTCTAGTGGACGCAACAGGACTTGAACCTGTGACCCCTGCCGTGTGAAGGCGAAAAAGGCCGTTTCAGGGCGTTTCTAGCCGCTACCAAAACCTAACAAAAACCAAGACATGGGGTGCTCGGACGATCCAACCGTTACGCCCCGTTTCGAGCAGAGTGGTGGGAAAAGTGGTGGGAGGGCTATGGATCCCACCACCTTCACGGCGGGACCCCGGCGGTGGGGGAGGCGACCCGCACACGCATATCGGCGACATCCTCTTCCGCCTTCTCGGTGACTTCTAAAAAAGCCATCCGGCTACTCGTCGCGGGAGACGCCGTGCTGCTGATGAATGCGGGCCATGAGTTCCCGAGGGGTGCCTTGAATCACCTGTCCGGCTTCGGCCTGCATCAGGCCCACGTCGAGGGCCTCCCGAAGAGCGGCAAGCCGCTTCTCTTCCAGGGCATCGCGCACGACCTCTTCGACGGTGGCAGCCTTGCCAGCCCGAACCCGCTCCTCAGCGAAGGCCCGGAGGTCTTCGGGGAGTTCGATGGTGGCGGCTAGGTTGGGCATGGCTGTGACCTGAGGAATTATGGCGAACGGGAGGGGGTATTCAAGGACGCATCCGCTGAGGCCACCTGACCGGCGGACAAGTCGATATCCTTGTTTGCTGAGCAGAGCCGGTGCCTTTGAAGTGTATCGCCCTGCTGCCCGATGCGTGGGCCGGGTCAAAGGTTCATCGGGGTCTCCTCGGAGCGGGAGCGGGGCCGCTCCGATGTTCAATACACCGGAGCGGGACTCGGGTTTGCGCGCGCCTCGAACCCCTTCCTTAGGGTTGATGCCGTGGTCGAAGTCCGTTGGAGTGGGCGAGCGTGCTCGGCTCGTTCGGATCGTGTGCTCACATTGGCTCAATCGTCACTGGGGTCGTCCACGGGTGGACGAAGTGGCTTAATTTTCAGCTTAGCAACGTGTTCTTCGAGACGCGGCCAGTCGCGATAGCCTTGGAGCTCACGTTCGCGCCCGTAAGCAACAGTCACGAGGCACCGACCTTTTTCCGGATGGTCCACGATGCGCATCGTGGATGAGAATACATCGCGTTGATCTGGCGCACGAAATCGCGGTGAGCGCACAACTGCCAGACACTATCTTCGCCTAACTTGGTGAAAATCTCATCTGCCCAGTGCAGGCAGAACGAAGCGACGCGCTCCATGGCCAGGGTCCTCGATATCGGACGGGATAGTCGCGAAGCAAGAATTGTGGAATTGAGCGACGGAAACCTTCCGCGATGATCTTGACTGACACCGTGGTAACTCTCGTCAAAGGCATCGCCTTCCTATGATTGGCCCTTGCATGGCAACGGGGGGCCCGAGGGACCGTCTAGTTGGTTAGGGCTGCCGTCGACTTGCGCCACGATGTGATGATCGTGCCCGTGATGCTCAAGGCGACGCCCGCAAGCATCGCCTCCTGGCGAAGGCCGACGAAAGCCCCAACCAAGACGGTTGCGACGCCACCGACCGTGAGCAGAAAACCGGTACTGTCCATCACAGGAAGGGCCCGACGCCACGCAGCCCAGACCTGCACGACGGCGAGGAGCGCTGTTAGCCACTGAGAACTCCCTTCCAGTCCGAGGCTACCAAGGCCGAGAAGGCTAAGGAATGCGTGCCCCGCGCGTTACCAACGCGAAGATATTCGTGACCGGCACGATGAGAGCCTTTTTCTCGGCTCCGATGGTCGCTGCGCCTAACCCAAAAGCCAGTCGTCGTGTTGTGGGCGAACTCGAACCGCTCGATGTTGAAGCCGCTCGATCGCTTCGGAAACTGGACAACCGGCCGGCATCCACCGGTAGACACCGCCTGAAACCTCAGTCGATACGACCTCTGTAAGAGGGCGCTCAATCACACGATGCGAAATCAAAAATCTTCGACCTCGAGATTCAGCTTGCGCCTCGGTGTGCCAGTGGGTTGACAGCTCGCGTCGCCGTTGAGGCCGACCTTGGGAAGGGGAGGGTAGAATGAGTGCAATCATGGGAGTCCGCTGCGGGGCGCTGTGCCTCGATGCGCAACGTTCGCACATTTCGGGAGCAGGAAGGCGTCTTGTGCTCGGTTTCGCGCTTAGCATGCTCGCATGCAGTCGAATTCCTGATGAACCCGACGCTTGGTCTGGTAGCGCGGATTCTCTGGAAGACGTTCGAAGCGCGGACCATGCGGTTGTGAGCGCACTTGAGGCTTTTCAAGGCGCAATCGACGTGGGGGCTATACTCGGCAGCACGACAGCGATCTACGTTGGAGACCGCGTCCACGTAAGGCAGGCGACTGGAACTGGGTTCGCACCGGTGAGCAACGTCGGGCCCGGAACTGGTACTGCCAATATCACCCGCCTCGGAGCCGACTCCAAGACTGGCCCCATTTGGTCGAGCGCCAAAGTCGATTTGCGCGACCGCGCGCATATTTACGGCGCACTTCACACATCAGCCACATTAACCAGGGGCAACAACGTGCTCATCGACGGAGGTACCGTCACTGGCCCGGTTGGTGCGAAGATTAATATTCTCAGTTCGTTTCCGACGCTAACGGTGCGAACCACCACGCCCATCACGATCACCTCAGGACAGGACGCCCGGCTACTGCCGGGCTCGTACGCATCCGTTACGGTGCGGCCGGGGGGAACGCTGAGCCTTGACCCCGACTATTACAGTTTTGCAAACGTTATCGTCGAAAGCGGCGGCAAGATTGTTACTAAGACCGACTGCTCTCCCACAACGCTCCAAGCTCGAACTGGTTTCACATTTCGTGGATCCGTTCTGAGAGAAGGCGGAACCGAGGGCGGACTAGGGCTACTGGTTCGCTACGAAGGTTCGACGACGGCGCCAATCGAGTCCCGTTTTCGAGGCGCAATCGTTGCACCAAACGCGGAAATCAACATGGCCGCGGTTGCACATGAAGGTCGCTTCTTTGCGAAGGCAGTGCGGCTCCAGAGCGGGGCGTCGGTGACAGCGAGTGCGCAAGCCGCCACCTGCAGCACGGTGACGGTTCCTCCCGTTTCCCCTTCAGTCTCACCGGCAGACATAGGGTCTGCTCCACCCTTAGTTAGCGCTGCCGACCTTGACACATTTCTGGCTTGGTTCTACCGGATTCGCAAGGCGGAGTTGAGTGAAGCGAAGCTGGCTATTTCCCGCGTCGGAAATCGCAACGATGTGTTTACCGCCGTTGCGACGCGATTCGAAACGGCGAAAGACAATAGCCACTTTGGTGAGGCTGTGATGCTCTTGTCGTTCCTCGGAGCGATGGCTCTGCCGGCTGCCGAACGATATCTCGGTGACCTTGTTGCGGGGCCGGTGCCGGCACTGCCGGACGTTAGCGGACCGGGCGTCACATTCTCAAGGTTCGACAGGGAGATTGCCTATCGCCAGAAGGCAATTGCAGTCCTTGCGAGCTTGGGAACGGAGAGCGCAGCTGGGGTCGTGCGATCAGTCGCTCTGAATCACCCCGTCCAGGCACTTCGAGGCTATGCGTTGGGCGCGCTTGTCTATAGGGACTCGTCCGTACGTGAGGAACTGCGAGGATTGGTTCGCGCAGAAGACCAACATTACATGGATCAACCTCGCCGGTCAGATCCAGACTTCGGAACGAAACTCGAGACTTACAGAACGAAGTACGCGCAACCTTAAGGGAGACATCATGAACAAAGGAACGATTCTTGGTTCGCTCACTTGTGTTATCATCATCACGTCGTTGTCGAACGAAGGTGCGGCAACCTGCGCGCGCGGCACGCCCGACGTCAATCGCGTTCTCGCTGCTGCAGTCACAGATCTGAGCGGATTTAATGACTTTTATCGAATCAACCTATCGCTAGGGGCGGATACGGGTTGGGACGTTACGCGCGGTATCAATGACCCGCTCAACACGGACTTCGAATACAATAAGCTCCTCCTCGCGGCTCTTATCCTGATGAGTGGAATTGATAGTACAGAACCGATCGTGGCTCCCGATCCTATCACGGGAAAGTATCGATACGACCCCGACACGCTCTATCTAAACGAAGCGTTTCATCGCAGCCGAGACGAATGGGGCGGCATTGCGGGAGACGGAGCCTGGACCGTGTGTGACCGGTTAAATGCCGATACAGGTGAGTTCGAGTGCCCTAAATCAGGCATCTGGCCGTTTGAGGGCTACAGCAAATTTGGCAAAGAAACGCGCACCGGGATTACTGATGTGATTCCTCTTCCATTTCAGCTAACCGGCGCTCCCGCAGACTCGGCGTCGGGCGTCATACACTGGGGTAGTGCGGACAGTTACTACTTCTGTCCAGCTTTCGAGGATGAGACAGGCGCGGTGGATCCACTCGTCCTCCCATCACTTGTGGGCAGTATAGTGGACAATAGTTGGTTGTCACTTCAGGACGAGAGGGGCAAGAGCAATCAACGCTCGTTCAGGTGGGACCTCAACGGCGTTCGACGTCAAGCAATTGCCCGAGATGCTATCGATAGAGATCTAGCACTATACCAGATTCGGCATCAGGCTCTTTGCGACGTCGTTGCGGCTCACGAAAGTTGGGTTCCGCTCATGGTTGTCGAGGCTTTCAATTTCGCGTTCCTAAATGAGGCCGAAGAACCGCGATTCGACAACACCAACTCTTTAGGGCAGTCACCCTACACTTGCGGGCTTCCCGAGGATCGTCTTGTCCTTGAGCCGGGAGTTGACCACTGCGTGAACGGAACCCTTGCTTGCCAGACAGATGAGGTGTGCGATGATGGCGTGAACCTAACGACTGATTTTTGCGCTCAAGGCTGTTGCGTGAACGAATCGTACGAATGAGAGTTTCCGGGAGTTTCTTGGCGAGGGGCCTGGCCTTTCTTCTGCTCTCTCTGGTCGCAGCGTGCGATTCTCAGGTGGGGACCGATCCACAATGCCAGCTGCCGCCACCAGATGAAGAGGTCGGTGGCTGGCGGACGTTGCCTTATCCAGCTGGGGCGCCGTTTTCCTGGGGCGCCTCGGATGGGACTAACTTTCTTTTGGTGTCTGGGCTGAAGTGTGCCACGTGCGAGGTGCAAGTTCTCAGCGAAGGGGCAGATACTTGGACCTCGATTGCCGCGGAGGAGGTTGTAAGTTCCAACGATGTGCTTCGGCAAACTGCAAGTGAGCGCTACATTGTATCGGTCGAAGTTTTTTCGTCCGATACCGAGGGTCGACGCACGTACCCCTGGCAAGTGGCCGTATTCGATCGGCAAAATAGCGCCTGGACCTATACTGACTTTCCGTCCGAAAGTGCCCCGCGAGGCGATACTTCGATTGCCATCGCCGAGGGGAAGGTCGTGATTTGGGGCGGTTTCGCGCCGACCTTTCCAAACTTGCCTGGAGTTCTACCCGGCACTCCCTTGTTCGGGGGCTACGTATTTGACCCAGAGACTCAAGCCTTCGAAGAGATTCCCCCTGCCTGGGAAGAAGGCGCGAGCACGGAATCAGTCCGCGGACAATCGGCCAGTGTTAGTACGCCCGACGGCCTATTCGCCTGGGGCATCAGTCCCGACCAGCGGGTTACGCGGGGTGGCCTTTACTCTTATGACTCGAAAAGTTGGTCTTTTTCGAGCGAGTCAGGTGCGCCGCCGCGGCGACGTCACTTTCAAATGTCTTACCATGAGGGCTTTGTTTACCTCTGGGGCGGTCACTTGCCCGAGGCAGACGGCATGGACGTTCTTGGGAATCCCGTTGGCGCTGCCGGCCAGTCTGACTTCAGCGACCACTACCGGGACCTTTGGCGCCTCTCGCTCAAGACCCTCGCTTGGGAGGCGCTGCCGGTTCCCCCCCACGCTGACCTTCAAGGAGCCAAAGGGGCATGGTCTGGCCATATGCTGGTGTTTCTTGGCTATCGCTGCGGTCCACCGGATTTGCTCAACACCGACACGATGCAATGGGAGCAAGGCGGTTTCGACGACCGTCCGCTAGACACGGGGTGGCTCTTTTCGGCTTCGAATAAGATCATCGCCAATCAAGTACACCCGAGCTTCGGTCTAGTCGCCGAATCGATTTGGGTGTTCGAGATGCCGTAGGCGATCGACCCTTCGCACTAGATAGGTCAGGGTGAGGCCTCGATGGTGCACGAAAGCTTGTCTCGGACCCGAGCCGACGCGGATATTGTCTCTCCGCGTTAGTCGTTGATCCTGATCTCAGCAGTCAATTCCGTCGTCGCGGTTCCGCAACTATTGTCGCTCTTGTTGTTCTTGAACGGGAACTCTCCTGATCTGACCCCCAAAACTTGACCCGAAAATAGTGTCCGTTTCACCCTCAGGAAGGAAACGGACCATGCCCAGAAAAAGCCAATTCACCGACGAGCAAATCATCCGCGCCGTGCGCGAGGTCGAGGCCGGCGAAAAGGTCGCGACCGTGTGCCGCAAGCTCGGAATCCACCGAGCAGACGCTCTACCGCTGGAGAAACAAGTTCGGCGGCATGGAGGTCAGCGACGCCAAAAAGCTTCGCGCGCTCGAGGAGGAGAACGGGAAGTTGAAGAAGCTCCTCGCCGACCAGATGCTCCAGACGGAGGCCATCAAGGCGGTGCTCTCAAAAAAATGGTGAAGCCCGCGGCGAAACGCCGAGCCGTGGGCTACGTCCGAAAGGCATTCGGAAAGAGCGAGCGCTGGGCGTGCCGCGCGCTCGGTGTTGCGCGTGCGACCCAGCGTTACAAGAGCCGTCGTGTCGACCCGCCAGGCCTCGTGAAGGCTCTTTTGAGCCTCGCAGAGCAGAAAACCAAGCGCGGCTATCAGCACCTGCACGTGCTGCTCAAGCGCGCGGGTCACCACGTCAATCGCAAACGAGTTTATCGGCTCTACTGCGAACACGGCCTTGCCCTGCGTCGGAAGAAGCGTCGCCGTCGCAGTGTTGCATTGACCTGCCCCCCGAAATCTAAGACGTGACTGGCTGGAATCGGTCGCTGTAGCCTCAAAAAAGGCAGCAAGCGATGAAGAAGAAGCGATTCACCGAAGAGCAAATCATTGGGATTCTGAAGGAGGCTGAGGCGGGCGTGTCGACCGCCGATCTGTGCCGAAAGCACGGCATGTCGAGCGCGAGCTTCTACGCCTGGCGGTCGCGATACGGGGGCATGGAGGTGAGCGACGCAAAGCGCCTCAAGGACCTTGAGGACGAGAATCGGCGTTTGAAAACGATGGTCGCCGACCTATCGCTCGACAACCAGATGCTGAGGGCCGTCAACTCAAAAAATGGTGAGCCCTGCGGCAAAGCGCACGGCCGCGAAATGGCTCATGGAGCAGTTCCGAGACGAGTGCCTCAACCGACATTGGTTCGTGTCGCTACGCTACGCGAGAGCCTAAATCGCGGCCTGGCGCGACGACTACAACAATGTCAGACCTCACAGTTCCTTGGCCACCCTGGCCCCAGCAAAGTACGCTCAATCTCTAACAACCAACCGGTTCAGCACCGTCCAGCAAGCCGTGTCTTAGAAATTGGGGGGCAGGTCACCAGGACCTCGCCCGTGCCGCCCAAGTCCAAGACCTAGTCACGAGGTCGGTCTCGGGCCACGCCACTTCGGACATGCAACGGCACTACTCAACGGTGAACGCCTCGGAGCAGCGGGAAGGACTCACGCGGGTCCTTCGGGTCATCCAAGGCGGAGCGTCCACCGAAGTGGTGGGAAGACTGGTGGGAGAAGCCGAGAAAGTGGTGGGAACTTGAAGCGCCGCTCTCCGAACCCAGCCGTTTTCTAGTGGACGCAACAGGACTTGAACCTGTGACCCCTGCCGTGTGAAGGCAGTGCTCTACCGACTGAGCTATGCGTCCTTGGGGGGCGGGCCTATAGCGAATGCTCTGGGGGTGGGCAAGACCCCGCTCGGGCGGCGCCCTTTAACTCCCGACGCGGCCCAGGGCGGGGCCCAGGGCGGGGCCCAGCGCGCGGCTAAGGGCACGGGCCTGGCCTCTGGGGCCATCTCAGTCTAGGAACTTCGCCCCCATGGTGAGCCCGCCTCCCCAGAGCACTTCTTCGCCTTCGGCATTCGCTCCTGACAGGAGACGCGACATGCTGCTGGGCATTGGCATTTTGGTTGGAGCGTTCATCGGCTGCATGGGCGTTTCGTTATGGGCCATGAGTGTCTCGACGCCCGGCGCGCTCGTTGCGCCTGAGCCACCATTGACGACGACGGTTCCCGGCTTTCCGAAGAGGGTGCGTCCTTTCGAATTGTTGCCACTGGCTCGCTCGCTTACCGAGCGCAAAGTTTTGGTCGGTTTTACGATCAAGGGGCTGCGTCGCGACGGCAGCGTCGACTTCAGTGAAGAGTCGAGCAGCGTGCGCTATTCGTTTCAGGATCACCGTGGGATGGGACCGCAACCGCCGCGCCGAGGAGGCACGCTCCCGGCGCGCACCTATTGCGGCAAGCAAAGTGTGCGCCTCATCGACGCCGGTTTAGGCGCCATGTGGGATAATCCGGCCTCCAGTTGTCCTTCGGGCGGTGTACCCGAGGTGCCCGATATCTCGCCGCGTTGTGGGGCCGAGCAACTTTGGAAGCTCGCTGAGAAGCGCAAAGTGCCCGCAGGTGGAACGGCCCAGATCGATTACTTCCGCGCCAAGGTGGGGCCGATATTCCGCTTCAAGCACGGTAGCAACCAATTCTCCGTGCTCGCATCGGACTGTCGCACCATCGTGCGCGGCACCGATGATCACGGTGCGGTTCCCTAACACCTCTTGTTGGGGCCTCACGCCCGGCGAATGCACGCTTCATAAAAGCGGGCTCCCGCTGCTAGGGTGAGGCCGCTTCGAGCTGGCTAGTCGAGCGGCTCGGTGGTGGGCGCTGTCGGCTAGAGCAATTCGTTCTCGGTGGGCATATCGAGGCCCGCGGAGCGGCGAATCCTGCGCCAAATTGGTATGCGCCCTTCACCGCTCAGCGCCGAAAAACCGAACAGGGGCGCCCCTAGAAGTTTATTCAAGGCCTGAAGGCGGGGCTTCTGCGCGTTGCGACTTAGCTTGTCGAGTTTGGTTGCAACCCAAGTTACTTCGAGCTGGGGGCGCGAAACGCGGCCCGGTTCCGCGAGCAGCTCGGCTAGCCGAAATTCGGACTCTTCTGGATCTCGGCGCACGTCGATCAAAACCACGGCCGCACGAAGAGATGGCCTAGTCAAAAGGTAGTTCTCGATGAGATCGGCCCATTCGTTTCGCTCTTGTTTGGAGCGTTGGGCATAGCCATAGCCGGGCAAATCCACGAGTTCGAGCTGCACGCCATCGTTCGCTTCAACACGAAACCAGCTCACTTGGCGCGTGCAACCGGGGGTGCTGCTGGTGCGCACTAGGCTCTTTTGTTGGAGCAGCACGTTCATGAGGCTGCTTTTTCCGACGTTGCTGCGACCGAGGAAGGCTACTTCCGTCAAGACGGGCGCGGGGAAAGAATCGGCAGAGCGGGCCGAGGCGACATAGGCGGCGGTTCGGATGCGATCAGAGGCCGTGCCATCGGTCGGGTCCAGCGGAGAGGGTTTCACGGCGCCCAACATAGTCGAATCTCAGCGCCGCGCGACGCCGACGCGTCGACGGATGATTCCGAATAGATGCACGAGTTCAGGGGCGCCGAGGGCCCGGGCCAGGCCCAAATAGGCGGCGAGTCCGACGCTGAACGCTACGAGTGTCTTGGTGGCCTCGAGAATTCTACCCGGACCCAAGTCGAGCCGACCGAGAAAATAGGCCAAAAATCCGGCAACTACCGCGGGCGGCAGGAGACGAAGTCCCGAGATCAGGACTTCTCGCTCCGGGAGCGGCATCTTGCGGCGGAGGAGCGCCCAGAGCAGGACGAGCTGGACCAGGCTGGCGCCGCTCACGGCGAGTCCCACACCGACATGCCCGAGCGAGCCACGGAGCCCCAGGCATAAAAGCACGAAGGCCACGAGATCGAGGCTCGCCACGAGAACTGGCGTCTTGGTGTCGCCGAGCGCGAAGAAAACGATAGTCACCTGACGAATCGCCGCGACCAGCCAGATCCCTAGCCCTTGGGCGATGAGAGCGCGGCTCGTCTCGATGGTATCGTGGGGGCCGAACTCGCCGCGCTCAAACAAAAGTCGAACGAGCGGCTCGGACAGACCAACGAACAAAGCCGTAGCGCCGATACCAACCAGGAGCGACACGCGAACGGAAAAAGCAAAGGTGCGCGCGACCTCGCCGAGGTTGCCAGCGGCGACGAGGGAAGCCAGGCTGGGCAGCGTCGCCGTTTGCAGGGCCATAACGAAGATGCCCTGCGGAAAGTCGCAGAGGCGAAGCGCGAAGCCGAAATAGGTCACAGCGCCTTCGCCTAGATCGGATAAGAATCGCCGCCCCAGGATTACATCGAGATAGTAGACCCCGATGCCAATCAAGGTGGGGCCCATGCGGCGTAGAGACTCGAGCAGCGCCGGATCACGGAAGCGGAATCCAGGGAAGCCTGTGTAGCCGATGCGTCGCATGTCGGGCCACAGCGCGAGGATTTGCAGCAGCCCGCCGAGCAACGCTCCGAGCGCCAAGCTGAGCGCTGGGGGTTGCCCGAGGTGAATGAGCCAAGGCGGCAAGGCGAGCGCCGCCACGATGAAGCTCACGTTGAGCAAAATCGGAGAAAAAGATGTGGCAAAGAAGCGCCGGTGGGTGTTGAGCGCGGCGCTCGACAGTGCCGCCGTACCGATCAGCAAAATATAGGGAAAAACCCAGCGAGTGAGCTCAACGGTTTGTTCGAGTTGCCCCGGGCGCCTGGCAAACCCTGGCGCAAATATCTTGACGATGGGCTCGGCGAAGACCACCCCGAGCACGGTGATGATCAACAGAAGCACGAGCGAGAGACCGCGGGTGTTCTTGAAATAGTCTTTGGCTCGCTCGTCACCTTCTTCTTTCAAGACGGTCGACAAAACGGGGATGACCGCGTTTTGTACGGCGCCCTCCGCGAGGAGTTGCCTCAGAATGTTAGGGATCTGAAAGGCCACGAAGAACGCATCTGTAACGGCTCGCGAGAAGAAGGCTGCCACGACCAACTCGCGCCCCAGGCCTAACAAACGGCTGGCGAAAGTGCCTAGCGCCACGACTGCGGCGCGCTGGGTGATACGCTCCGCTCGCTCGGTGGAGGCGGTTCGCTCGGGCGTCTCGGTCGAGGCTTTGACACCCGTCTTCTGCTCGCTCATCTTTCAGCCACACCCGTATGAGAGGACAGAGCTCGTCCCACGATTTCGAGGATGGTGTCGATTTCTCTCGTGTCGAGCAAGTCTGGATCCGATCGAGTTGAGATTTCTGCGCTGAGAAACTCGCGCAAGTTTGCGCTGATGCGCAGTGGCCCGCCGCCGCAGGCCCGACAGATGAGTCCTCCGCGTACCGGATGCACGAAAGCCGACTGACCCACGGCGCAAGGTTTTCCGCACGACACACAGGCCGAGAAGTCGAGCCCCCAGCCGAGCGCGGTCAAGAGGTCGAGTCCGTAGGCGCCGAGCCAGAGAGGCGCAGAGGCGGGTGTCTCTGCGATTTGATCCAGGAAGCGCTCCGTTCGCTGAAAAAGTCCGGGTTCGGCGCTACGCGGCTGTGTTGAGCGTCGCAAGAAGCGGAGCCCTCGTGCGGCCATGTCGAGCGACTCAAGATTGGCGAGGAGACCAAAGCGGGGTCGCTCCAGACTGGCGTCGCGCAGCGTGACGAGGTCTGAACCAGGTCGGTCTAAAAAGGTGAGCTTTAGAGTATGGAAGGGCTCAAGGCTGTCAAAGCGACGTTGGCTCTTGCGCGCGCCCTTCGCCAGAACGGAGAGCCGGCCAAGAGACTCACTGAAGACCTGAACGATGAGGTCAGACTCGCCGTACTCGACGCGATGCAAAAGCAGAGCGAGCGTCGTGACGATCAGCGTCAGCTTCCTCGCAGCTCAAGTGAGCTCATGGGGCTCGGACCGCAGGCCGGGACCGAAGGAGTCTGAGATAGCTCCTGAGGCATGTCTCCTCGACGCGGCTTCAGCACGATACTGAGCGCCAGCGTGAAGAGGATGAGCAAGAGCACGAAAGCGATGGCAACGCCCACACCCTGGCGCCGCTTCGGCGGTTCGGCCGACGGCAGTGGCAAAGGTGTTACCCACGCGTCACGGCGGCTCGCGGTGTAGAGGGCAAGCACCTCTTCCTCAGCGACGCCCACTGCTCGGGCATAGGACTTTAGAAAACCCCTCACGAAGACCTCAGCAGGGAGTTCGTCGAATTGGTCGCTCTCAATTCGCTCTACGCTAGCGATCGGCACGCGCGTGGCGCGCGCGATCTCGGCGACGCTCATGCGTCGTTCTTCGCGTTTTTCGCGCAGAAAACGGCCGACAGATTTCATAGGCAAGCAGGCAAAGGCGAGAAGCGGGGACGCCCCGCTGGGGGGCCCAAGACTACCTCGGAGGCCCCGAAAACAAAGGCCAATACCTACGGCGTCGTTCAAAGTGTAGGCAGGAGTTTTGCGCAGGTCTGCCCGCTCGAAGTCTTCTGGTTGAGGCTCAGGCAGCGCTCCAAATCGGCTCGCGCAGGTTCGAGGGCCCCGAGCGCGATCTCGACCTCGGCCCGCTCGAGGAGTGCATCCTGAAGTTCGGCACACCCGGGGGCTTGGGTTTCAAGCGCGCGATCGAGCGCGTCGCGAGAGGAGGCGAGTTGACCCGAGCGGTGGTAGGCGACGCCGAGCCGATAGTTGCCGACGCAAAACAGCGGCTGCGCGGCGACCGCACGGCTGAGGGCCGTAATGGCCATCGGAAGTTCGTCCTTTTCGAGGTACGCCCAGCCGAGGTTGCCCCACGCGATTTCGGGGGTGGGGTAGAGGATATTGGCTGTGAGGGGCAGGAGCAGGGAAATGGCCTCGTCGAAACGCCGCTGGTGAACCAAAATTACGGCGAGTGTGTTCTGAACTGCCAGAGATTCAGGGTCAGCATGCAGCGCCCGCCGAGCGTACTTCTCCGATTCGGCCAATCGGCACTCGCCAATTTGGCTGTTCTGGCAAAATTCTAGGTATATTAAACTTACGAGGTGTGCAGCATCGGAATTGTCGGGGTCCAGCTCGGTGGCCTTGAGGCCGTGCTCAAGCGCATCCCGGGGGACGCGCTGGCGAGCCCACAAATCCGCGGCGATATCGTATTCGCTGATAGCCTGCTGCCTCTGCTGCTGCGACGTGGAGCTGCTGCACGCGCTCAGGGTCAGGCAGGCTGCCAGGGGCAACGCAGTACCTAAAAAGTGCCAACACGAACGCTGCATGCCTCCGTCTACCGGGGCCGCTCAATGAGAGCAAACTACTTCGGGCTCGGTGTCAGTTGCGGGGAGTGACGTCGAATTGGGATTCACCTTGGACGGCTTCCCCTCGAGCCAAGGCCTCTACCAAGGGAGTAACTTCACTCTCGTAGACTGCTCCACCCCAGAAATAGCGGAGCTTGCCGCTTGGATCGAATAGGAACGAAGCCGGTAGCATGCCGGGCCATCCAGGGTGGAGTCCAGCTTTGAAGTCTGCGAGGGGGCCTTGAACGAAAAGCACAGGCCCCTGGTGCCCGTATTCGCGCGCAAATTCGATGGCTTTGTCCTGCGAGTCGGGGGTGTCGACCGAGACGAAGATCAGGGCGATGCCCAGTTTCTCGAACTTCTTCTGCAGGTCGACCAGCATGGGGAACTCCTCTTTGCAGGGGCCACACCAGCTAGCCCATGCGTTCACGAGGTAGCCTTTGGGGCCGAGCTTCTTTCCTAACGCTTTGAGCTCGGCTGCCGTCAGCTTCTCTAGGGTCGGAGTCGTAGCGCTGGGTTCCAGTTTAGGCTGGGGCGCGACCGCAGACGGGGCTCTTTCGAGCGCGCTGTTTGGGGCGGGCTGCGCTCGGGCGGGCTCTGCTGCGGCGCTAACAGGTCGATCTTCGGTCTTCTCGGCGCGTCGCGCGCAACCAACAAGGAGTGCAGTGCCGAAGGCGAGGGAGAGAGCCCAGTTGAACCGGGCACCTATAATCTTCGTCAAAAGGGGGCTCGCCGTAAGGGAACTCTGAACGGGTACGGGCAGAAGCCGCATGCCCTCAAACTAGTCGGCGGAATCTCAGCGTCAAAGGGGGCGCCCTTGCCCGGGCCCTAGGTTGTGCCTAAGACCGAACGGAAAAGGAGGCTGCATGCTGCTCTCTCGTCTTGTTCGGCCCACCCGTACTCCAGTCCGCTCTGTTGGGTCCGGCCTTCGCCGAACCGATTCAGTTTCTCCCAGCTCGGCTGGGGCTTGCCTCCTCCAATCAGGCCAATCCTTGAGCCTTCGAGTCGGGGTGGTCCTGGCCAGCTTCTTCCTAGTGGCAGGTTGCGCGGGCGCGTCGAAAGGTTCGGAGGTTCCCTCCAGTGAAGGTGAGCCCGAGCCAGAGGCGCTCCCTGAGGCTCGTCCGCCTAGCGAGCCGGTAGGAGAGGAGAGCGAGCCCGCACCAGTCGAGGCAAACTCTACAGCAAGCGAGCCTGCTTTCGAGCCAGGCATGAGCGTGACCCAAGCGACCAACGCCGTGCCACCCGGGACGGACCGGGTCGAAATCGAGCAGGAAGTTTTGGTGGCGCCGCTCATGCAGACGGAGCTCTACGAGCCCTGCAAGCTCAAAGGAAATCAACGTTTCTTCGTCAAGGTGGCTATCTGGGATGGGCGCGTTGTGGGGCTCGACCTCGAGACGCAGCCCAAGAACTCGACGGTTGATGCTTGCCTGCGTCACCAGATCGAAGGCCTCACTTGGAAGAAGAAGGCCAAATCTTTAAGTACCGTTGAGTTTAACTATTGATTCTTCGTCGCTGGGTCCGCTAGCGGCCGTAACGCTCGTGGAAGCCAAACCGCCCCTCCAAACGATCCAGGCCAGGGCGCGCCTCGACGTTATCGACAGCGCTCGCGTATTCGCCACCCTGGGTGTGATTTGGACGCATGTCGTCGAGGTGCAGGGCCAACCCCCTCGCGTCGCCGCTCTCGGGCGCTTCGGCACGAGCTTCTACATCTTGGCGGCTGTATTTTTTGCCTACCGCAGACGAACTGGCAGCGCGCCTCGACCTTGGCGAGACGAACTCAAGATGCGGTTCCGTCGTTTGCTCGTACCGTACCTGATGTGGAGCCTACTCTACGGCGCTCTCTATTATCGGTATGGGCGCAGCATTGGCGAGACGGCGCCGAAGATCATGGAATGGTGGGGGCCACTCGCAGGCACGGCGCGACACCTTTGGTTTTTACCGTTCGCTTTTTTGGTGGGCACGCTCACCAGCTTCGTGACGCCCTATTTTCGGCGCCTCGAAACCACGGTGCTCGCCACCTGGGTGGGGCTCGGCATTCCTTTCTTTTATTGGCTATTTCAAGCTCAATTGTTCTTCGCTCTCGACCGCCCGTGGGAGCTTGGCCTTCACCTGCATCGACTCGATCGATTCATCGAAGAGATGCCGCTCGTGCTGAGCGCTATCGTAGCTTTCCCGCTGCTCGAACGCTTGGCACTGGGTAGCCAAGGGCAGGGAGGCCAGACGCCGGTCGTTCACCCTGCTAGCGAACCGAGCCTGATTCGCCGTGAGTACTTTGCGATATTTCCGTTCATCGCGTTCGTCATTCTGGATTGGCAGTACTTCGTCTGGGCTGAACCGCTTCAGCCCTACACGGGTGGCGAGTCGCGTTCGTTCGCGCACGCCCTCGGCTGTCTGTTACTGGCCGTTTGTATTCTTGTTCGCGACGTGCCCGTCTTTCGTAAGCTCAGCCGCTTCGGCAGGCACACCTATTTCGTTTTCCTCGGCCATGTGATCGTGCTCGATACCATCAACGGGCCACTGCAAATGTTCCCTGGCTTTGGCACCTGGCAATTTTCGCTGCTCGTTACGTTCGGAATTTTCGCGTTCGGTACAGCCCTGGGTCCGTTCTTTTCACGGATTCCCGGTTTGCGCCTGCTCTATCCCCGCTGAACGGGGCCGTCGTGAAATGGTCCGAGTGCAAAAGGCTGCCGTTCAATGGTCTGCCTGGCACACCGAGTACTAACGAGCCACCCTTCGCAGGAACTCAGAATTTAGCCTCGATGAGGCTCACCTTCGCGTCCGAGGCGTGCACCTCGTTACGCCAAGCACTCGCTAAGTTCCAAGCGTTCGTTACGCCAAGCACTCGCTAAGTTCCAAGCGTTCGTTACGCCAAGCACTCGCTAAGTTCCAAGCGCTCGTTACGCCAAGCACTCGCTGGGCGATCAGGAGCCCTCAAGAACGGGAGGTCCCTAGGAGAGGGGACACATGGCGGCACCCGTGCGCGATGCTATCTCGCGCACTGGATGCTGAGCGGTTTCGAGCGCTGAGCAGTTTTCGACTGCTGAGCGGTTTCGAACGCAGTGCGGTTTTCGAACTCAGTGCGGTTTTCGAACTCAGTGCGGTTTTCGAACTCAGTGCGGTTTTCGAACGCAGTGCGCGCTACTATTTCGCACACTTCATATTGCACATGAGGTCGTCAGCGCGGCAGTTGCACTTCGACTTCGCGGGCTTGGGCGCGGGGGTACTCGGCGCGCTCGACGAAGAACTTGAGCTGGACGAAGAAGCGGCCGGCTTTGAGCTCGTCGCAGGCTTCTTGCTTGAGGTGCTCGAGGACGGCTTGCTGGACTTCGTAGACGAAGTTCCTTCGGCCTTCTTGGGGGCATCCGTCGAGGGTAGTTCTGGGAGTGAGCTTGGAGCCGCTTCCGGTAGCGCCGCAGGAGCGGCAGCCGGTGGTGGGAGCGGCGCCGGGGCCTGAGCCGCGACGGGGGCGGGTGCCTCCGGCTTATTAATCAGAGTGACGAGAGCCGCAGCGGCCACAGCCGCGACGATGATGGAGCCGCCGATGATGAAGAGGCCCGTGTTGCGTCGGCCCTTGGGGGGAACCGAAAGCGGAGCGGCGGGGACGCCCAGCGGAGCGATCATGGGACTGCCGAGCGGCGCCATGACGTTGGGAGCCATCGCGACGGGCGCCTGAACCTGAGGGATATAGCGAGGAGCTTGCGCTGCCGCCGCTTCCGTGAGCGCTTTGAGATCGATCAGGCCCGAGTCGTCGCCAACGGGGGCGCTGGGCGGAGGAACGCTGGGGCGCGATGACGTCGACCCGGACGTGAGGGCACTGAGCGAAAAGAGTACCGACGACTCGTTGCGTGAGCCGGCTTGAGGAGCGACCGCTGCTGCCATGGGCGTTCGTGCCTGGGCCGCTGCGGCAGACGTTGAGTACTCGCGGGCCGGACTGCGACCCGCACTGAAAAGGTCAGCCCCACTCTGCGCTGGAGGCTGCGGGAAGGGATCTTCAACTGCCGTCGACATGGCGGCCGCGACGTTCGAGTCGACGGTCCCCACAACACGCTGAATCGCAGAGACGACTTCATCAACCTGCCCGAGCGGAGTCCAGTCGGCGTAACCTTCTGCCCACAGGTAGGTGTCACCCGTCACGCTGCCCGCGTTGTAGGCCTCGACGAGCTGCGGCACGGTGAGCTGCCGCTGGTCGCCTTCGCCGAAATCAACGCTGAACACCGTCCCTTGCGTGGGTGCCGCCACTTCGACGCTCGCACGATCTGCGGTCTCAGCAGCTGCGTAAACACTCGGTGGATTGACGTTTCCATCAATGACAATGGATGTGCCGCATTTTCGGCAGCGAATCTTGGCAAGGCGGCTTTGAACCTTGTCGTCTGCAATCGAGTACTTAGCTGAGCATGAGGGGCAAGAGATCTTCACTTTGCTCTCCGTGATGGTTCCGGTGAGTCTGGGCTAACCGTGAGGGGTAACCGCATTCAATGGACTACGTCTGAAAGGGAGCGGCGATTTGGCAGGTTTCGATCAAAATCGCCATGGGCCGAAAACAGGCACCCCCTTCTACCACCCTTCTTCTGTTTTTCCAGAGGGAGCGGATCTGCGTTTGGTCGAACCTCGATTTGCGCAAATATGCGAAATATATTGATATTGCTGCGAGGCATCATTCAGGTGGGCTGCGAAATTATGTGTAAACTAGAATGTAGGCGGACTAACCACCCATTTTAATGAGCTCTTCAATCGAGCGGAGACGCTCGGCCAGCTCAATATTTTTTTGTTCGGCGAAGACGGCCTTCCGGAGAAGGGACGCTGCTTCCTTGAGCTGACCGTCCGAAAGGGCTCGCGCCGCTTGCCGCGCGTGCAGGCGACCCGCCCCCGTCTGGCACACATCTTCGAGCGAACGGCGAGCTCCGGTCTCGGGCTTGCTCGAGCTATCCAGGGCTCGTTCATTGAGGCGATTTTTCCCTTGGGCCAGCGCTAGATCATAGTCGGCGCGCCGCTTGGGGTTGCGAAGCACAGCGTAGGCCTCGGCGCCGCGAGCGAAGGCTGTGCGCGCTTTTTGCCTCATTTCAGGGGCTGACGGGCGAAGCGCGTCGGGGTGATAGCTCTGTGAGAAGTGATGAAACGCCGAGCGCACCTGGTCGGTGGTGGCGTTTTGCTCAAGCTCTAGCAGTTGGTAATATGTTAACGTCTCAGCTTGGCTGAGCCACGCCTCAAGCTTTGCGCTATTCGCCTCTTCAGGCATGGGGAGCTCGACTTTCGCCCACGCCAACCAGCCGTAAGACGGCGTTGGCCACGGCGCCGGTGCGCGTATCTTGTGCCTTGACCTCGAGCATGCCGTTCTCGTCGAGCATGAAGGTCACGTTGACCCGCATCTGGCCGCGAGCTGCCCGGGGCAGGCCGCTCAAGACGACTTCACCTAGCACCGTGTTCTGCTCGAAGTTGCGTTCTTCGCCTTGGCAGACGCGCACGCGCACCTGGGTTTGGTCGTCGGCCGAGGTGGCGAAGGTGGCCGTCTTCTCACAAGGAATGGGGCTGTTTCTTTCGATGAGACGATCGGTAAACCCGCCGACCACTTCAACCCCAAGTGAGAGGGGAGTGACGTCGAGCAAGAGTGGAGGGCGGCCGCCCTCGACCACCACTTGGTTCACAGTTGACTCATAGGGGGCTACCCCCGAAAAGGGCGAGAGCCCAGGTGACGCAGAGGGCTCGGGGGGAACGCTCGATGGCGTGCGCAAGTGGGGTTCGGTGCCCCTTGTGAAGCCGGGGCCCGGAGCCGACGGGGTGCGGCCAGCGGACGGAACGGGCCCTGGGCGCTGGGGCGAAATGCGGTGGCCTGGTTCCGTGCTGCGCCCGACGGGCGCGATCGAGCCGGTTTGAGGCGATCCGTGGAAGCCAAAGATCTGGGAGTCGTGGCTGAGATCTGGAATGGCTTCGGGATGGACGGACTTTCGGGCACTGGCGATGTCGAACTCCGCGTCGAGCCCTTCTTGCCCGATAAGGGGCAGGTTCGAGTCCATTTCTGGGTCTCGACGCAGTTCGGGTAAGATCCCGCCAGAAGTCGCGCGCGGCAAACCCGTTACGCCAGCGGGCGTGGGCAAACCGACCTGACGCACTTCGGGGAGCCCTGCGGTCGGTCGCGCTGGGAGACCCACTTGGGGCAGGGGGCTCGGGAGGCCGAGAACATCCACTTCCGGCACACGCACAGGTAGGCCAGCGGCGGGCCGCGCCACGTTCGCGGGTAGGCCGGTGATGTCTGTAACGGGCCTCGGTGCTTTGCTCGTGCGTAAGGCTCCGAGGGCCTCGGGCAAATCCACCAGAGGTGCGACCGATCGACCGAGTCCGGGTCGGGTTGCTTGGAGCGGAAGCGAAGGCAGGTCTCGCTCGGGAGAAGGCATCAGCACTCCCGGTATGGGCGGGTCCGAGGGCCGCGCGCGGTTGGCTGGCAGGCTCGCTGGTAAATCTGCCTCGAGTTCACCGAGTTCAAACACGACAGAGCCATCGGTGCGGGCTGGTGGTGAGTCGTCTGTGAGTAGGCCTTCGGGTAGCTCAAGTAAGCCAGAGTTTAGGGTAGGCAGTTCTTCTTCTGTGGCTAGTGTGAGGTCGGGGGCGCCCACTCCGAGCAGGGTCGAACGTCCGCGCGCGGCGGGGGGCGCGGGGCGAGCCGGGAGACCCGAAGGGGTGCGCGCCGTGGCTGCGTCGACGCGGGTTCGCTCGGGTGCAACCTGAACGGTGGCCGCTTGGATTGAACTCGGGCCGTCACTTTGGGTTTCGAGCGCCATGGCCTGAATGGCGGCGCCAATCGCTACGACTTCGTCCGGATTGATACGGCTCTGCGGCATCTTGCCGAAGAAGCTGGAGATACGGCGTCGCACGAGCGGGATACGGGTCGAGCCCCCCACCAGCAGGACCTCATCGAGATCTTTCAGGGTTAACCCCGCTTGCTCGAGCGCTGTCTTGCAGACCTGGAGTGTTCGATTGACTAGCGGTTCGGCGAGCTGTTCGAACTCGGAGCGACGCAACGAAAACTCGCAGGTGCCCTCAAATCCCGGTCCGACCGTGCTCGAGTTCAACTCGACCGAGGCCGAGCTGCGCGAGGAGAGATCCCATTTGAGCGCTTCAGCGAGCCGTCGCAGTCCCTCGCGTACTTCGCTCGGAACCTTGCCCGTCACTCGACGATCCTTGGTCAGTTGCTCGATCATGCGATCGACGATGGCCGCATCGATATCGTCACCGCCGAGGAATGTGTCGCCGCTCGTAGCGACGACCTCGAACACATTTTCGTTCAGCTCCAGGATGGTGACGTCAAACGTACCACCGCCGAAATCGTAGACGGCGATGCGCTCGCGACCCTTCTTGCCGAAACCATAGGCTAGGGCAGCGGCGGTGGGTTCGTTCACGATGCGGAGCACCTCGAGTCCGGCAATTTGTGCGGCAGACTTGGTCGAGGCCCGCTGCAAATCATTGAAATTGGCGGGGACGGTAAGGACGACCTCTCGGACGGGCTCACCGAGGCGGCTTTGAGCGACGTCGCGAGCGCCTTCCAGTACGAAGGCGCTAATCTCGGGCAGCGTGTAACCCGAGCCATGGGCGCGAACCAAAGTGGCCTTGCCCGGACCTTCCGCCAGCTCGAACGCGAACTTGGAACGCGCGCTTTGTACGGCCTCTGTGTCCCAAGCTCGTCCAATGAGTCGCTTGACGGAGAAGACTGTGTTCTTGGGATCCGTCGTCAGGAGCTTCTTGGCGGCGTGACCCACGACGGGTGGCCCGTTCACGGGGAAGGATACGCAGCTTGGCAGTAGCGTGTTTCCCGCCCGATCTTTGAGCGCGCTGGCGCGGCCGTCGCGAACCGCCGCGATCACGGTATTGGTTGTGCCGAGGTCTATGCCAATCGCTGCCATCGCCCGAAGAGTAACAGCCGAAATCGCAAAGCACTAAGAAACGCTGCCCACGACGAGTCGGTCTCCGGCTAGTAGGGCCCGGCCGTTGACGAGATCGTCGCCGCGCACAGCTTTTCGGCCCTCGAGCTGACCGAGCAGAATCTCGAGCAAGCCGTCCCCCGTTTCGATAAGCGGTCGCCCAGCTTCGATGCGAATCATGCCTGGCAAAAGGTCGCCTGCTGACTCTTTAACTACTCGAGTAGCTAGAATTTTCAGTCGCCGCTCTCCTTCGTCTGCGCGACGGAGCTGAACCGTGGCCCCGGGGCGCGGCGAGAGGCCTCGAACTTGGTTGTGAAGCTCGAGTGCCGATCGGCTCGGGTCGAGGCGTGTATCGACGTTTTCGATGGGAGGAGCATGGGTGGCTCGACTTTCATCTTGAGCCATCGGCGTGAGCTCTCCCGCCAGAAAACGAGGTAGGTCCGTTTGCACCACGTTCGCCGCTAGGTCGCCCATCTTCCGAGCCAGGGAAGCTGCATCATCGTCGGCCTCGATCTCAAGCTCGTGGGTTGAGAGAATCGGCCCCGTGTCGAGGCCCGCGTCCATCTGCATCAAGCACACGCCGGTCTTTTCCAGGCCCAACATGAGGGCCCGCTGAATCGGCGCTGCCCCGCGAAGTGAAGGTAAAAGCGACGCGTGCAGGTTGAGGGAGCCAAGCCTCGGAGCATTCAAAACGTCGACCGGCAAGATGCGCCCGTAGGCGATGACGAGAGCCACGTCAGCCCGGGCCCTCTGCACGAACTCAAGGAGGCGCCCGTCACGGACTCGCTCCGGCTGGAAGACCTCGAGCCCCAACTCGAGCGCCGCCACCTTTATGGCCGGCGCTTGCAGCGTCAGACCACGGCCTCGCGGCCGATCGGGTTGACAGACCACGCCTGCTAGTTCGCTCACGCGTGCGAGCGCATGGAGGCTCTTGACGCTGATCTCGGGGGTGCCAAAGAAGATCGTGCGCGGGCGACTCGACATGCTCAGTCTCAGATTCATAGTGGCTCGACGCGGGGCCACAAGTCGCGGCGCCTTGGGCCCACCTAGGCCCCAGAAGTCGCTAGACTCAGGCCCAAGCGTCGGGTGGGCCGCCTCAACTTTTTCCAAGAGTTACCTAGATCAACCGAGCCCTGAGGTTGCGGGAGCGGGGGGCGTGGTTAAGGTGCTTACAAAGTTGAACGCTGCCTTGCTCGCTTCCAGGAAACGCGCAAGAAGGCTGATAGGCACCCCATGAGCGACCACGACACAAGTTCTGCCCCGCCTCCTCCACCGGCCGAAGACGACATTCAGTTTGCCGAAGAGTTGCCGGTGCTTCCAATTCGCAACGCCGTGCTCTTTCCCGGCCATGTGGCGCCCTTCGACGTAGGTCGCGAGAAGTCCGTGGCCCTGGTTGAAGACGTACACAACCAAGAGAGTCCCATTATCGCGATCTTCGCCCAACGGGACCCATCCACAGACGAGCCTGACGCGTCAGACCTCTATCCAGTCGGTTGCGCGGCCCGCGTGCTCAAGGCTTTGAAGCATAGCTCGGGCAACTACTCCCTTATTCTGCAGGGCCTCACCCGCATCCGCCTCGCGGATGTGACCCAAAATAAGCCCTACATGGTCGCCAAGGTGGCACGGCTTTCGGCCCCACCTGTAGACGACGTAGAGGCCGAAGCTCTCGCCATGAGTCTTCGCGACGTGGCCAAGCAGGTGATTCAACTCATGCCCGAGTTGCCCCGCGAGGCCGGTAGCTTGATCGATTCGATTCAAGCGCCTGGCGCTCTGTCGGATTTGGTCGCGGCCAACCTCGACGCACCCGTCGAAGAGAAAGCTCAGCTCCTTGAAACTGTCGAGGTGAAGGAGCGCATCCGCAAGGTGTTGCGTTTGCTCACCCGCCAGCTCGAGATCTTGAAGATGCGCGAGCGCATCAACTCCCAAATCAAGGAGGAGATGGGCAAGAATCAGCGCGAGTACGTGCTCCGCCAACAGCTCAAGGCCATCAAGGAAGAGCTCGGTGAAGACGACGGCGATCAGGGTGATCTCGACGGACTCGAAGAGCGCATCGCCAAGGCCAATCTGCCGAACGAGGCCGATGGCGTGGCCAAGAAGCAACTCAAGCGGCTCCGCTCGATGCAGGTAGGGTCGGCCGAGTACACGGTGGTGCGCACCTATCTCGACTGGATCTTAGACGTGCCATGGTCGGAGTCGACCGAAGACAACCTCGAGATCCTCGAAGTGCGCAAAGTTCTAGACGAAGACCATTACGGTCTCGACAAGGTCAAGAAGCGCATCGTCGAGTATTTGGCGGTGCGTAAGCTGAAGAAGGATAAAAAGGGCCCCATTCTCTGCCTTTTGGGTCCACCCGGCGTAGGCAAGACCTCGCTTGGGCGCAGCATTTCGCGCGCACTCGGTCGCAAATTCGTACGCGTCTCCTTGGGTGGCGTTCACGACGAAGCAGCCATTCGCGGCCATCGCCGAACCTACGTCGGCGCGCTGCCTGGTCAGATCATCCAGGGCATGAAGAAGTCAGGCACCATCAACCCCGTGTTCATGATGGACGAGGTCGACAAGATTGGGCACGACTTCCGCGGCGATCCGAGTGCAGCGTTGCTCGAGGTGCTTGACCCCGAACAGAACAATACGTTCGCCGATCATTACCTCGAGATCCCGTACGATCTCTCGGCGGTGATGTTCGTAGCCACAGCCAACATCGCCGATCCGATCCCACCTCCGCTCCGCGACCGTATGGAGATCCTCGAGATCCCCGGCTACACGCGGCGCGAGAAGCAGGCTATCGCCCGTCAGCACTTGATCCCCAAGCAACTCGACGAGCACGGTCTGAAGGACGATCAACTCATCATCACCGATGAAGCGATCGAAGAGCTGATCGAGCACTACACTCGCGAGGCCGGCGTTCGCTCCCTCGAGCGCACAATTGCCAGCGTGATCCGTGGGGTAGCCGTCAAGGTAGCCGAAGGCGATCTTTCGAAGCGTGTCCTCAAGACTGAAGATGATCTGCACGAGTTTCTCGGGCCTATCAAATTCACCAGCGAAGTCGCCGAGCGCACGGAAGAAACCGGCGTCGCGACCGGCCTCGCGTGGACGAGCGTGGGCGGAGAGATTCTGTTCATCGAATGCACCAAGATGTTTGGCACAGGCAAGATGCAGCTCACCGGCCAACTCGGCGACGTCATGAAGGAGAGCGCCCATGCGGCACTGAGCTACGTGCGCACCAACGCCGAAAAGTATGGCCTGGCACGTGACTTCTTGGAAAAGAGCGACATTCACATCCACATCCCAGCCGGTGGCATGCCAAAAGACGGACCGAGCGCGGGCATCACCATGTTCACGGCTATCGTCTCCCTTTTGAGCGGGATTCGAGTGCGTCACGATGTGGCTATGACGGGTGAGATTTCGCTTCGGGGTCGGGTGCTTCCTATCGGCGGTGTGAAGGAAAAAATCCTCGCCGCTCATCGCGCCGGCATCAAGCGAGTGCTCCTCCCCGAGCGCAACAAGGCCGACCTCGAAGAGGTACCCAAGGAAATTCGGGATGAGCTCGAGTTCGTGTTCGTCAACAAGCTCGACGAGGTTCTGGCTGCAGCTCTCGAGAGTGTGCCCCAACCCTCTCAAGCTTATCTCGACGAAATCGCCAAACGCGAAGCAGGCCAACAGCAGGCTCCCAACTGAGAAGCGTCTGTCGCCCGTCCTAAGAGAGGGCGTGGGCCCGTCCTAAAGGCGTGGCCTGCCGGAGCGCGATCTGCAGGTGCGCGGTGAGAGACTGCCGGTTCTGGTCCCAGTGACCTCGAGCCGGCAGTTCGTTTTGTTGATTCGTAAGGTTGAGCCGCAGGATGGGCACCCCCGAAACCTGGCTTGGTCGAGGGTTTGCTAGGCAAAAGCTCGCGATCCGAGGTGGTAGCGCGTCGGCCAAGGTCGCACCTGGGCTGGTACGAGTTCGTCAGGATTAGCTGCTGGGGCGTTCGGCGTGTTGGCCGGTACTTCGCGTTTCAGTTACCTTGAACGAGGTGGAATCGTATCTGCGACTGAGCCTGCTCTGTGGAGCTTTGGGGGTCGTGGCTGCATGCCGAGGTTTGGATTCAGATCCGAGAGGACTTGAAGCCCCTCTGCCAAGTGAGCCTGCACCAATTCTTGAGGTGCTGGAGGCGCCGGTACCTCTACCTTGCGTCGTAGCCAAGACCGAAATCGACGCTGCCGCAGAGCTCGTGTTGCACCCTCAATCCTCCCAAGTTCGAGCTGAGACCCTAGGTCGAGCTCGAGCGACACCTGTCTACTTCGCTGAGGTACCTCCTGCCAGCGGGGAACTGCCCAAGCGCTTTGATGGTCTCGCTCAACGCCTCAACGACCTCGCCGATCCGGCAGCCGAAATTTTGGGATTCCTAAAGGCCACACGCGATAACTTGGGGGCTCGGCGTGCCCTCTTTCTTCGCGACGGATATCTATTCGCCGAAACCCCGATTTTGGCGCTGCGCATGACGCAGACGCTTCGCCTGGATCATCTGTTCAATCAGCCGGAGCTTCAAGTCGAACGTGGAGTCGAATCTTTCAAGGTCATTCGCGACAAGGGGCGATACTACCAAATCGATCAAGATGGAGAGCGACGCGACGCGACGCTCTTGCTCAATGATCGCATACTTGAGCCCGGCGAGACGCGCGCCCCACTTCATTTGGACTTTGCAGACCTGAGGCACGAGCTCGGATTTCGTTCTCTCGAGGTGTTACGGTCCACGCAGCGCGGGCTCTGGGTGCGCTTCGTCTACGGTGGAGACCCGCATGCTGAGACTCTTATCGTCGAGGGCGCCGTGCGCCGTGCGGGCACCCGCGCCGAGCTCGAGTGCGAGCTGATTCCTGCTGAAAAAGAGGCGAAACTCGCTGAGATTCGCCAGCTCGAGCAAAGTTGGTACCGAAGTTTTGTGCCACTCAAAGAGGCCATCGGGCAAATCGTAGAGCTGCGCTTGCCTTTCGACGAACCGCGCACCGAGTACGGTCAGGAAGATGGCAAGCTGCGCCGTGCATTTCGTGAGGCGTACGACCGGGGGCGTGAAGTTTACGAATACAACGATGACCGATACTACGTTTTCGATTCGAACGGCCGTGTGCGTTTGCCCGAGGTCTGCATCGATTTTGTCTCCGATGCGTTCGATTGGGCAACGGGCGGCAGTTGGGCGCCTAGGGGCCAAAAGCGACTCCATGTAAGGGGGGCTTTGAACCTGCCTAGCCTGCCCATCGAAAACTCGCGCAGCATCGAGAGCCTGCTCGCCTTTGCGCGGACCACGCCCGATTGGTTTCAAGTTCGGGATTGGGCTCCAAGTGAGCGGACGTCCTTTCGCGATCGGAGCCGCTTCTTTGAAGGAGTTCGAAGTCGGGCTGAGTTCCTCCGTTTAGGAGACGTTGTTTTTATCAACGGCCTCCGAGACGACGAGCGGTACCACTATCATTCCTTCTTTATCTACGACCTCGATCCAATGACTGGAGTTCCAACTCTGCTTGCCGCGAACGCCGGCCCGCCACAAATGAGGACGTGGGAAGGGGAAATGGCAGGAGCACCTCGGCGCTTTGTCGTGGCCCGACTTCGCGTCCGTTCCAGCGTCTTGGAATCGGCCTACGAGCAGGCCAAGGCCCAGCCGGGCGTGCCACTCACGCTACCCGAGCCGGTTCAAGCCGCTCCGTCGGCTTTAGTCCCGAACACTTTTTCCAGCCCAGCGCTGGGCCTACCCCTCGGTGGTTGAACTCGCGGGCATGGGTCGCTAGAGGACGCGCGTGAACGACTCTTCCGAACGCCCTTCGGTTCCTGGTCGCCCGGTTCGCGTGGCCCTGCTCGGCTGCGGAACGGTTGGCGGTGGCGTACTTGAGCTGCTTGCGCAGAATCGCGAAACGTTGACCCAGAAGGTCGGCTCGCCGCTGGAGATCGCGCACATCTTGGTACGCGACAAAAGTAAGGCTCGCGTGGCGAGCTGCGATCCGAGCCAACTCACCACGGATCCGAATCAAATTTGGAACGACCCATCGCTCGACGTCGTGATCGAAGTCATGGGTGGCGCCGAACCCGCGCGGACTTACATTCAGACGGCCCTCGATCGCGGACTGGCTGTGGTCAGCGCTAACAAGTACGTGCTCTCGGAGCACGGTCCGGCGCTGCTCGAAGCGGCACAAAGAAACCATGTCGATCTAGCGTTCGAGGCCTCGGTCGGTGGCGGCATCCCCATCATCCGTACGTTGCGAGAGGCCCTGACGGGAGACAGCGTGGCTTCGCTGCACGGTATCCTCAACGGCACCTCGAACTACATTTTGACCCGTATGCGCACTGAAGGGCTCGGCTTTCAAGAAGCCCTGCGAGAAGCGCAAGAAAAGGGCTACGCCGAGGCGGATCCGTCTTTCGATATCGAGGGTCACGACGCCGCGCAGAAATTGATAGTCGCTTCGATGTTGGCCTTCGGGAGTCGCCTTTCGGCGAGTGCCATTCCCGTTGAGGGCATTACCGAGCTCGATGCTGTAGATTTCGCAGCGGCGGAGCGCTTCGGGTATGCCATCAAACACCTCGCTATCGGTCGAGATCTGGGTGGCACATTGTCACTTCGGGCTCACCCCGCGTTCGTGCCGAAATCGAGCGTTCTGGCCGGCATCGATGGGGTCTTGAACGCCGTCTTGATTCAAGGACGTGCTCTCGGGCCTTGCTTGCTCGTGGGGAGGGGCGCGGGCGATCTGCCGACAGCCGTGAGCATCATCGCAGATTTGGTCGACGTTTCCCGTTCGCGCCTCGAGGGTGCGCGAGGTCTATCGACACGGGCCATCTTTGCCCGAAAGCGCGAACTCGAACCGCTGAGCGAGACGAGCCTGCGCTACTATCTTCGCTTCGACGTGGGGGACACGCCTGGTGTTCTGGGTACGATCGCGACCGTGCTAGGCCGACACGGCATTAGCATTCAAGAATTGGTTCAAGAGGACGCGCTCGACGAGCGGCCGGTATCCGTTTTGATGATCACGCATCACAGCCGAGAAGGCTCACTCAAGGCCGCGCTCAGCGAGGTGGGGCAAGCCTCGTTCTTGAAGCGACAGCCTCGCTTCGTTCGTATCGAGGACGTGTGACATGAGCGACGCTCCGCTCGGGGTGTTTGATTCGGGGCTCGGTGGGCTCACGGTGGTGCGCGCGCTCATGCGAGCGTGCCCCGACGAAGACATCATCTATTTGGGAGACACCGCGCGCGTGCCTTACGGCACGCGCTCGGCCGAGACGGTAATCCGTTATGCGCGGCGCGCGGCCGAGGAGCTCACCTCTCGGGGCGTCAAGGCGCTGGTGCTCGCGTGCAACACCGTCAGCGCCGTAGCGCTTGAAATTCTCCGAGCGGAGCTAGACATGCCGGTGCTCGGCGTAGTTGAGCCAGGGGCTCGTGCCGCCGTTCAGGCCGCTTTAGCGCTCGGCGCCATGCCAGGTGCCTCGTTGCCCTCTGTGGGCGTGCTGGGGACGGCCGGCACCGTGCGTTCCGGGGCCTACCCGCGAGCGGTGGCCGCGCTTTCTAGCCGTATCGAGGTGCTCGCAGAGCCGGCACCGCTGCTCGTTCCTTTGGTTGAGGAGGGTTGGCTGGAAGGGCAAGTCCCCGAGTTGGCGGTCGAACGCTATATTGCCCCGTTGCTCGCCAGCGGTGTCGGGGTGCTCGTGCTCGGCTGCACTCACTATCCGCTCCTCGAACCCGTCTTTCGTAAGGTGAGCGAACGCCTAGGAGGAAAGCCACCCACCATCGTGGATAGCGCAGCCGCGACCGCAGACATGGTTAAAGAATGGCTCGAGCAAGGAAAGATCCCGCGCGCCGAATCCCGTTCGGGCACGCTCCATGTGCTCGTGACCGACCAGCCCACTGGTTTTCAGCGTGTTGCGGATCTGTTCTTGGGCGGACACTCTCCGCGGGTTGATCAGATTGATTTGAGCAAGCCAGAAGCTTCGAGCACAAAATAGGCGATAAAGAGGCTCAAGAGCCCGGCTCTGAAGGCCCAGCTTTGTCGCCCCCGCCGCTCCGAACTTCGACGAAAGGGCTCTCTCCTCGCTGCCAACGAGAGATTTGTTCGGGATCTTCGAGTAGCCGCCCTATAGCCAAGGTGAGGTCTACCGGGTGCATGTCTAGACCGTATAGCTCGGAGAGGGCTAGCTGGAGTCCTGCACTCAAAGCATGGGCTCCCCGGAGAGGCTCGACGTAGCCGGGGCTGCCCTCACCCTTCTCCCAAAAGGCTCTGCGTCGCGCCTCATCCTCTAACATATCGCGACAGACGTCGCGCTCGAGAGCGTTCACGCCGCGGCAAGTCAAAGGCCGAGCCTCATAGATGGAGCACCGGGAATCCTCGAGGAAAACACAGGGATGGTGGGGTGAGTAGCGTTCCCTAGCCGACAGGCCTTGAGCACGCTCAACGAGTTCGCGAGCACGCTCCCTGAGCCGGGTGAGGTCTTGCCCCGTCTGTTCGAGGTGCTTCCAAATGACGAAGACCTCAAGCGGTGTTGCCCCCACGACTTGATGACAGCAATAGGCGCAGCCATCACTACAAGCGATTCGGCCTGCAGTTCCGAGCTCGATCCAGCGCGATGCGAGCTCAGACATCGCGCCGAGTAGCTTCTGGCCCAGCGTGAGCAACCTGGCTTCTTCGCGTACGCCTTCTAGAATCTCGAGCGCCGTGTGGGCGCTGGCGAGTGCCAGGCTATTTTGATAGGCCTCTGTGAACACCGATTCGACGAAACGTAAGCGCGGCACACCCGAGCTGGGTTCACGATAGAGTTCGAGTCGTTTCTTCGGCGCGACACGGTCCTCGGCTGGCGAAGTCGTCGAAGGGCGGGCTTTTTGCCTTTTCTTCTTCATCGCCGTGCTGCGCCCGTCCTTGATGTGCCGCATCTCTAGTTTTTAGGCCCCCAAGTGTCAGGCCTCTAGTCGTGATGGTGTTCCCCGAGCAGTATGAGAGGCAATCGATTGCCGGGCCCAACTTGTCGCAGCTTCGTTTCAGTCCGAGCAGCCTCGACCAGCAGCTCCCGGTGCTCGCAGAGGGCGGGGGAGAGGCCACAAATTTGGCTGAAGATGGCGGACTGTCCTTCAGGATTATCGCTGATGAGGGCAGCGCGCATTAAAAGCACCGTTCGTCGGCCAGGCCGCGTCTCGGGTACTTGCGCGAGCTCCTCGAGCAAGAGGCTCGAAATGGTTCCGAAGGGCGCGAGCTGCCAGGCGGCGTCGTAGACGGCTTCGTCTACGCTTTGAGCAAGGGTCGCCCTTTCTCCTGGGGTTAGGCTTTCTGTCTCGAGGCGAAGCGGTCGAGGCGGCGTCCGACCCAACCCAACACCGAGTGGAATCGCGAGCAAGAAAGCAATTCCAGCCCAGAGCGCGATGCGTTTGGCGTTCTTCGCTCGCACTTCGCTCGCTCCTTGCTCGCTCACGGCTTCCCCCCACCTGTCAGAGCCCGGAGCGCCTCCGCATCGCAACGAGGCCAGCTCAGCCGTCGGCAGGCTGTCTCGAGCTGCTCCTTCGCTTGAGCCGAGCCCTCTCCGGAGCCGAGTCCATGGGCTACAGCGACTAGCTCAAAAATTCCTTGTTTTTCCTTTGAAAGGGCGCCCTTTACCTGCGCCACGTCCTCACCGAGGTTCAGCGTGGTCGCCGTGGGGCGGCCCATTTGCAGCGCCAAGCCGATTCTCCAGCGAGGCCCCATCGGATCGTCCTGACGTGTGCGTGCGCTGAGCGCAACACCCACGCCTACTCCCAAGGCGAGGCCGAGTCCAAGAGCGAGTCCAAGCTGTCGCCTTTTTCTAGGCCCGGGCGGCGCGATGGTCCCCGAAGGGGCCTGAGGTGATGTTGCACCGTCCATAAATGCACTCAGTTAACGCACTCAGCCAATGCAATTAGTTGGCGGGGAGTTGATCCATCGGGGCCCCCGCGGCGATCCAAAGGGAGATACTCTGGACCCAGTCCTCGGGAAAGCACGGTGGCTCGCCGCAGGTCACTGGCATGAAAAAGGGTTCGCCGTTCTTGCTGCACTCGGCCTTGATGAGCTTGAGAATGGAGCTCTTCGTGGGATCTCCTGGCGTCACGAGGGGATGGCCCTCGCATTCCGGGACGAGATAGCTTGTGAGCTCCGTGTGAAGAGGCATGTTCCCTCCTTCGAGACCCTCTGGCACCAGATAGGGCCCGGGCTTGACGCTATGGCAGCCGGCACAGCCGCTGTTCACCATGTAGAGGATGTCGTCCCAGCTTGCGGCGCCCGGTCCGCCCCCGCTTGGGTCAGCTGATCCGCCGACTCCAGGCTGTCCTCCTCCTGCTGGATGGCCGCCAGCCCCACCAGCCAAGGGCAAGCTACCGCCACTGTGCGCGCCTCCGCTAGGACCGCTACCGCCTGACCCTCCGACGTTAACGCTTCCTCCGACCTGCGGCCCGTAACCGCCAACGGGGTCGAGGCTTCCGCCCGACCCGGGTGGCACCGAATCATCCGGAGCTGGGCTGCAGGCACTCCCTCCGAGTGCAGCAGAACCTAGGGCGACAGCGGCAAAAATCAGCCCAATAGGGGACGGACGGGAGCTAGACGTAAAGTGAAGTTTGGTGAAGTCGAAGAGATCAAAACGCATCATGCGGTCGTTGGCTAGTGGCGCGTCAATGGTCGGTGCAGGCAAGAGAGTGTCCGATTCGAGCGAACGGGCCAGGGTACAGAGGCGGGAAAGGTTGTTAGCGAGGTGTCATCTGCCACTAATACTGGAAAAGTCTCAATTTGGCGGCATTTGCGCTGGGGATCGGGTCGACGGAGCCGCGCCGGAAATGGGCGCTATCGGTTCCCTGTTCCCAAGTGGTGGTAAAAAGTGAGCGCTATCGCATGAAACGCGAAAATTCGTAGACGGGGGGACAAAAAACGCCTCCCTGATTTTGGGGGCGTTACTAACCACGTGATGAAGGCAGTAGGACCCTGTCTTCGGCTATCGGGTGGCTCTCGAATTGCGTGAGTCACTCCGACCATGAATCCATCATTCAAGCTCGAGTGATTCTGGCGAAAGCACTCGTCAGGGTTCGTCAAGAGAAGAATATTTGGAGCTCGCGGTCTCGGGGATGAGGACTGAATCATGAACAAAGCCAGCATAGGATTGATGGTACTGGCCGCCGTGACGGCCGCCTGTTCGTCGGGGCCGGGAACCGACTCGGACTCAGATGCCTCGGGCACTGGTGCAAGTCCTGCTACAGGCTCGACGACCGGAGTTGGCGGAGGCGGCGGCATAGGCGCAGGTGGCGGTGGTGTGGCGCCTGGCGGAGGAAACGCTGGCGGATCGGCCGCAGTGGGCGGCGGCGGGTCGGTAGAAATTCCCGTCTGCGTTCCCGGAGTGCCGGCGACGTCCCAGGTGCCGCGCCTCACCAACGCGCAGTATGATCGTACCGTTCGCGAGCTACTCGGAGTGACGACGTTGACGAGCAAGAATGGCGTGCCGCCCTCCTCGCTCCTCCAGCCCGATCAGGCTGGCAGCGTAGACAGCCAGACCTGGGTTGCTTACCAAAATGTGGGCGGATGGATAGCTGAGCAAGTCATGGCCGACGCGACTTCGCGTGCGAAATTCATGTCGTGTGAGCCCAGCGCTGAGTGCTTCACGACTACCATCGAACAATTCGGGCGCTTGGCATTTCGTAGGCCGTTGACGGCCGACGAGAAAGCGAGCTTCCAAAAAATCGTGACTGCAGGTCCGCAAATCACCGAGAACGGTACTCCGGAAGAGGTCGCTAAAGTCCTCTTGAATGCCTTCCTCGTTTCCCCCTCGTTCCTGATGCGAGCGGAGACCACCGAAGTTGCTGACAATACCGGTCACTACTTGCTGTCGGGTCATGAGGTGGCTTCGCGCCTCGCCTACATGCTTACGGGCTCGACCCCTGACCCGACGCTCAACGCGGTCGCCGACAGCGACGCGCTCCAGACACCGGAGCAAATCTTAGAGCAAGCCAAGCGGCTTCTCGGTTTAGCTACGGCTCGAGAGACGGTTGAATCCTTTCACATGTCGTACCTCGGTGCAGACCAGGCCACGAGCCGCTGGCAGCAGGCGGCCGGAACGGGGAAGGACCCGAGCTTTACCGGCTTCACCAAGGAGCTGGTCCCCACCTTGAACCAGGAAGTGATGATGCTGTTCGATGAAGTCACCTTCACCCAAGGTGGTAGCTTCAAAGACCTCCTCCTCACCAATGTCGCGTTCGTCAATAATCAGAGCGCGCCCTTCTACGGACTCACCGGAACTTTCGGAGCAACGCTCGAGAAAACAACTCTGGATGCGTCTCGACCAGGCTTCTTGACTCGCCTCGGGTTCCTCGCGAATTTTGCGGACTATTCGCGGAGCAATCCGATTCTGCGTGGCGCATTTGTGACTAAGGAAGTGATGGGGGTCAATCCAGGCGATCCGAGCCCGGGTGCCACGATGACCGAGCTTCCCGCGGCAACAGACGAGCTCAACACGAATCGCAAGCGAGTTGACGCCATGACGGGCAGCGGCCCGTGCGGCGAGTGTCACGCACCGTATGTGAATCCGCCTGGCTTCGCGCTCGAGGCGTTCGATACCGTGGGCGCGGCGCAGACCACAGAGTCCTGGAGCGGCGCACCGATCGACACCGTGGTCGATATCTATCTGGCCAAGGATGGTCAGCCAGTCAGGGTGAACAACGCTGCTGAGATGATGGCTCAGATTGCGGCCTCACCTGAGGCGGCGCGCCACTATGCCAGGAAGATGGTAGCATTTAGTTATGAGCGCTCAGTGAACGAAAACGACTCTTGCGTCGTCGACACTCTCGGGGCCGATTTGACTCAGGGGACGAGTATCAAGGATACGCTTGCTAAACTGTCCACCACGGAGTCGTTCCGGATGCGGGTCGTTGGGCCGAAATGAGGTGATGCCGTGAACAGTAAAAGAAGCGTTAATCGAAGAATTTTCCTGCGTGGACTCGGCGGTGCCTGCCTGGCCGCACCCTTTTTGCCATCAGTGAATGAGCGGCTCGCAAGGGCTCAAGGAGCTCCACTCGATCCGCCACGGCGAGCGATCTGGTATTACACCCACTTCGGGACCATTCTGAACAAGTGGCTACCAGATGCCGATAGCGGTGCACTCACTACCGCCTCATTCGAAGGGAAGAATACGGCTATTCTCGCGCCGCTGGCAGAAAAGCTGTTGTGCGTGCGCGGAATTCGCTCCTATGGAGCGTACACGGAAGGGCAAAGCATCGATCCGCACGATCAGGCCAACGGCGCAAAGCTGACCTGCGCGCCGCTCGAATCATCGCAGAAGCGCGTGCCCATCTCGCATTCGATCGATCACGAGATCGCCAAGCAATTGCATCCGGGCACCTCGCCCCTCGTCGTGTCGGTGGGCGCAGACCAAAGCAAGAGCATCAAGGATTGTATCTCGTTTTCGGGCCCAAGTACGCCCTATCCGGCGACGACCAACCCCAACACGGTCATGAGCGGCCTTACCAACATGTTCATGACGGGCATGCCAACGAGTCCAGACGACTATCGCGCGGCGCAGGGCAAGAGCATCTTAGACCTCGTCCGGGGTGACCTCGAGTCCTACGAGCGGCTCAACATGAGCGGCGCTGATGCGCAACGTATTAGCGACTGGAAGGACTTGCTCACCGATACCAACACGGATATCGGCAACATGAACGCCCAATGTACACAGTCGTTTGCCGACAGCCTGGTGAGTTCGGCCGATCTCAGTTCGCTCGCCAAACCAAGCGGCGTCGGCGAGGGCCTCGCGCTCGGATTTACGCTCGGTTCGACAGTGATGTTCAAGCTGATGGCACTGAACATGCTGTGTGACGCGACGCGGGCGTTGGTTTTCACCTTTCCCGGCTATGTCGTTTACAACTGGGATGGCATCAAGACCTCCAAGGATCACCACGGCATTTCGCACCGGGTTGGATCTTGTGCTGTGTCAGGTAACTGTTATGTCGATCCCGATGGCGTTGGCGCGCTCGAGTTGATTGAGCAGATTGACCGCTTCTTAGCCAAGAAGTACTTTGAAATGATCTCTACTTTCGAGGGCATCGGCGAGGGAGATGGAACGCTGCTCGACAACACGGCCAGCATCTGGCTCCACGAGATGTCCGACGGTGGGTCTCACAATCAGCGCAATCTACCGATGCTAATCGCTGGAGGCTGTGGTGGTGCGCTCAAGACGGGCGTCATCGTCAACGTCGACAAGGTCAAGCTAGATGCTGCGAGCATGGGCCTCGGCAATAGTGAGGTCGCGTGCAAAGCCCCCAACGTGACGGGCAGTTTTGACGGATTTAGCAGCGGTTCAAATAAGGGCGATGTGCCCATCAACAAGCTGCATTGCACCATCGCCAACGCGCTGGGCTGTCACGAGGTCGATGGGGAAGGTCCTATGACCAAGTGGGGCATGTTCGACTCGGCCTCGGGTGGATCGAGCGGGATCAAAGATCCGGGCGAGCTCACGGCGCTTAAGAACGCTTAACCGAGAACGAGGAGTTTCGTCGCGTTCACTCGCGATTGGATCGCTGTCGTGCGGACATGCACTGGCCTTGCGGGATGCGCTGGCCTTGCGGGATGCGCTGGCCTTGCTGGACGCACGATGCGTGTTGAGCGAGGTTTTGGCGTAAGGTCGCGAGTCCGAATTGCGTGGTCAGCTTTTGGCGGATCTGCCATAGTGGCTATTCTTGAGCGGCGCTAGCCCGGTGCCGCGGTACTGCCTCTGCTTATGCGCTTCGCTCGCCCGATTACTCTTGCTGTAGGTTTTCAACTCTGTTGTTTTGGGTGTGAAGTCCAAACAGCGGACGCGCCGGCAGGGTCTACTGGCGGAGCCGGTTCAGGAGGGCAGGCAAGCGGAGGCAATGCGGCGAGTCTTGGCGGAGGGTCACCTGGAACGGGGGCGAGCGTTGGGTCGCTGGGCGGAGGCAATGGCCTGGGTGGCTCGGGCGTGGGCGGAGGATCAGTGGGCGGTTCGGGGGGCGGCCTCGCGGACAGCGGGGGCGGCCCGGGCGTGGGTGGAGGCGTGGAGCAGACGCTCGAACACGGTTATCTGCCAAGCACGGCGCTCGTAGAGGACGCGCGCGCTGCCTACGACGACTGGAAGGCGATTCATCTCGAGGACTGTAGCGGCGGCGTATATCGGGTGCGGTGGGAGAATGCCAAGCTCGATTCTACCGTCTCGGAGGGCATCGGCTACGGCATGCTCTTGACGGTAGTCTGGGACGATCGCGCCGCGTTTGATGGACTCTTGGCGTACGCAAAGTTGATGCGAGGCGAGGGCGCGCTCATGAATTGGCTGCGCTACGGGTGCGATGCGCACCGCGACACGAAGTACAGCATGTATCCGGACAACGCCGCGGCGGACGCGGACCTAGACGTGGCGATGGCGCTCTTGATGGCGGAGTGTCGTTGGGGTGCCTCGAACTACGGGGACGAAGCGATCACGGTCATCAATGCTACCAAAGAGCACATGTTTATCGAGGATAACGGTAAGCTAGTGCTGCAGCCAGGGGATTCGAGCTGGTTTGACACGATGGGCGGCGGCTGCGTCAATTATTCTTATTTCGCCCCAGCGTACTACCGCGAGTTTGCCAAGAAGGTCCCGGGCGATAAGGAATTTTGGGAGCGAGCCGCAACAGACAGCTACGCTCTACTCGCGGCCGATTCTGACGGAACCACCGGGTTAGTTCGCAATTGGGGTTCAGCCGGCGGTGGAGACGCTACGGCGGATTGTCACAACGCGTACATTCGGTCGGCGTCCTACGGAGATGACGCGGCCCGGACGCCTTGGCGCATTGCGACGGACTACCTTTGGTACGGAACGCCGGAAGCCAAGAGTTGGAATGACAAGGTCACGACCTGGGTTGCGAGCGTAGGTATCAAGAACATCGTTCAGTGGTATCGGCTGGATGGAATGCCCGACACGGAGGCGCCGACCTACGACGACCATACCGCAATCAACATTGCCCCTTTCGCGGTCGGCGCGATGACGCGTGACGCACAAACGGTGAGCGATTTTTCCGCGGAGGTGTTAGCTATTCCTACGAGCGAAGGCTCACATGACGCTGAGTATTTTCCGCGCATGCTGAAGGCGCTCAGTCTCGCCACCTTGACGGGTAAGTTCACGACCTGTGGCGGATCCGAGTAACGCAGGTCGCGTGTGGTGCTATTTCCCTCACGGCGCTTGCGCAGGCTGAAGGCCGGCTAAGGGCTACTGACGCTCGGCTATTTGGCTCGGCCCCCCTTCGACTCAGCTTCTCCATGGGCATCGAGGGTATCTTGGGATCCCCCGTGCGGGGCCCAGCAGGGTCTGCCGCGTCATCCAATGAGGAGCGTCCGTGGGTCAGTGAATGGTCAGCGACAGCGCGGAAGTGGTCAGTAGAAATGAAAAAAAGGGCCTAGCGTTTTCGCTAAGCCCTTATGGTTCTCTCACTATTTAGAGCGGGAAAAGAGATTCGAACTCTCGACTTCGACCTTGGCAAGGTCGCACTCTACCGCTGAGTTATTCCCGCAGAATCGAGCGGTACCGGGACCTCTCGAAGGGCGAGGTACTTACTTTTCTTCTCTGGGGCTGTCAAGCGCTCCCAACAACGCTGGATCAATTTGAATCGATTGTCCTTTTTGACGTAACTTCGAGGCCGCTTTCTTCGCGGTTTCGTTCGCCGGGTGCGCTTCGCTCTGGGTCAACGAAGAGTGAAATACCGAGCCATGCCAGGTACCGAGGGGAGCGCACAGAGGGGCGGCCGTTGAATGGCTCAGCAAGCCGTCTCAAGGGCTCTGCAGCCCTTACGGCTCTAACCCTGACACGGCTCGCCGCCGCTCCTCACGGCTTGCGTGGACGCACTGATGCGGCCGGTAGGGGTGTGGGGCGCCGCGTGGGGCGACCCGAGCGCTCCGGATAGGCATCCACTTCAGGTGCGGGCGCTGGAGGAGCCACCGAAGCGAGCTTCGGTGAGGTGCGCGACGCAGGCTGTTTGGATTCTTTCGTGTCGAGTTGGGGTTTGCCCGTGATGCGGGAAGGGGAGCGATGACTCGACGGCATCCGGCTGCCCCCGGCTGATTTCGAGGCCGACCCGCCACGGTTCGACCCTGGAGGGCGACTCTGGGGGCGAGCAGGAACACTCGGAGCGCGCGCACGCCCGTTTGGACGCGTCATGCCGCGCAACTCGAGCTCACGCAAAATCTCGCTCAAGGCGGCGCCAGTATGACTCTCCGCACAATTCGCCACTTCTTCAGGGGGGCCTTCGGCGACGACCGCGCCGCCTCCGTCGCCTCCTTCGGGTCCCATGTCGATCACCCAATCAGCGCAGGCCACGAGCTCGAGATTGTGCTCGATGACCAAGATTGAATTGCCCGCTTCGCGCAGATCGAGCAAAGCCTGAGCCAGGTGCTCGATATCCGAGAAGTGAAGGCCCGTAGTGGGCTCGTCTAATACGTAGAGTGTGTTGCCGGTGGCTCTGCGGCTCAATTCAAGGGCGAGTTTGATGCGTTGAGCTTCGCCTCCAGAGAGCGTTGTAGCTGGTTGCCCTAGCTTAACGTAGCCCAGGCCAACCTGGTTGAGCGTCTTGAGCCGCTCATGAATTCGGCCGATCGGTTCGAAGATGGGCAGGGCGTCCTCGACCGTGAGGTCCAGCACGTTAGCGATCGACAGCCCCTTGTATTTGATCTCGAGCGTCTCGCGATTGTAGCGACTGCCACTACAGGCATCACAGGCGACGTAGACGTCTGGCAAAAAGTGCATCTCGACCTTGAGCACGCCGTCGCCCATGCACGCCTCGCAGCGTCCGCCTTTGACGTTGAACGAGAAGCGCCCGGGCTTGTAACCGCGTGCTCGAGCGTCGGGGAGCCCGGCGAAGACCTCGCGTAAATCGGAGAAAATCCCGGTATAAGTCGCGGGATTGGAGCGCGGGGTGCGACCGATGGGCGCCTGATCGATGCTGATGACTTTGTCAATTTGGTCGAGGCCGTCGATCGACTCGCAAGGGCCGACCGAACCGCTCGCGCCATAGAGGCGAGCCCGGGCCGCGGCGAGCAACGTGTCGACGATGAGACTACTTTTCCCGGAGCCGCTCACCCCCGTCACCGCCGTCAGCACACCGAGCGGGATCGACACAGAGACGTTCTTCAGGTTGTGCCCGGTCGCGCCCACGACTCGGATAGCTCGCCGCGAGTGAGGCTTTTTTCTGGCGGGCAGCGGTAGGTGCTTTTCATAAGAGAGATAGGGCCCAGTAATCGAAGCTGGGTCCCGGATGATCTCTTGAGGGGTGCCTTGCGCCACGATTTGTCCGCCGTGCACGCCCGCGCGGGGGCCCATGTCGACGACATGATCGGCAGCCAAAATCGCATCTCGATCGTGTTCGACGACCAGCACGCTGTTGCCCTTGTCGACCAAGCGTCGCATGGCTGAAATCAAACGCCGATTGTCGCGCGCGTGCAGACCTACGGAAGGTTCATCGAGCACATAGAGCACGCCTACGAGCGACGCGCCGATCTGGGTAGCGAGACGGATCCTTTGGCCTTCGCCTCCTGAGAGCGTGGCCGCCGCGCGATCCAGGGATAAATAGCCGAGCCCGACGTCAATCAAGAAGCCGAGGCGGTCTGTTACGGCGGGCAAGAGGGGCGCGGCCACGGCCCGATCGCGCGCTTGGAGGAAACCTTCCGCCGTCCAACGGGTGAGCTCTTCGCGGAGTCGCGTGAGCGGCATACGGCAGAGCTCGCCGATGTTGAAACCAGCCAGGCGCACGCTCAGTGCTTCTTTTCTAAGGCGCGTGCCGTCGCAGGAGACACAAGGTTTGGCCGATACGAAGCGGCTGAGATCGTCATAGCCGACCGAACCCTCGGCCCCTTCGGCAGCCTCTTCGCCCTCATCGCCTTCGGGTAACGCGTCGGAGTCGAGCATCTCGATCAAGCGCGACAAGATGCCGCGGTAACCCTTGCCATCCCCGTTGAGAATCGCCTCTCGTTTGGCCTTGGATAGGTCCTCCCAGGGTTTGTCTGGATCAATACCGAGCGCGCTGACTACGGCCTGCACCTCTTGGGCATTGGCCTCGGAACCGCGGCGACCAAACGCTGTGACCGCGCCTTCGCGTAGACTCTTCGTGGGATCCGGCACGACCCGCGCTGCGTCGATCGAAGCCTTGCGGCCGAGGCCGCTGCACTCGGGACAAGCTCCGTGGGGGCTATTGAATGAAAATAGTCGTGGCTCGAGGGGCGGCAGCGTAATGCCGTACTTCCAGGACACTAACCGTTCACTCATAACGACGGGTTCGCTCCCATCGGCGGCGTCGATCAGCACCGTGCCTTCGCCGAGCTTCAAGCATAGCTCGATCGAGTCAGTCACTCGGCCTTTGATGCCTTCCCGCACCGAGACACGATCCACGACTACGTCCAAATCATGGGGCAAATCGCCGTCAACGGTGGGCTCTTCGCCCAGGTCTACATTTTGCCCGTCGATTCGCGCGCGCACGTAACCGTCGCGTCGAAGTCGAGCTAGTTCGTCTCTCAAATCGGAGGCCACACCGCGCACCACGCGAGCCAGAAGCACGACGCGACTTCCCTCAGGCCGACTCAAGATACTGTCGACGATCTCTTGCACCGTGTAGGCGCGGATGACCTCGCCCGAGATCGGGCAGTGCGGCACGCCGATGCGCGAAAAGAGCAGGCGTAGGTAGTCAGCAATCTCAGTGACCGTTCCCACGGTGGAGCGAGGACTCTTGCCGAGCGCCTTCTGTTCGATGGCGATAGCCGGGCTGAGGCCTTCTATGCTTTCGACCCGAGGCTTAGGGAGCTGATCGAGAAATTGACGGGCGTAGGCTGACAGCGACTCGACGTAGCGCCTCTGTCCTTCGGCATAGATGGTGTCGAATGCGAGGGAAGATTTGCCCGACCCGCTCGGGCCGGTAATCACGACCAGCCTGTTCCGGGGTAGGCTCAGGCTGACGTTCTTCAGGTTGTGCTGTGTCGCGCCCGTGACGACGAGACTCTCCATGGTCCTAGTGCTCTAGCACATCCTGCGCAAAATCCAGCGTTTGCCCCGCTTCCCCGGTTCGAGTACGTTCACCCTGACCCTGGGCCTATAGCTCAATCGGTCAGAGCCCCCGGCTCATAACCGGGTTGTTCCTGGTTCGAACCCAGGTGGGCCCACTTATTCTAAACCCGTCCCAGGTCGCGCAGTGAGTATCGAGAAACAAGTCCTCCTTCTGAAAAACCTTGCAGCTATCGACGCCGTCTTCACCCGGCTTCAAGGTGAGCTTGCCCAAGAGCGCGGTAAGATGGACGCCCGGCGCGAAAAGAAAGCCGAGCTGTCGGGCCGCGTCGAAGCCATCGAGGGTGCAATCCGTGAAATGGATCGCACCCGTAGCGAGCTCAATCAGGAGCTCCGCCAAGTCGCCCTGCAGGTCGACAAAGCACGCGAAAAATTGACTCGTGTCCGAAACGAGCGCGAAGCCAACGCAGCGACGCGCGAGACGGAAGAGTTGCGTCGCATTTATCGAGAACGCGAGAAAGAGATCGAGAAGCTCATGGGGCTGATCGATGACGCTCGTGGTGACGCGACTAAGGCAATCGAGGCCCGCGACGCACTCTTGGCTGAGCTCGGCGAGACCCTCGACGCGACCAAGACCAGGGTCGCGGAGCTGGAAGAGGAGACTCAGGGCAGGGCCGCTGAGAGGAAAGACGCTACAGTTGACGTCGATGCCGGAATTTTGCGTCGCTACGAGGCGGTGCGATCTCGACGGGGGACGGGACTTTCGGAAGTAGTTCATGGAACCTGCGTGGCCTGTCACATCGCGGTCTCGCCCATGCTCTTTCAACAAATCATGCGACAGCAGGAGCTGTTTAGCTGTCCCAACTGTCACAGAATTCTTTTTTGCCTGCCGCCATCGTCGGGGAGCCCTGAAGGAGAGGGTTAGTCTCCCGTGAAGGCTTGCCCTCGTTGTGGCCGGCTATATCCCGACGATTCGGGTTTTTGCCCGGTCGACGGGTCCGAGCTGGTGAGCGCGACCAACGCGCCGCCAGACTTTAGCGCAGATGATCCGCGCATCGGGGCCATGCTCTTCGAACGCTATCATCTGCGGAGAGTGGTGGCCGATGGCGGTATGGGTCGCGTGTACGAGGCGCTTGACCTAGTTGATAAGCGCAACGTCGCCGTCAAAATCCTGCACGACGAGGTCTCCAAGGATCCCGTCCAAGTTGAACGCTTTCGTCGCGAGTTTGAGGTGAGCGGCCAACTGCCGCATCAACACATCGCTCAGGTGATCGACTTTCGAACCACGGCCCAAGGGGAACACGCCCTGGTCATGGAATTCTTATTTGGCGAAGAACTTCGCGGAACCCTGGTTCGCGAGCACACACTTTCGCCAGCGCGTTTGGTGCGGATGATGAGTCAGGTGGCGATCGCACTCGACGCCGCACACGACCTCAAGTTCGTTCATCGCGACCTCAAGCCAGATAATCTATTTCTTTGCCAGACCTCCGACGGAGACATCGTCAAGGTCCTCGACTTTGGCTCCGTCAAAGATAACGCCAAGGGCGCCAAGCAGCTCACCCAACTCGGGACCACCATCGGCTCTCCATTTTATATGCCGCCCGAGCAGGCGCAGGCGCTCGAGACACTCGATCATCGCGCCGACATCTGGTCGATGGGAGCCATCGTCTTCGAGTGTCTAACGGGACAGGTGCCGTTCTCGGGAAAGACGGGGGGCGCGATCTTGCTCGCGATCCTGACTCAGAACGTGCCGATGCCGGTTGAGACCGCAAAAAAGAGAGGGCTCGAGATCCCCAGCGCGCTCGACGACGTAGTTGAGCGCGCCCTTAGAAAGACTCCTTCCTTGCGCTATCAATCGATGGGCGGCTTCGCCGATGCGCTAGGGGCAGCCTTTGGCCTGACCGGGACCCATCTCGAATGGGCCCACACACGCGAACCTGAGCTAGTGCACTTGATCGAGACGGCCCTCGCTATCGCTCCGTCGCTACCGCCTTCGACGGTGCGCAACGCGGAAGACTCCTTCTTCGGAGGCCGAGACGCGCTCGCCGAGTCGATACGGGCCACTCCCTTCAGTAAGAATCCGTCGCTCGGCCCCCGCCCCGAAAGCGAGCCTTCCATCGTGGTGCCAGGTATCGGACGGAAGCGCTCGGTTCCGCTCGGGGCCTGGGTCTGCGTTGCTGTCGCGGCTCTCGCGGCCCTTGCCTACTTCATCCTCCTTTGAGGAGGCTGAGGCTGCAGCCTCAGTATGCCGAGCGGTGGGGGTCCAGGGGCGGCGAAAGGAGACTCTGCGGTGGCCATCAGCTAGAGTCGTGTCATGCGGATTCGAGTTCTTCTGGCTCTTGGTTTCCTTCCCGTTTTCGGGTGTCGCGAGTCGTCGTCGGCTTCTGCGGAGAAAAGGGCCGTCCAAGAGGTTCCCGCGGCTCCAGCTCCGGCTGCGGCTGCAGCTCCGAGCGTGGCCGAAGGGACGGAGAATCTGGCCAAGTCGCCGATCCTTGAAGCCGAAAACTATAAAATCGAGCTTGTGGGCCCGCCGGAGGTCAAGCGCGGTGAAGCGTTCGAATTCACGGTGAAGCTCAGCGCGCGCGGCGGCTATCATGTGAATCAGGAGTACACCACAAAGTTTAAGGTGGCAGGCGAGGGGTTCACCTTCGAACCCGACGTACTGAGCAAGGAGCAGCTCACGCTTTCCGAGATGAATGCTGAGTTGAAAGGGAAAGCCAAAGTGACCGCGGCAGGCCAGAAGACCCTCTCGGGTCGGCTATTTTTTAGCCTTTGTACGGAAGAAAAGTGTCTGATCGAAAAAGGTGATGTGGCCCTCACCCTTCGGGCCTCTTGATTCGAGCTCCGACCAATCGAGCTAAAGCCATGGCAAGTTCAATTGACGAAGAGTTAAACCATCTCGACCAAACCTTTCGCGATGCATTTCACGCGGAGCGGCATGTGCTCTCCTTCGGGGAGTATCTGGAGTTGGTTCGGAAGGAGCCGCTTCATCACACCCGAGACGCGACCGCCTACCTGAGCGACATGATTCGGCACTTCGGAGTGCGAATCCAAAAGGGTCCGCTAGGTGAGGTCACTCGCTACGGCGTCTTCGACCAGGCTTTCTTGGGTGCAGATACCGACCAAGAAGCGCTGATTGGCCAGGAGCATGTGCAGGGCGAAGTGGTGCGGGCTCTACACAACTTCACGCATATCGGCAGGACCAATCGGCTCCTCTTGCTGCATGGTCCGAACGGGAGCGCCAAGAGCACGTTCATTGGCTGTTTGATGCGGGGCCTCGAGCGGTATTCTGAGTGCGACGAAGGCGCCCTCTACCGCGTCAGTTGGGTGTTTCCCAAGAAGAGCACGAGCCGAGGTGGCATCGGTTTTCACGGCAAGACGGCGAGTTCTTCGGGAACGGGTAGCTACGCCCACTTACCGGATGATGAGCTCGAAGCGCGCGTCACCGTTGAGATCCGCGACCATCCTTTGTTCTTTTTGCCGCTTCAGGAGCGGGAGCGGATGCTCCAGAAATGGCGTCCGAAGGGCGCCCCGCTACCGCGTTACATCTCTCACGGTACCTTGTGCCAAAAGAGTAAGAAGATATTTGACGCGCTCCTTCTCGAGGCCGAAGGCTCGCTCGAACAGGTGCTGCGCCATGTGCGTGTAGAGCGGTACTTTATCTCACGCCGCTACCGCGTGGGCGCAGTCACCCTGGGGCCCGAGCTCAGCGTGGACGCCCGAGAGCGCCAGGTTACGGCAGACCAGAACCTCGGAGCGCTGCCGCTCAGCCTGCGCGCTCTCAGCTTGTTCGAGGCCGCAGGTGAGCTCGTCGACGCCTCGGGCGGAGTGTTAGAACTTTCTGACCTTTTGAAGCGTCCCCTCGATGCCTTCAAATACCTGCAGACTATGATCGAGACGGGTGAGGTAGCGCTCTCCAATCAGACGCTGCTCGTCAACTCCACCTGGCTCGCCAGCGCCAACGAGCTGCAACTCGAGGCCTTCCGCGGACATCCAGAGTTCGAGAGTTTTCGGGGTCGTTTTGAGTTGATCCCCGTCCCGTACCTCCTGAATTTTCGCGAAGAACAGCGCGTGTATGAGTCGCACGTCGCCAAGCGGCTCGGGGTACACGTGGCCCCCTTCGCGCTCGAGATCGTGGCCCGCTTCGCCGTCCTTTCGCGGCTGAAAAGGCCTACGCCCAATCGCTATCCCGATCCTGTGCAGGGGCATCTATCCCGCCTAACGGCGTGGGAAAAAATGTGCCTCTACGCTGGAGCCGGCGAAGAGGCGCCCCACGATTCGTCGGGTCCGGGCGTGGCTCAGAGTCTCCGCCCTATCGCCCCCGATCTGTGGCGCGAGTATCGCACAACGCCGGAATACGAAGGGAGCTTCGGCGCGAGTCCTCGCGAAATGACGACGCTCCTCTTCGACGCCGCCCAAGACGCGCGCTTCGGGTATCTCTCGCCGTTTGGGGTGCTCGATAGCCTCGACAGACTTTGTGAGCGCACGGATGATTATTCGTTCTTGCGTATCGAGCCCGAAGGGCCCGGCTATCACGACACGAGGCGCAGCCGAAATGAGCTTAAGACGTGGCTTTTGGATCGTCTCGAGGACGAATTCCGACAGGTGAGCGGCATAGTCGATGATCGGAGCTATGAAGACTTGCTGATTCGCTACTTCGAGCAGGTTAGCTACGAGGCCAAGGGCGAGAAGGTAAGAAATTCGGTAACTCAAGCTCCCGAAGATCCCGACGAACGTCTCATGGGCGAGGTGGAGCGCATGCTCAAGATGAAGGAGCCGAAGCGCGACTACCGCGGCCGCTTGATGAGTCGTGTGGCAGCCTTTGCGCTCGAGACCCCTGACCTATCCTCGATCAAGAGTTCGCCCGTTTTCCGCGAGCTCTTGGCGGCACTTCGAGCGATGGTCTTCGAAGAAAAACGCGCCGAGCTCGGCAACATTTGTCGCGCGTTACGAGAAGAGCCGCTCGACCCGAAAGGGCCCTACGCTCAGGTCGCCCAGGCTGCCAAAAAGCAGTTGATCGAACGCTTCGGCTACTCAGAGGCCTCGGTTCGCGATACCGCCATTCGGCTAGCGACCGAACGCTTCGGTTAGCGCTGTTTCGGCGAAAATAGCTCCGTCGGAACGTGGTAGCGAAAGTACGAGGGCCCGCTCGCCGGCAACGCCAGGGCCGCGGGTTGCCCCGCGCGCCCTCGCAAGTGCTCTTAGTGCCAAAGGGCGGACTTGAACCGCCGACCCCACGCTTATGAAGCGTATGCTCTAACCGGCTGAGCTACTTTGGCAATTTCCCCGGTGCGGGGGCGGCGAATATGCGGAGGTCACCTACGCCTGTCAAGGCGTGCAAGACGTTTCAGGCGACGGATTTCGAATCGGGACCGCGTGTCGTCGGAGGTGACGGTCGAGCCGTTTCGCGGGTCGGAGCGACCACTGCGTTTGCGCGCCTCATTGCCGAGCCGCGCCCAGGTTGGGCGGCTCGGCGCTAGATAGATCGCGTAAGCCGAGGATGGGGTCAGACGACGTTAGTTGTCGCCGAACAGACCGTTGATCTTGGAGTCGAGAGCGACCGCGATCTTGTACAAGCTAGAAATAGACGGACTCGATTCAGCACGCTCGATTTGAGACAGCAGCGAGATGCTGAGACCGGTGCGACGGCTCATCTGCTTCAGCGTGAGCTCTTGATCCTTGCGGAGTCCGCGAATCGTGTCGCCGATGATCTTGTGAAGTTGCTCTTCCGGCGTGCGGGCGAGCCCCTTCTTCTTCATTACGCGCGCGAGTACTTCGCGAAACTCGTCGACATTGAAGGGCTTTTTGATGTAATCGACGGCGTCGAGCTTCATCGAAGCCACGGCCGTTTCGAGGTTGGGGTGCGCGGTGAACATCACCACGGCGACATCTGAGTCGATGGCGCGAATGCGACGCAGTACTTCGATACCGTCGAGTTCAGGCATCATCACATCCAAAATGATGACGTGGAACGAACCCTGACGAACTTCGTCTTCAACTCGAGTTGGATCGCTCTGTGTTTTTACATCAAACCCATCTTTCTCCAGAAGGGTTTGCATGTATTCAAGAATGTCTTGGTCGTCGTCGACGATAAGGATGTTGACGTTGGGAACTTCAATTGCCACAGGCGGTTCTCCTCCGATGTTCGCCCAAGATCCCGAAATCGGGATTGTTCTCAGACTTTGCGGGACCCAATGGACCCGGATTCACTACAGTGAGGGCACAATACCTCGGACTCTTTACCGTGTCAGCAGATCCAAGCAAAAAAAGTGATGTGAACTTCGAAAGGGGGGCGAAAAAGGTCCCCTCCAGCGGAAGCGGGAGGCACAAAAGAGAAAAAGCTGAGGAGTTTCCTCAGCTTTTTCAGTCGGGGCGGGCAGATTCGAACTGCCGACTTCACGATCCCGAACCGTGCGCGCTACCAAACTGCGCTACGCCCCGAACGCGATGGGACTGGGTTGCCCCGGTCCAAAGCGGGGCGGGAGGATGGGGGCCGGGCCAGTTCCTGTCAAGCACAAGATCCAACGTCCGGCCTCGATGTTCCGTCAAAATCGAACTCCGATTAATGAGCTTTGAGAGCGCTTACCAGTTCAGGCACGGCCTGAAATAAGTCAGCCACGAGCCCGTAGTCGGCTATCTGGAAGATAGGTGCTTCGGGGTCCTTATTGATGGCCACGATCACCTTCGAACCTTTCATGCCAGCGATATGTTGAATGGCACCTGAAATGCCGATCGCGAAGTAGAGCGAGGGCGCGACGATCTTTCCCGTTTGGCCGACCTGAAAGTCACCCGGGCAATAGCCAGCGTCTACCGCAGCGCGACTCGCCCCGAGTCCGGCTCCGAGGGCGTCGGCGAGAGGCTCCAGCACTTCAAAGAACTTCTCTTTGAGAGCGCGTCCACCGGATACGATAATTTTCGCGTCCGAAAGTTCTGGGCGCTCTGACTTGACGGTCTCGAAGGCGACGAACTCGACGCGAGCTGCCGCACCCGATGAACCGGCCTTGGTTACGCTTTCGCTGGGCGTCGCGCCGCCGCTCGGGGCATGCGGCGAAACTTCGCTCTGGCGCACCGTTGCCACCTGAATCTCCGAGGTAATTCGGCAGATCCCAATAGCGTTGCCGGCGAACATGGGGCGGCGGTAGGCCAGGCCTTGAGCCGCCTTCTCCAAGCCAAGACAATCCCCCGCATAACCAGCGTTGAGCCGGGCCGCGACGCGGGGCATGAGATCTTTGCCATAGGTTGAGGCGCCAGCCACCAAGAGGCCATAGTCCTTAGCAACGGCCGCAATGGTGGGCGCGAAATTCTCGGCCACGTAGCGCTCGAAGCTAGGGTCTTTTGCTACGAGCACCTTGCGTGCGCCGTGAGCCTTTAGGGTCTCGACGGCCACCTCTGGAGCGCTGCCGAGGACGAGAATGTCGAGCGAACCACCGATTGTGGGGAGGGCCTCGAATCCAAGGGTGAGCGCGGAGAGCGTGGCGCTCTTCAGCTCGTGCCCTTCGTGAAGTTCAGCGATGACTAGGACGTTCTGCATGTTCAATTTTCTCCCTCAGATGACCTTGGCGTCATTCTTCAGCTTCTGGACCAGTTCAGCTACGTCTTTCACTTTGGCACCGGCTTTACGTGCCTTGGGTAGCTCGAAACGGTCGTAGGTGACGACGGAGGGTTGAGTTGTGAGTTCTTTCAGAGGCTTGGTATCAAGCGGCTTTTTCTTAGCCTGCATGATGGCGGGCAGCGGGGCAAAGCGCACACCTTCTTGGTACTTGTGGGTGCGAGCCGTGTGCTTCGAATAGACGCTGGCCGGCGCCACGATGCGCAGATCGACTGTAATCACGCAGGGTGGGGTGAGGCGCAGTTTGAGTACACCGCCGTCGACCTCGCGTCCGACGAGAAGGGTGCCCGCGGCTTCTTCTTCGATGGTCGCGGCGAATGTTGCCATGGGATAGTCGAGGATCTCGGCTAGCATTTGGCCGACCTGATTCGAGTCTCCGTCAACGGCTTGCTTACCCAGCAAGATCAGATCGGGCTTTTCAGCCAGGACGAGCGCCTTGAGCGCTTCGGCCGTGACTCCGCCGTCTGGGTCTTGGCCGTCAGCTTCGATGCGGATGGCGCGACTAGCGCCCGTCGCCAGCGCTCCGCGCAAGGTGGTTTCGGTCTCTTTAGGGCCAATCGTGACCACGATGACCTCGCCTTCACGCTGCTTATTTTGGGCTCCGTTCTCGGTGAGGCGTAGCGCCGCTTCGAGCGCATATTCATCGAACGGATTCAGCTTCGGCTCGAGGCCGGAAGCGTCGATTTGGCCAGCCGCCGAGACCTTGATCTTGTTGGCGTTGTCGGGGTCCGCGACTCGTTTGATAGGCACTAGGATCTTCACGCAATTTTCCCTTCGCTCTGGGTTCGAGTGGGCTGTAGGCGATCTTCTCGAGCTCGGAGGTGAACCCTCTGAGAACCGCCACCTCAGGACCCTCTCCTCGCCACGTTACGAGGCCGAACCGACGGGTCAAGTGCAGGATTGAAGGATCGCTGGCCGCCGCCCGCTGGTTCTTTCTGGATCCAGGCTTTTCTTAGGCTCCGGCCTCCTGTGTGCAACTTTTAGGCGAGCGCGCTAAAGGAGCGATGGA